>Ga0315537_1001251_pt1 | contig 20020 bp, 16 predicted proteins | sample SalMarSW160270MG_FD_203091 | JGI IMG/M metagenome (GOLD analysis project Ga0315537, IMG submission 203091) | Salt marsh sediment microbial communities from the Plum Island Ecosystem LTER, Massachusetts, United States - Salt Marsh Sediment SW1602-70 ...
CCCGACCTTGTTCAGCAACTCCATGCTGAGCTTGGTCGCCTCTTTCTGACTCTTCTTGCGTACACGGATCTGGGCCAGATTCACGTTTTCCAGGGCGGTGAGGTGGGGGAAGAGGTTGAAGGATTGAAACACCATGCCCACCTCTTTGCGGATCTCGAGGCGGTTCTTCCTGTTGTCGTCTAGTGGGATGTTGTCCACGACGATGGTGCCGCTGTCCGCTTCCTCCAGACCGTTTAGGCAGCGAAGCAACGTGGATTTGCCCGATCCCGAAGGCCCCATGATCACCACCACTTCCCGGCGCCGAATCTTGGTAGAGAAATCCTTCACGGCCTGGACACCCCCGGGGAATGTCTTGCTGACATTGTCGATCGTGATGATATGTTCACCCAGTTCTTTTTCGATCATACAGCTTTCTATTGCATCAGGTCAGGATTTTAAATCGTTTCTCCATTAGGTTTACAATGGTTGACAGGGGTACCGTAATAGCCAGATAAATAAGGGCAGTCGTAAACCAGATCTCAAAGGTAAGAAAGGTATCAGCAGCAACGATTTGTGCCCGTAAGGCAAGATCACCAAGGGCGACGACACTGACTAGGGCCGAGTTCTTAATCAGAGTGATAACCTGACTGGTCAGGGGAGGCAAGATCCGCCGAATGGCCTGGGGGAGGATTACGTCCCTGTAGGTATGGAAGGTGCTCAATCCCAAACTATGAGCTGCTTCCCACTGTCCCTTATGTAAAGATACAATACCGGCCCTGAATATCTCTGACAGATAGGCACCCTGGAAAAGGCTTAAAGCCAACATCGCAGAAGTGAAGCGTCCGAATCCCAAGATAGGGCCGATAACGAAATATACAAGATAGATTTGCACGATAAGAGGAGTGTTTCTAATGATCTCTAGATACACTCTGGACAAGATTCTGCCCATGAATGAGCCCGATAACCTGACAAAAGCGGTCAACAAACCAATCAGCAGCGACAAAACAAGGCTGAAGCCGGATATCCTCAGAGTAAACAGCAGACCCTGGATCAACGCACCTGCGACGAGGCGTCCGTCCTCGACTCTGAAGAGATACCGAGGAACCCTGTACCACTGCCAGTTATACCCGACTCTGGAAGTACTAATTGTAATGAACCAGATAATCGCAGCGATAACAAGCAGAAACTGAAGAATATCACGCCACGGTGAACGAAAAATAAATACTTTTTGCTTCAGCCAGGGAATTATGGACAATTATGGTTTATATCCTTTGAGTAAATCGTTCTTGGTGTTTTTCAATTTGGATTTCAACCCCCCTATAGCTACAATTGGATTTATTATTTGCGGGTGATGCAGAAATCCGTTATACGCATTACCAAGATTACGGATGCAAACATCAATCTTGTTATTCTCAGATAGTTGTCGCCGAATTATATGCTCTTCCTTCATAACCTTGCAAGCACTATTTCCGTACAGAATTCCAAATAATGAGAAAAATGGGTGCACATCTATTTCTGCTATATTTTAGAAAGAGTAAAAGAAATCAAGTCCACCGCGATCTCTTGATCGTTGTCTCTTTTAATGATCCGTAGAGATACTCGCGATAATATGGGAGTATTAGTAATCAGTTCAGGAAAAGCTGGTTTCCCATTAATTCGTCGTTCTCACCAGGTGGAATACTTGATCGTCGAACTCAGGTATTCCCTATTGAACGATCGGGTGATTGGATTCTATAATACAGAGGTCATCACGGAGGAACCGAACATCAAATGCACCTGGTGGTCATAGGAAATGGAGCGGCGGGTTTGAGTGCTCTCAACCGCTTCCGAGCTATCGATACAGACTCACAGCTGACCCTGATCTCCGCGGAATCGGGAACCGCCTACTCCAGGGTGCTGCTGCCCTATTATCTGCGCCGAAAGATCCCCTACGAAAACCTCTTTATCCGCCGGCCTGAGGATTATGAAAAGCTGGGCGTTAGACCTGAGTTCGGGATGCGGGTGAGCCGGGTGCACCCCGAAACCCACAGCCTTACCCTGGAAGACGGCAGGTCCATCGGTTTTGATCGTCTGCTGATCGCCACCGGGTCCCGGCCCTTCCTTCCCCCGGTCGAAGGTCTGGCCGGAACGAACGTCTGCCACCTGTGGACGCTCCGCGACACCGAGCAACTCGACACCCTGTTTCAACCCGGACGGCGAGCGTTGGTTCTTGGATCGGGATTCATCGCACTGCAGGCTGCCTGGGCAGCCCAGCAGCGGGACTTGAACGTTACGGTCTACGAGCTGCTGCCGCGGATCATGCCCACGATCCTCGATGAGCGCGGAGCGGCGCTCCTTCAGCAGAGAGTCGAAGAGCACGGAGTCGAGGTCCGGACCGCTATCCACACCGAACGGGTAGATCGATCGAAAACAGGGGTGCTGACGGTGCACGCCAAAAACCACCCTCCCCTGGAAGTCGATCTGATCATTGTCGGAGCCGGGGTGCGGCCGAATATCGAGTTCCTGGCGGGCAGCCCGATCCGGACCGATCGGGGCATCTTGATCGACGAGTACATGCAGACGAACGTACCGGGCATCTATGCAGCCGGAGACGTTGCCCGGGGACCGACCTCCTTCGGTGAAACCCATCAGACCCACGCCCTCTGGCCGACCGCGGTGGAGCACGGAAAGATTGCGGGAGAGAACCTGACCGGGCGACACGTCCCCTACCAGGGAAGTCTCAACATGAATGTAACCGAGATGTTCGGCATCACCGTGGCCTCCATGGGAAAGTTCATTGAAGAGCGGGGCCACAGCTCTCACCCCGTCGAAAACGGCCCCTCCCACTATCTCAAGATCGTGCTGCGCGAGGGGGTGCCCGTAGGAGCGGTGGCTCTGGGCGGAGCCGAGGATGCGGTGATCTTGGGTCGACTGCGACCCTGGGTCCGCAACCGGCGCAGGCTGCCGGACGTAGAGGGTTTTCTGAAGGGCCGGTACCTCCTGCCCCGGCAGGTGGCTTGAAATGATTCTGCGGACCCCTCGGCCGTGACACTGTCCCCGGACAAGCTTTCCCGGGACAGCAAGAAGCGAGAAAGGATGGACGAATGCGCATCGTTGCCGTAGACCCCACCTCCTGCGTTGCCTGCAGGAACTGTGAATACGCCTGTGCGTTCAAACAGACGGGCGATTTCGACACAAAGGCCTCCAACATCCGGGTCAACTTCTATCCGGAGGAGCGGGTCTGCATCCCCTGGACCTGCGTCCACTGCGGCGAGGGCTGGTGCATGGAGATCTGTCCGGCCGGGGCGATCCTGCGCAATCCCGAAACCGGAGCCGTGGAGATCGACGCCAAACGCTGCGCCGGCTGCAAGATGTGCCTGCTGGCCTGTCCAACCGGGAGCATACACTTCGACAAGGTCGAGTTGGTCAGCAAGAAGTGCGATCTGTGCGGAGGGGACCCTAGTTGCGTCAAGTTCTGCACCTCCGGGGCCCTCCAATTCGTGGAGGAAGATGAGGCCTACAGCTTCCGCCGTGAGAGTCTGGATGCCAAGCTGATACGCCTGTTCGGCCTGACCAAGAGAGGGAGCTGAAGAACCATGCCTGAAAGACAAACCGTTCAAACCCTCTGCCGCATGTGCGACGATCGCTGCGCCATCAACGTGTATCTGGAAGACGGCAAGATCGTCGATATCGACGGCTACAAAGATCATCCCTGGAACCGAGGACGCCTGTGCGTGAAGGCCCGGGCCGCGGTGGATATGGTCTATCATCCCGAGCGGCTCCTCAAACCCCTCAAGAAGACCAAAAAGGGCTTCGAAGAAATCCCGCTGGAACAGGCTCTGGACGAGATCGCCGAACGCCTTTCAACCGTCAAGGAGAAATACGGCGCTCGTTCAGTCAGCATCTGGAAGGGGGAGGCGATCGGCTTCGCCCAGGAGGAGGAGATGGCCCGCCGCTTCGTTCACGCCCTGGGCAGCCCTAACTACTTCTCCAACGACTCGATGTGCTACAACGGCCGCTACTTCGGTTATCGTCTGGTGGAAGGCTCCTGGCCGGTGCCGGATTATGAGAGCTCCCGCTGCGTCGTGCTCTGGGGAGCCAACCCTCCCCATGCCCATCCCAACATGACCCAGATGATCATGCGGGCCCGCAAGGCCGGCGCCAAACTGGTAGTGGTAGACCCGCGCATGTCGGCGATCGCCCGCCAGGCGGATCTACACGCCGCCTTGAAGCCGGGAACCGACGGCGCTTTGGCCTTGGGCCTGATCCAACAGCTGATCGAAACTCAGATGTTCGATCGGGAGTTCGTGGAAAACTATACAGTCGGGTTCGACGAGCTGGCCGGGTATGCAAAGGCCTTTTCACCGGAAGCGGTGGAAGGTGAGACCGGTGTGCCCGCTGCGCTGGTCCGGGAGATAGCCCGAACCATGGCCGGGGCCGCTCCCCGGGTTACGGTGTATGTGGGCAATGGACCGGAACATCACGAGAACGGCATCAACAACATCCGGGCCGTAGCCTGTCTGGATGCGATCCTCGGAGCCCTGGATCGGGAAGGGGGAAATCGTCTGGTAGACGGTTTCCAGGGAGCACACCTCACCCTGTACGACGAGATCCCTCTCGAGCACCTCGGTCCGATCGGGGCGGACCGTTTCCCCGTCCTCTACGGCTTCCGCCAGGAATGTCACACCATGACCGGCATGGACACGATCTTGAGTGGCAAACCCTATCCGCTCAGGGCCATGATTCTCACCGCGGCCAATCCGGCCATGACCAATCCCAACACCCTGAAGGTGCGCAAGGCTCTGGAATCTCTGGATCTGTTCGTTGTGCGGGATCTGTTCATGACCGAAACCACCGAGCTGGCGGACTACGTGCTGCCCGCAGCTTCCTTCCTCGAACGGGTGGAGCTACACACCCACGCCAAGTATCAGACAGTGACCATGACCCGTAAAATCCTGGAATACCCGGATGTTCAGGATGAGTATCAGTTCTGGCACGATCTGTCCCACAGATTGGGATTCGGCAAGTACTTTCCCTGGAAGGACGAGACCGAGCTGACCAGCTGGATTCTCGAATCTGCGGACCTCAGCCTGGAGCAGGCCGCGGCCCATCCGGAAGGCATCGAGTACGCACCGATACGCTATGAGAGGTGGAAGAGCGAAACCCTGGGCACGCCATCGGGAAAGGTGGAGTTCCGCTCCCAATACCTCGAAGATCTCGGCTACCCCGCACTCCCGGAGTACAAGCCTCCCGCCTACCTGGATGCGCCCGATCCCGATTATCCCTACGTATTGATCACCGGCGCCCGTAAGCTGCTCTACTACCACAGCCGCTTTCGCAACATCAAGCGCTTCCGCACCGCAATCCCGGGACCGGAGGCGGAGCTGCATCCCCGGGACGCCGCCGCCCTCGGTGTAGCGGACGGGGAGGAGATCCGCATCACCTCCCGCATCGGCAGTCTCGAGGTTCCGGTCAAGATCATGTCCAAATCCGAGATCCTCCCCGGCACCCTCCAGCTGACCCACGGCTGGAAAGAGGCCAATGCGAATCTCCTGACCCATGACGACCGCTTCGATCCGATCAGCGGCTTCCCCCTGATGAAGGCTGTGGAGGTGCGGCTGGAGAAAGTGGAGAAGGTTTGATCCGGAGGCGCGCCCTGATAGAAACAAATTGACAGCAGACCTGGAATTTGCGTACTTTTCTCGCTGAGATACAACCGAATGAAAAATCTGACAGAAGGAAGCGAAGCCAGGGGGATAATCAGCTTCGCCGTACCCATGCTGATCGGCAATGTCTTTCAGCAGATGTACATGATGGTGGACAGCGTCGTCGTGGGCAGGGGGGTGGGCAAGGAGGCCCTGGCTGCGGTCGGCGCCTCATTCCCGATCATTTTTCTCATGGTTTCGCTGATTATCGGCATTACCATGGGCGCCAGCATCATGCTTTCCCAGTACTTCGGTGCCAGAGATACGGACAAACTGAAAAAGACGATCGACACGACGGTGATCTTCCTGTTGATTACCGCCGTATTGGCGACTGTGGCAGGACTGATCTTCAGCGGACCCATTCTGAAGGTGCTGCGCACACCGGATGCCGTCTTCCCTCTGGCCAGACAGTACCTGAACGTAATGTTTGCCGGTATGGTGTTCATGTTCGGCTACAACACGGTCAGCGCCATCCTGCGTGGCTTGGGGGATTCGAAAAATCCCCTCTATTTCCTGATCATTGCCAGCATCGTAAACATCGTTTTGGATCTTCTGTTCGTCATGGTATTTCATTGGGGCGTCGCCGGAGCCGCCTGGGCAACGGTCATCTCCCAGGGAGTTTCCCTGGTGGTTGGGGTGATCTACATGCAGCGTTCACCCTACGGCTATCTCCACGTGCATCCGAAAACGATCCGTTTCGACCGGGAGATCTTTCGGAATATGCTGAAGATCGGCCTTCCTACGGGGATCCAGCAGTCCCTGGTCTCCCTGGGCTTCATCGCCCTGACCCGCATCGTCAATCCCTTCGGTACCAATGTAATCGCCGGCTACACCGCCGCCTCACGGCTGGACTCCTTCGCCGCCATGCCGGCCATGAACCTCTCTATAGCGATGTCCACGTTTGTCGGCCAGAATATGGGGGCGCAAAAACAGGAACGAGTCCGAAAGGGTTATATCTCCACCATGCTCATGTCCGGCGTGATCTCCCTGGTCATGACGGTGATCATGATCATCTTTCGGCATGCTCTGATCGGTCTGTTTGCCAAAGATCCCGCCGTAGTGGAGATCGGAGCCGAATACCTGCTGATCGTCTCCTCGTTCTATGTCGTTTTTTCCAGCATGTTCATCACCGGGGGCGTGCTGCGGGGAGCGGGAGACACCCTGACCCAGATGGTCTTCACCCTGGTGGCGTTGTGGGTGGTGCGGATCCCGGTCTCCGCCCTGCTGTCTTCAAATCTCGGCAGCCCCGGTATCTGGTGGGGGATTCCCGCCGGTTGGGTCGTGGGTTTCACCGCCAGTTTCCTCTACTACCTCGGGGGGCGGTGGAAAAAGAAAGTGCTGATCCGCCGGCCGGCGGCAGCCTGAAGATGCTACTTGAACACTTCCGCCAAGCCAAAGGAGGCGGTGTATACGGATCCGGCTCCACTGACGTAGTTGGCCACCCGAATAGCCTCCACAATCTCTTCTTTGCTGGCGCCGTGCTCGATCGCTTGGCGGGCTAACCAGGCAACTCCCCCCGTCGCGCCGTGGGCTGCATCAAGGACCATGGCCAGCAAATACTTGGTTTTCGCACTCAGAGCTCCATCTGCAAATGCCCTTTCGCTGCTCTGTGCAACCAAATCGAAGAACTCGGGGTCTAGTTTCCTGATGGTTTCCAGGGGATGTCTATCCATTTCTACCTCCATCGTATGCGTTGCTCTTTCACTTTTTCGCTACCTAATTATACCCTCCCCGGGGAAGATTTGAAGGATCCGTTATTTCACCCTACTGCTTCGCTCGAAAGCCAGGGACTCTTTCCTCACTGGTTTCATCGATCTTCTCCCCCGGGCACCCTGTTACTCGATATCTATCTGTTGTGATATAGAGACTTTCGGATTGAAATCCAGTAGTCCTTCCCACCGTGTTTTCCCTATTGCTTACACCTTTGAGTCTATCACCGCAGGTGATTGAGTGTCAGCAGAAAAGGCAGGATGGAACCCGCAGCAAGCAGGATCCCGTACAGCAGGAAACCGAGGGAGAAACTGGCATTGTCTCCGAGCCATCCTAGCAGCACGGGAAGGATGCCTGCGCCGAAACCGTAACCGATCGGCAAGATCAAGCTTAAGGTGATGTTCTGTAGATTACGCGGTGCTATGCGGGCGGCAGCCATGAGGATGGCGGGAAAAATACTCACGATCAACAGGGGCTGACTGAAAACCGCCACGAGCACGACTGCCCTGGATCGCGCCCAGATGGCAACGGTGGCGATGCCGGCCGACAACAAGATGGCGCTGATGACCGGTTTCGCACCAAACCTGTCTACCAGGTAGCCTGCGAACAGAAGGGCGATCAATCCGCTGATGCGGGACACACCAACTAACGTGTTGACCAAAGCCGGATCCAAACCCCTCTCGAAAACAAGATATGTGGGAATGATCGAGTACAGCCCGATGCTCGCCCCGGCACCCAAAGCCATCAAAACGGCTGCGACCCAGAAGGAGGGTAACGAGAGAATCTGGGTGATATTGCGAAGTACCGGCGCTTCTCCGCGGAACTCTCCGCCTCGACTGAAGATAATGAATAGAGCCCCGATCAGAAGGCCCAGGGCGGAGATGATGTAAATACAGGATCGCCACTCGAGATGGCGAAGGAGGAGAGCTACGATGAGCGGCGCCGCGATGAAACCGAGGTTCGGCCCGAACTCGTGTATGGACAGTACCTTGCCCTCATCCCTGGAATCAACAAGAGAGCTGGCAGTGGCAATCCCCGAAGGCGGATAGAGTCCCGCTCCGACGCCGACGAGTATCAACCCCACCCGAATCAGCAGCAGCGACGGGCTTGCTGCAATGAATACCGTGGCTGAGCTCACCAGCATGACGGCCAGAAAGATCGTCGATCGGTGGCCGAACCGGGAGGCGATGAACCCGGAAAAGAGGTTCATGCAGGTGTAGCCCAGTGTCATGAAGAGGAAAAAAGACGCGGATTGTGTATGACTGAGGTGAAGGTCATGTTCGATCGAGGGCAGCAAGGGGGAGTAGATCACCCGAGCTATAAAAACGAAGAACAGAACGGATACGAGGAGAAGGATCGTGTGCATGTTGGCACGGATGCCCTTGATAAGTGGCTTGTGTGAACTTCGCTTTGGTTGACTCAGTTTCATTCTCCGGAATACTGGTTGGCGCTCTACAGATTTTTCGGCCGGCCCCGCATCAGCGCACCAACTCGAAGGACCACAGCTGGTTGCCGCCGAAGGTGGGGACGACCAGGAGGTTCTTCTCCGGGATGTAGCAGAAGTCGGCGGTATTGGCCTTCTGTGAGCTTATGTCCAACAGAACCTGTTCCTCCTCCGCAGGAGACACGAGGCGGACAATGCCGCTCCAGTCGCTTATCAGATAGTCTCCGGCTCCCGTAGGCTGAAGGCCGTCTATTCCACCGGCAGTCTTCACGAGGACGGTGAGCTCCTCTTTGTCCGGCTTCCAACGCAGAATCCTGCTTTGAACTCCAATCAAAAGTTCATCCCCTTCCCAGAACAGTCCGTTGGGACCTTTGAGATACCTGCCACCACTGAGGACCGTCGCGATCTTCCCGTCCTCGAGGGCATAGATCGTATCCGCACTGGAATCCGAGATATAGACAGTTCCTTTTGGATCAACGGCGATGTCGTTCAGGAACTTCGCCCCCGGCACGGAATGAACAGTCAGGACGGTGCCGCGGTTTTTATCGATGACAACGATCCTGTCAATATCGGTGACGTAGAGTTTTTCCCCGTAAACACCCATGCCCTTGGGCGCGTTCAGGCCCGCAACCCATTCCAGATTCAGAATCTGTCCATTGAGATCCACTTTGGAAATAAAACCTACTCCGTTTTTTTGAGCAGGCCCGCCGTTTATGTTGGAAACATAGAAACACCCTGCTTCGGGATCGAAAAACACCGACTCCGGGACCTTGAAAACCGGGGCGGTTGACCACCGCTCCCTCAATGTTGCTTCGGCACCGAGTATCTGGAGACAAAGCAGGAAGAGAATACCTAAAAGCGCAGCTCTTTTCATAACAACCCCCTGTCTACAATGTTGAGAAACGAACGGCCGTAAGTCAACTAACGGAAATCCGGTAGTTGCTCCTCCCCAAGGGATTCCGCGAGGGATCAAGCCAGGGCTTCGACGAAATAGCGGGGATTCAACGATTCCCCGGTCGCCTTCTCGATCAGAGCACGCCAGTCCAGGCTGGCACCGGGGGAGAACACACATTCGATCAGCCAACGGCCGGCGGCGGGCCGGCCCACGATCCCTCCGGCTTGCTCCTCCAACCTTCTTCGCATCTGGGCGACCATAAGGTGGCCCAGCTCGTAGTTGTGGTAGTACACAGGGAACAGGGCGACGTGGATCTTGGCCGCCCAATCCGGCGCCCGTCTTCCGTCCGGCCTCCGCAGGAGCTGATAGCGTTCCACACAGTCCCACCAGATCTTGTCCAGATCCGCCTCCGGATCGCTGTAGAACAGCCGTTCGAAGCGGGTCATGGCCAGGCACCAGCGGGTGAAGATGAGCTTCTTGTCCCGATACTCCCGGAAGGCGGAAGCGGCGATGGACCGGGCTCGAGCCTCAGGGATGCCCAGCACCCCGGCATACCACTCGGGATCGAAGGTCAGGGAGCCCATCAGTATCGCCACCGCTTCGGTGGTGAAGGCATGGGCCGGAGAGCGCAGCAGCCAGGGAAGCGATGCATCCACATACTGGTCGTAAACGCCGTGGCCGAGCTCGTGGAGGAGCGTTTCCGCCCAGCGGTGGGTGGGCTGCAGATTGTTCAGGGTGCGGATATCTCCCTCCCGATCCAGGTCGATGCAGAAGGCGTGCTGATTCTTGCCGGGCCGGGGGTACAGATCCGAGCGGGAGAGGATCGATCCGACATCCATCCCCAGCCCGGTATAGGTCGCTACGGCAAGCTCCTCGATGTCCCGATCCGCAACCAGCGAATCCAGGTCCACCTCCTCGAGCTGGGGCCCGTCCTGAAAGAAACGGTCGCCGTAGTGCCAGGGACGAAGCTCCTTCTCCGCAACACCGAAACGAGAGCTCAGGGTCTTGTCGATCCTCGCTTTGAGCCGGGTGAAAGGTTCCCGGGACTGCGCCTCCAAATCGTCAAAAAGGACAAGCAACTCCTGCTCGTCGATCTCATCGAGAAGCAGGGCGCGATGGAAGTGATCCCGGAAGCCCTGGGAGCGGGCTGCGGCGTTCCGCAGTCGGGCCATTTCCCGAACATCTTCGGCTACCTTCTGCCCCACCTGTTTGCTCGCCTCCCACACCTGCTGCAGCCGGGTGGCGTCCTGGGAATGCTTTAGAATCTCGTCAATCTGATTGTCGCTCAAGCTCTTGCCGTCGACCCGGGCACGGAAGTTATAGTAGCGCTTGCGCACCCGGCTCTCCAACTCGGTCAGCCGCTCGGTGGTCGCCTCATCCTGCTGGTTCCGGGCGGCGGCCAGATAGATCAGCTTGAGCTGACGGCTCAGGAGAGGATCGTCGACCTGTTCACCCTCATACAGCCGCTTCGCCGCCTGAAACAGTTCGGGATCGGACCAGAAACGTACGTACGCCGCTTGAGCCTCTCTCACCTGGCCGATAGCTTCCTCCCTGCCGGTAACAGCGGCTTCCCACTCCGCCAGGTAGAAGGCTTTCTCCAGGGGACGGACTTGCTCGGTTATTTTCTCAACAAAGTTTGCCGGGTCTTGGATTACTGGGTTTTGCACTACGGTATTGCCTTTCGTTTCAGACCAGGAAGTGCGCAAGGTCGAGGGCTTCCAGAGCCTTCCGGGAGGGCAGCCCTGTTGAGGGATCCAAATCCTCGTGTTTGATGTATTCCTTGACCATGGTCTGCAAATCGACGGTTACACCCTTGGTCTCTCCACTGTCAAGAGGCGGATTGCCCAACACCCGCTCGGGAAAATCGTAGCGATCCACGCTCCAGCCGGCCCTTACGTTGAAGATCTGCCGGACCAGGGTCAGCCTCCTGCCGACTTCTTCCAGCTCTTCCAGGGTCCAATCCGTTCCGTCCGCGGCTTTCAGGAAATCCGGAAGCGTCTTGTAGCTCAAGATGGCATAGCCGAACAGGCACAGGCCTGCAGAGTTGAGCACATGGGCCCAGTTGGCATTGGCGCTGTGGTGCTCGGCCCGTCCTTTCGCTTCGCTGGCTCCGATCTCCGGCATTTCGTATCCGGCAATGGGAAAAGCCGTGGAGCCCTGGGTATGCCGGGCGGGAGTCGGATCCATGAAGTACGTCAAGGCAAGACCGGCATTCCAGCGGGGATCGTGGGCCGGCAGGGCTTCCCCTCTGACCGCCATGACATAGGGGGCTGTATCCTTGCCGAACACCCGTACGGCCTCATCAAAGCCTTTGGCCAGGACCGCCCCTATCCCTTCGGCCCTGCCGATCTTCTCGACCAGGGCGACGACGGCTTCCGCCCTGCCCCAGCCCAGCTCCAGCCCGCCGGTCTGCTCCTTGCCGATCAATCCCCTTTCATAGCACTCGGTGGCATAGGCCACCAGGGCTCCGGTACCGATTGTATCCAGACCGTAGCGGTTGCACAGGTCGTTGATACGAATCAGGGCTTCCAGGTTGTCGGTGAGCAAATTCGAGCCGAACATGCCCATGGTTTCGTACTCCGCCTTGTGCACCGGCCCTTCGGTCTTGAAGGGCCCGTGCTTGACCTCTACGTGTCCGCCGCAGCCGATCGGGCAGCCGCTGCAGGCGTAGCGCTTGAGCTGGTAGTCTTTCACCTTTTCCGCGGTCACGGTGAACCCTTTCATCTCCTCGACCGAGGAGGACCAGTTCTTCCAGGGGGCATCGCCGGAGTTCAAGGCTTCCTCGTAAAACATCGGCGTGCCGAACTCTGTGAGGGTGTTCCCGAACTCCTCCTTGAAGACGGACAGGTGCTGCTTGCGCAGGGCTTTCATGCCCTCCGGGTCGGCAATCCGGATTGGCATATTTCCTTTTACGACCACGGCTTTGATTTTCTTGGAGCCCATCACCGCTCCAAGGGCCGACCGGGCGGCGAAGCGTCCCTTGTCCGTGGAGATACCGGCAACGGCAGCCAGATTCTCCCCGGCCGGACCGATGCAGGCCACCTCACAATCCTTGCCGTGTCGTTCTTTCAGGGAATCTTCGGTCTGGTAGCAGTCTTTGCCCCACAGATCCCCAGCGTCGAGGATCTCCGCGCGCAAGCCCCCTTCCACCGAGGCTTCGCCGTCCGGCTGCACCAGCAGGTAGAGCGGTGAGCTCGCCCGACCCATGAACAGAATCACGTCCAGACCGGTCTTCTTCATCTTCGGTCCGAAGCGGCCGCCGCAGTTGGCATCCCCCCACCCGCCGGTGGAGGGAGACTTGCCGAAGACCATGAAACGGGAGGCTATGTACGCGCCGGTTCCGGTCAGATAACCGGCGGCGAATCCCAGGATATTCTCCGGGCCTAGCGGATCACAGGCCGGATCCATGCGCTCCAGAAGCAGCGCCGCTCCCAGACCGTACCCTCCCAGATACTGACGGTAGAGCTGCTCCGGAACCGCCTCGATCACGCAGTTTTTCGTGTTCAGGTCTACGGACAGAAGTTTTCCCGTTACCGCGTACATCGGCTTGCCTCCGACAAGTGAGAATGGAGGGCACGGCCCGGCACCCGTTGGTATCGGGCGTGCCCCGTTTTACCGTTGCTTCAGAAGTCGCGAACCGATCCGATCCTGCTGTCTACTTCTTGGCCAGATCGGCGAACTTCAGAACCCTTCCGTCGGTGGAAACGAGCGGCTGGGGTGGATGGCTCTTCTGAGTAGCGAAGGTCACTATGACCATGATCACGCCGCCGAGACATCCCGGTCCCAGCGCCCACATCCATTCCGGTTCGGGGAACAGGGTTCCGGTGACGATCATCCAGATAATCATGGACAGAAAGCCGGTGAGCATCCCCGCCACCGCTCCCGGAGCGTTGGCTTTCTTCCAGTACACACCGAGGATCAACGGGAAGAACAACACGTGGAAGAGCATCTGGAAGGCGACGACGAGCAGGTCGTACATGTTGGCGTAGAAGATCCCGATCAACAGTGCCGCCCCGCCTACAAAGAGTACACTGATCCTCGAGGCGGTGGTCAGCCCACGGTCGGAAAGGGTGTTCCCGCTGGCCTTTTCGTAGATCGGCTTGTACAGGTCATTGGCCAGGACCGCGGCCGGAGCGAAGATAGCCGAGTCTCCCGAGGACATGATCGCCGCCAGCAGGGAGGCGATGAAGATCCCCGCCAGGGCCGGCGGCAGCACGGTTCGAGCCAACACGAGAACGATCCGCTCGCTGTCCTCGTTGATTGCCTCCGCCATGGCGGGTCCCAAGGTCCCGTTGGCGATCATGGTGACGGCTGCAAATGCAAGGTAGACCGGGATGGCACCCAGGATCCAGTACCCGACACCGCTGATCCAGGAAGCATTGCGGGCGACGTTCCCGTTCTTGGCTATGATAGCCCGCTGGTACAGGTCGGGGGCTGCCAGGGTTCCCAAACCTACACCCAGGATTGCCGCGATCCACCATACCCAGCCACCGAGATCCGGCGGTGCAAGCTCCGAGCCGACCGCGGGAAAGATCTTGAAGAAGTGGCCTGGAGTCTCCGCTCGGATGGCATCCCAGCCGCCTGCAAACCGGATGGACAGCGGGAAGATGATGACCAGCCCGAGAAGCAGGATGATAACCTGGACGAAGTCCGTCCAGGCAACGGCCAGTATACCGCCGAGAATCGTGTACAGCAGGATGATCGCCGTCCCGATGAAGATCGTCAGCAGGTAGGGCCAGCCGAAGATGAACTCGAATACCTTGCCGATGCCCACCAGCTGAACGGCCGCCCACAAACAGTAGGTCGGAACCATCAGCAGTCCAGACCAGTTGGCGGCCCATTTACCGTAACGACAGGAGAAGAACTGTGCCGCCGTGTTCACCTTGGCGTCGTGAACGATCTTCATGAACAGGAACGCCGCCAGCAGCAGCGTCAATCCGGCTCCATAGGGATCGTACATAACCCCGTGAAATCCCTCGTAGAAGGCCGTTCCCGAACCTCCCATGACCGTTCCGGCACCCCACCAGGTTGCAAACAAGGTGGCGGTAACCAGCCAGAGCGGCAAGCGCCGCCCCGCCGCCAGATAGTCATCGCTTCCCTTCACCCGCCGGGCCACCACGATCCCTACCACGATCATGCCGGCGAAATAGAGAAAGATGACTATCAGTTCGATTGCGCTTGTACCCATCTATCCCTCCCTGAGCTTTCCTGGGCGACGTCCCCCAGCCCTCCTACCCACTTGTCTCACCCTCGTATGTGAGTTTCGACACGGCAGCAGGCGCTTGGAAACTATCGCCCGTTTTCAAAACGCGAACCACTTTCCGGCCGGCGACGCCCGCACCGAAGAATGGCGTTCAAACCCTAGCGAACAAATTATACCTCGGTACTCTATGCCAACCTCTTCACCTCTTTCAAGACATCCTCTGTGATGTTCAATGTTTCCTCGATATCCTCTTCCTTATGGGCGGCGGAGATCGAATACTCCTCGAACCAGCCGCTGCCCATCGGGATCACCCCCTTGCTGAGCATCCCGTACCAGTACTCCCGCCACATCGCCTTGTTTCCCTGGTTGGCTTGTCTATAGGTGTGGGGAATATCGGGCACGAATTGGATACCCCCCAACGGCCCCTCGTGGGTCACGCAGGCCGGCAGCCCCAGGCGTTTGATGATATCTTTCAGACCCTTCGCGTACTTGTCACCGAGGCTGTCCATCTCCTTGTACTTCTCCCTGGTCAGTACCTTGGTCAAACAGGCCAGGCCCGCCGCAGCGGTCAGCGGGTTGGCGTTGTAGGTTCCGAAATGCACCGCCGGGCCCAACGGCGTGATCATCTGCATGAGATCCCTGCGGCCACCAAACGCCCCGAGGGGGGTTCCTCCTCCGATCGCCTTGGCCAGACAGACCAGGTCCGGCTCGATTTTGTATTTCTCGCAGGCCCCGCCATAGGCGATACGGCAGCCGATCTTTACCTCATCGAAGATCAGCAGGACGTTGTACCTGCGGGTCAGCTTGCGGGCCTCATCCAGATACCCCGGATCCGGCGGGATCACCCCGCCGTTGGTCATGCAGGGCTCGAGGATGAAGCAGGCGATCTCTCCCTCGTGTTTTTTCAGCTGGTACTCCAGGCTCTCCAGGTGGTTGAACTGTACCACATGGGTATGCTTCCAGGTCCCCTCGGGGATCCCCGCGCTTTCCGCCACCGAGGAGGGCATCCACTCAGGCCCGGCCGCTGTATTGGTCGGTACCGCGGTGCTGACCAGCAGGATATCGCTGGCACCGTGATAGGCTCCCTCCACCTTGAGCACGCCCATCTTGCCGGTGGCCGCCCGGGCAAGGCGCACGGCATACATCGTTGCCTCCACTCCGGACTGGGTGAACCGCAGCATCTCGATCACCGGATAGCGGCGGTGGATCTCCTCAGCCAGATCCGTGGCCCTGGTTCCCGGCAGGCCGTACAGGATCCCCCGATCGGCCTGCTCTTTGATCGCCTGGGCGATCAGCGGGTCGGCATGCCCCGCCACCATGGCCGCATAGCACATGCAGTAGTCGATATACTTGTTGCCGTCCAGATCCCAGACGTAAGCTCCCTGGCTGTCCTTGACCATGATCGGATACGGCGGCCAAAACTGTATGGCGCTGCCAACTCCGCCGGGAATGATCGCCTGAGCCCGCTTCGCCTCTTTACCCGATGTCGGGGTCCGAGCCACGTATTCGTCGTAGAAACTCATCGCTGTTCCTCCTCAGAACTCGAATTATTGTTTGAATGATCGATCAAAGCAAAGGGCAAGTAACAATCCATCATGAATCGCGGTCTCCTCTGAGAAGGTTCCACAGACTCTCCTTGTAGCTGGAAGCAGCCTGATTGAGCTCAGGACTGTCGCCGTGAACCACCCGATACAGGTAAAAACCTTCGATAGTGGAGATCAGCTGGATAGCCAGCAAGTCGGGATCGAGATTCTCGATCCCGGTCTCCTCCATATAGTCTTTGATCAGACCCACGATCATCTGGTGATCGTGCTCATACATCCGGCGGAAGCGTGCACGAATGCGTTCATCACTCAGAGCAAGGTAGAAGCTGCCGTAGAAGACCTTATCCTCAACGCTCTGGGGAATCTCGAAGTCGAAGTTTTTGTCTATGTAGAGGGTCAGACGTTCCTTGGCGCTCTTCGTCTGCTTGATCGCCCGGTGATAGGTCCTGTCCATCCTCTCGACCATGTAATCGACAAGAGCGAGGATCAGTTCCTCTTTACTGGCGAAGTAGTGCATGAGGAGGCTGGGCGAAACCCCCATCTCCTTGCCGATCTGCTTGAGGGTTGCTCCTTCCAGTCCTTTTCGAGCAATTACCTGATAGCAACTCTCCATAATTTCCCGTCGGCGAATTGTGGATTTGCTCTTTCGACCCATTTTTGTTTGAACGATCAATCAATATTATTATGGATTTTTATTCCTGTCAATAATTTTTTTACTTTTATATTCATAATACTAATAGGCTGTAAGTTCGCCTCACAATCCCTTGCATGACCCCGAAGAGGTCGGTATGGTCTTTGCGATGGACAAGAAGGAACTGATTTCCTACTTGGAAAAAATCGATCAGAGGCTGAACAGTCCAACATCCTTGTGTATCTACGAAAGCGCGGCCTTTATTCTGCTCGATGAGCCAGACAGAACCAGCCTGGATATCGATGTAGCCGGACCGTACTCGAAAGTTGACCTGGGGGAGCTTCGCCAGGCTGCCGAGAGGGCAGGACTGCCATTCAACCCGGAAGAGAGCTCCCGCAGCGACCACCTGGAATGGATATCCGGCCTCCGACTGTGTTTGGCGGCACCTCATCCGGAGTCCGAGATCTTGCTCGAAAACTTAGTTCTTCTCAAACAGGACATGAAGCGCTGGAAGGGTACATGATGAGGCCACGTGAGAAACTCCAGCTTTGCTACGAGCTCGCCTTTTTCCCGCCTCGTCTGAACGAATTATGGAACGAAATTCGCAGCGGAGAGATCAAGAATTTGAAAGAAACTGCGGAGCTTCTGGACACGGCTCTTCTCCTTCACAGCGGGCACTGCTCCGCTTGGCCCGCTACCAGGCGCAGGCCAGAGCCTTCGGCATAGTCGGTTTTCTTCGCTCGATCCGCAGTCAATTGGATCCTGTAAAGCCCATGCCCGCCGTGGTTCCGGGAAAGCTCGTACGGGATATCGGGCTACCCCCCTTCGATCGAAGCTTCCTCGAGAGATAGCTACTGCCGGTACTGCCAGTTGCCCGCCTTGGAGGGAAGGAAAACCCCGCGGCTTTCGGACCCTGAGAACTCCTCCCCATCTACGATGAGCTGTCCGCGGGATAGAACCTTCTTGACTCTTCCGAGCAGCTCCTGCCCTTCGAACATCGTATAGGAGGCGTTGCTGTGCTGATTGGAGGTGCTGACCGTCCAGCTTTCCTTCGGATCGAAAACCACCACATCCGCATCAGTTCCCGGTTCCAGCCTGCCCTTCCTGGGATATAAACCCATTATGCGGGCCGTGTTTTCAGCCATGAGGGCGGCCACCTCGTTCGCCGTGATCAAACCCCGGTTTACCCCGAAGTGCCAGACCACCGGCAGCATCGTCTCCACCTCCGGCGATCCGTAAGGCGCATCGAAAAAATCGTCCTCCAACTTCTTGTCTTTGGGAGCGTGGTCGCTTCCGATCGAATCGAAGACGCCCTCCTGCATGGCCGTCCACAGTTCCATTCGGTCTCCCTCGGTCTTGATCGACGGACCGACTTTACCGAGCGGCCCGCGCGCCTTGAGGGTTTCCCAGGTAAGACCCAGATACTGAGGGCAGGTTTCGGCGATCACCGCATACCCCATGCGCTTGAGGAAACGGATCACCTGAATGCCCTCGGCCGAGGAGATATGGGGGATATACACGGGGCAGTTCATCAGCCGCCCGATGTACACGGCCCGGAAGATCCCTTCCGCCTCGGCGATGTCCGGACTCGTTTCCAGGAACCGTTCGGCGAAGTTCGCCTTCTCCGCCAGCATCTTGTCCATGATATAGTCGATGGCCAAACCGGTTTCCGCGTGCACGCAGACCATTCCGCCGTGTTTGCCCACGATATCCATGGTTTTGGCCATGGCGTAGTCGTCGGTCATCCAACCTAGCTTGGCGTAGGCCATGAACACCTTGAAGGAGGTTACCCCCATCTCGAAGGCCCGCGGAATTTCATCGGCCTGCTTCAGAGTCTCGAACAAACCACCGTGAAGGGCGAAGTCGATGCAGGAGGTTGCTTCCCCCTCCTCCTTGAACTCCTTGATCTTGGCAACTAGGCTGTTCCCCGGCCGGGCGTAGGCGTAATGGATCACCGTGGTTACCCCGCCGAAGACGGCACTTCGAGCCGTGTCGGCGATGGAGTCAAGGTAAACCGGATGGGTATGGGGATCGATCGCTCCGGGCAGAAGGTAGCATCCTTCAGCATCGATCGTGGTTTTTGCCTTTGCCTGGCCGGGTTGAACGACGGCGGAAATCTTGCCGTCGGATATAGCTAAATCGGCACGAACGGTCTTTTCGGGATAGACGAGCAGCCCGCCCTTTATCACACAATCATGGCTCATTTCAGCCTCCATCGTCAGGTTTGGTCGGTAGGATATCCGGTTGGTTCATCCCGTGTCAACGCGAATCCCGGGCCGGACCCCAAGAATGGTAGTCCGCCGGCGTGTCGATGTCGTGGAGGATTCCCGGCTCATCCACGGGTACGATCACCGTTGGTACTTCGGCCAGCACATCCCGTAAAGTTTTGGAAACAGCCGTCCGGAGAATCCTGGCTCGCATCCGCGGAGAGAGAAGCAGGGGATGGCCCTTTTTCCCTTTGAATTGCGGAATGATTCCGTAGGCTCCCTCCATGGGATCAAATGTCGGGCTGAGCCGAGTGTGCCAATTCAGCAGATCCCCGTAGACAGCCTCGGGAACCCCGGGCATATCGGCCAGGGCGAGGAAAAAGGCGCCATCTGCGACGACCTTGACCCCCGCCTGTACGGAGCAGAACATCCCCGCCTGATAGTCGGGATTTCTCACCACTTCTACCTGCGGCCAATCCTCAAAAAGGTCGATCAGCTCGTCGGCGCGAAAACCGACCACCAGGATGAGACGCGCACAGACCTTGAGGGCGGTTCGCACGCTGTGCTCGACGATCGTCGAACGCCCCCACGGCAGCATCATCTTCCAGGTATCCATACGGGTCGAGCTGCCCGCCGCCACCATCAAACACTCGGCTTCTGCCATAACAGGAAAAGAATAAACCAACCCCGGGGGGAGCATCAATTCATTCCCCAGGTCGAGAG
>Ga0315537_1001252_pt1 | contig 20014 bp, 13 predicted proteins | sample SalMarSW160270MG_FD_203091 | JGI IMG/M metagenome (GOLD analysis project Ga0315537, IMG submission 203091) | Salt marsh sediment microbial communities from the Plum Island Ecosystem LTER, Massachusetts, United States - Salt Marsh Sediment SW1602-70 ...
CCCAGGGATTCGCGGACTGAAGATATTTTCAGATCGTTTTTATCCCTGGGGATAAATGAATCTGTATCAACACCCACCGGTAATACCTCGATTTTATCTCCGTCGATCCCGTCGCGGATATACATCTCCTTTACCCAGTTTGAGGTAACCAGGATCAGTGGTAGGGAATTCAGGATCTCGTGATACGCCCCGATATAGCCATCGGCAACCAGCCAGGGAACGGGGAGTACACCATAGCGCTGGGGATGAAGAATCAGGTGTTGAGTATGTCCCCAGTACCCCACACCCAGTACGACATCCGGCTCAAACCAGCGATAATACCATTCTTTTTCCTGGGGTGATTCAAAATGAACGGCATGTGCATCAACCCCCATCAACTTCAGTGCCCGGTACAGAAGGTCTCCCTGGGTTGAAAGACCCGCCGGGTTGGGCGGGTAATCATACAAAACAAGTACTTTCATCGTTTATTTCCTCCTTTATTGAGCCACTGCCAGGCCTGTTCCGGATTTCTGAACTGCCAGAATGCCTCGGCACGCGGTGTGGTTTGTGCTTCAAAGCTTTCCTCTTTGAAACCGTATGTTTCAGTAATGATCCGATACTTCTTTTGCCAGATACCCTCCGGTAATTCGGAATAAATGGTTGCGCTATTTATTGGTCGTGGAAGGTATGTCTTGTCCCCATCTTCATAGGCAAATGTCCTGACCTCAGCAGCAGAGATCTTCTCTTCATACCAGAGTTGCAGGATCGCCTTCGATGTTTCCTCATGCCTGAGGTGTCGGGTGTATTCTCCTGCCGGATCATGGGTGATCAGCAGGTCAAAATGCCTGTCCGGCAACAATTGAAGGACCGTTGCACTGACATCATGTTCATCCAGCGGATGTTGCTCCGGTACGTCATCAAGATCTCCCATACTTCCTTCTGCATGAAATATATCCAGCACCCTGTGAAATTTAGGAGCACGATCATGATCACTCCCCCTGCATAGCGACACGATATACCAATCCCAGGATGGCTGCATGAGAATGGTTCCCCCTGCCCACAGTGTTTCATCATCAGGGTGGGCAACGACGATGGCTGCATTCATGGATTCCCCTAATTGGTCAAAGCATAAATTTTCTGTGAAATTAGTCTAAAAAATAACCCGTTGAATGGATTAACCTGGAAAATTTTTGCAGACAACTGACGATTAAGCACTTGTCCCCTTTTTAACCAATGCAGCTTCCAGGTAATCTTGGAGTCTTTATGATGAAACCAGCTATTGAAACAATGCACAGAACAGAAAAATGAATCATTCAATTATCATCTCATTCAGGTCGGTGTTCAGAAACTTCAGAAAAAACATCATCAGCCTCCTTGGGATGTGTCTGGCTTTCATCACAGCAGCATTCATCCTCATTTACGTGAGCGATCAGCTCAGTATGGATAAATCACAAAGTAAATATGCCAATATTTACAGACTTGAAAAAGAAACCTGGGCCCTGATGCCAGGCGGAGTGATCCCATGGGTGGAAGAACAGTTCCCAGAAGTCACTACACATACCAGGATCGGTGGAACTTACTGGGAAAGCATTGTCGATTATCAAAATAAATTTCATACCGTCAGGAATGTCCTGTTTATTGACGGACATCCGTTTGATGTCTTTGATTTCAATTTTATCTATGGTGATCCGGAAACTGCCCTGGATGCCCCGAATGCAGTAATCCTTACCGGCAAACTGTCGCAGCGGATATTTGCTGATGAAAATCCACTGGGTAAATTATTGAATTATAACGGGGAGTTTCCTTTGATGGTCACTGCTGTAATCGAAGAACGCAGTGATATACACCTCAGGTTTGACATGCTGGTGAAATTCGGAGTGCTCAAGGACATATTCGGAAGCACCGGTGAATTCATGTCAAGGCTGAATGGTTCCCAGAATTTCATGGGATACCTTGTCCTGAATACTGATGAACAGGATGCTCTTGTTGAAAAGATCAATTCCGGACTAATAGAGATAGGGGCTTATGATGCTGAAGATAATCCTCCCGGTTATTTGCTCAGACCCTTTAAGGACATTTATTTCTTTAATGATGCAGTAGCTGAACACGGTATCGTTCACGGGAATTTCCAGGCTGTTATTGCTATGATCTTCGTTGCTTTGTTTATTTTACTAATTGCAACTATCAATTACATAAATGTTACAACAGCCCGTGGAATGACAAGGGCCAGGGAGGTTGGTCTGAAGAAACTGCTGGGATCAGGCAGAACAACTCTCGTATTACAATTCATCTATGAATCATCTCTGATAAGTATTATTGCTTTTGTTCTGGCAGCACTATTTATACTGGTATTGTATAATCCTTTTCAAACTGCTCTCGGAATACAGCTTCCCGGGATCAGTACTCTACCACCCGTTCTTTACCTTGCTGCTTTAAGTATTCTGCTGTTCGTGTCTTTTGCCGGTGGAATTTATCCCGCTCTATACCTGTCATCCCTTAAACCGTACAACCTTTTCTCAACAGACCTGAAATCAGGAGGAAGAGGGCTGTTTATCCGCCGTGTTCTGATCTTTATTCAGTTTGTAATTGCAATTTTTCTTATTGTCCAGTCACTTGCAATTTTCAAACAATACCGTTTCATGAAGAATAAGGATCTGGGAATGGATAAGGATCATATCATTCAGTTTGAGATCCCTGATAATCTTTCAGACAGGTCGGATGCAATAAGGGAAGTATTGCTCGGTCATCATGATATTATTGAGGTTTCGTTTTCCCTGCAGCCCCTCGGTAACATCAGAAACACAAGTACCCTGGTTTCTCCATTGAATGAGGTGGAGGTTCCGTTTAAAATGCAGATCACAGATCCTGAGTATTTTGAAGTATTGGGGCTGGAACTGGTGAGTGGAAGGGCTTTCACCAGGGACAGGGAAGCCGACCGGTCTGTTTCATGGGTTATTAATGAGACCGGTGCAAGGGCCATAGGCTTCAATCCTCCGGAAAAAATCACGGGTCTGAAGTGGGCACCATACGAAACAGAACGGGAATATGATATCATTGGAGTGGTAAAAGACTATCATTTCAATTCAGTTAACAGGCCGATTGAGCCAACCATCCTGAGATGGTCTGACGGCTTCAATATGGCCCAGTTGAAGTTTTCTTCAGGTGATGTTCCGGGAGTGCTGAAACATATCGAGAGTTCGTGGAGGCAGTTTGAGCAGAACAGGCCGCTAAACTACAATTTTCTGGATGAGGCCTTTGATAAGCACTATAACACAGAACAGAGGCTTGGCAGGCTCATTGGCTTGTTTACAATAGTAGCTGTTATTATAGGATGTTTCGGGATTTTTGGTATTTCAGCATTCATGGCAAAACAGATGTCGAAAAGCATAGCTCTCAGGCGAGTAATGGGTGCCGGCACAGCTGCTTTGGTGATGAAATTCTCGACAGAATATTTGTGGATAATCGGGATAGCAGGAGTGGTTTCGATCCCATTGGCATATCTCTATATTGATAACTGGCTCTCCAAATTTCCGTACAAAACGGATGTAGGTGTTTGGATCTTTGTCACTGGTTTCATAATCAACCTGGTTGTAGCTCTGGGAACTGTAGCTTTTCATGCTTTCAGGACTGCACGTCTGAATCCGGCTGAAGTCTTGAGGTATGAGTAGCGGTAGTTATGAATCAAACGTCCTGTCAATATGCTCCGAATAATCTTTCAAAACCGGGTGGTACTCTTCATTCAACAACGGCGAAGATATCATAAAATCGGCAGTTGAGCGGTTACAGGCGGTGGGGATATTGTACAGAACTGCAATACGTAACAGTGCTTTTACATCCACATCGTGCGGTTGCGGCATCATCGGGTCCCACAGGAATACCAGAAAATCAACTTTCCCTTCCGTAATCAATGCACCCAACTGCTGATCCCCGCCCAAAGGTCCTGATTTCAGTTTTGTGATGGTGTATTCGTGGTCTGAATCTTTTTCCATAACTTTTTCCAGGGCTTCTTCTACCAGCTTCCCGGTTGTACCCGTGCAAATCAGCTTATGCGGCACCAGGATTTCCCAGTTCCACTCAACCCACCCGATCAAATCCTTCTTCCTGTTATCGTGGGCTACCAGTGCAATATTTTTTATTGGTTTCATGATTGTTCCGGTTATTTTGATTTACTGTGACATAATATAGTAAAAAAACCTTTCTGCATTTCAAAATACTCCCTTTCATTCGAAACTGCAAATCCAAGAGGTAAGCAAATAAAATCAACGGGTAAAACTCACTGATAGTATTAGTCCCTGATTTTTAATCCTTTTTTAATTCCATTTTCATGGGATCTTAATTCCATGCCTGTACTTTCACCCCAGGGAAATGTTAAAAGATTAATACCAGAACTGTGAAGATCCTTGAATTCTTTTTTAAAGGAACAGACAACTGGGATTGAACTTATCCCTTTTAAATGCGTCAATCAGTTCATAACTAAAATTCAAACGCCATGTCAAGAACATTTAATAATGTACACAACAGAAAAAGGAACAGAATAGTCAGAAAGGATCATGATATAAAAACCAGCCGAAAAGCTGAAGCATTCAATACGTACTATTCTGAACTGGATTTGAATGATAATATAAACACAAGCAGAAGTTTCCTGAACTGGAGGGGATTAGTTTACCTGCTTCTGACGGTTTTCTTGTTGTCATCCTGTGTCAGTAAGAAAGTATTACTTGATGAGCAGAACAAGTCCAGGCAATATGCTGATGAAATTAACGAATGCCAGAATAAAAACAGTTATCTCGGAAATCAGAACAAGGAGTTATCAGGCAGGATATTAACACTGGAAATGCAGGTTGCCAACGAGCAAAACAAAGTGGCCCTGCTGGAACAGCAGCTTGAGTACTTTAAAAGCACCAACACAAATCTTTTGGACAGACTGGCCGATTTTTCAGTGGTCAGTAAGGCTGGAGCTGAGAATATACGAAAATCACTGGAAGCACTGAATGAACAAAACAGGTATATCAAGGAACTGACCTCATCCATAAGGCAAAGAGATTCTCTTAATCTTGTATTGGTTATGAACCTTAAGCGTTCATTAGGTGATATCGCGGATGATGACATTAATGTTGAGATCAGGAAGGGTGTGGTTTATATTTCAATCTCAGATAAAATGTTATTTAAATCGGGAAGTGCCGAGATCAGTGCGCGTGCGGAATCCGTTCTGGGGAAGATCGCCAGGGTGTTAAATGATCACCAACAGCTTGAGATCCTGGTCGAGGGGCATACGGATAATGTACCCATTTCTACAACCTGTATGATTGATAACTGGGATCTGAGTGTAAAGAGGGCTACTTCTGTTGTTCGACAGCTTCAGACAAAGCATGGTATTGCACCGGAAAGGATGACAGCAGGTGGGAGGTCTGAATACGTCCCGAAGGATACGAATGAAACATCTGAAGGGCGGCAGATTAACCGAAGGACCGAGATCATTATTCTTCCCGAATTGGATCAGTTCTTTCAGTTGCTCGAGCCTCCGAAGGATGAGTAAATTAAAAACGATCTTTATGTACGTGTTTGGTACTTAAGCAGGTATTTTTTTGATGTAAGGGGCTGCTTTTTCGTAATCCGGATTATTTTGACTACCACAACTCCTGCCTGAATAATTATTTTCCATAATTTTGTTAAGTTCACGATCCGTAGAATCAAATTTTATATCATGAAAATACTGCTGGTTGAAGACGAACCCAAAGTTGTGGAATTCATAAAAAAGGGACTTGAGGAAAAGGGTTACGAAATGGAAGTGGCATACGATGGACAGATGGGAGAAAGGCTCGCCCTGAAAGGGAAATATGATCTGATCATTCTTGATGTTATACCGCCCTATCTGAACGGTTATGATCTATGTAAACGGATACGGGAAAAAGGTCTTCAAATACCGATTCTGATGCTGACAGCACTTGGGACTACTGAGGATAAAATCTCAGGGTTTGATGCCGGTGCAGACGATTACCTGGTTAAACCATTCGAATTTGCAGAGCTTCTTGCCAGAATAAAAGCACTTTCAAAAAGATCATCCGGTTTAATCCAGACATCTAATTTGGTGAAAGTTGCTGATCTGGAACTTGATCTGGATAAAAAATCTGCCAGGCGGGGAGACAGAAGCATCGAACTTACTGCTAAAGAGTTTGCATTGCTTGAATTCCTTATGACGAATAAGGGAAAAGTTGTTTCCCGTTCTGAAATTGCTGAAAAGGTATGGGATATAACCTTTGACACAGGTACCAATGTAGTTGATGTTTATATCAATATTCTGCGGAAAAAGATCGATAGGGATTTTGAGCATAAGTTAATACATACCCGGATAGGTCTTGGTTACAGTCTAATGGAATCGTAATGGAAATCAGGAAGAAATTGACCTACCAGTTCATCGCAATTGTTGCCCTGATCCTGCTGGTGTCTTTTCTTGAGGTCTATTTCTCTTTTTCCGGAACACGCAGGGAGGAATTCTATGACCGGCTTGCAAGCAAAGCAACAATGGTAGCCCAGATGCTGATTGAAATTGACGAAATTGACGCCTAATTACTAAAAAGAATTGAAAAGAACAACCCGCTAAGCCTTCCGAATGAAAGAATCGTGATTTACGATTACCTGAATAATGTTGTCTACAGTACGGATGAGGATAGTGCGTTACATATTACACTGGAGTTAATCGATGATGTAAGGTTGAATGATGAAATACGCGTTAAGCAAAAACCATTTGAAATACTCGGACAGTTTTATACGGGTCCCTAAGACCGGTATGTGGTTTTTGCAGCAGCTACAGATATTTATGGTTTTGGAAAGCTCAAACGGCTCAGGATCATCCTGGTTATAGTCTTCATTATTAGCCTGATCATCGTGTTTTTCCTGGGACGGTTTTTCGCTTCCCGTGCTCTGAATCCCATTTCCGATATCATGTCCCAGGTGGATGCAATTGGCGTTTCAAATCTGGATGCAAGGGTTCTGGAAGGAAACGGTAAAGATGAGCTCGCACGTCTCGGACAGACCTTTAACAACATGCTTGAACGGATTGAAATCGCCTTTAAGACACAGAAGAATTTCATTGCCAATGCATCCCACGAACTGCGGACACCGCTGACAGTAATAACCGGGCAGCTTGAGGTTATCCTGATGAATGCAAGAAAAAATGAAGAGTACAGGAAAACCATCATTTCCGTTCTTGAAGACATTAAAAACCTCAATCAAATTTCGAATCGCCTCCTGCTTCTGGCCCAGGCTAGCTCTGAATTTCCTGAAGCCGATTTCACTCTGGTCAGGATAGACGATGTCCTCTGGCAGGCCAGGAAAGAGATAATGAAGAGGCATGACAACTACCGGGTTCATGTCAATTTTTCGGATTCAATCGACGATGAACGGACACTCACAGTCAAGGGCAATGAACTGTTGCTTAAAACTGCCCTGAGTAACCTGATGGATAATGCATGTAAATATTCCGAAAACCATACCTCTGAAGTTTATATCCATAATGAGAACAGTCAGGTGGTTATGAATTTTTCAGACAAAGGGAGAGGAATACCCGAAGAAGAAATGCCAATGATTTTCCAGCCTTTTTATCGTGCGAGTAATGCCGTTGATGTTAAAGGACACGGTATTGGCTTGTCATTAGTCGAAAAAATCATGGTATTACATAAGGGACAGATCTCCGTTGAATCGGAGATCATGAACGGTACGGATTTTATCCTGTTCCTGCCTGTCAATACCTGAGCTACTTCAGCCTGTTCAATCCTAAATAAATAGAATTATACCATTCCAGCGTCATCCTGGTGTGCAGAAGTTTTAATCCTTTTTTAATCTCCTTTTAATCCCACCTTCATCACTCCCCTGTACATTTGATCCGGTTAAATCAATAAAACAATTCTAAAACGAGGAACGATGAAAACACAACTTACTCAAAGACAAAATGTTCTGGTTATTGTTACAGCACTGGCGCTGATTTTAACAGGTATATTCTTCTATACGAACAGGTCCCTGAAGGATCAGCTCAACAAGGAAAAGATCAAGTCAGAAGCATTACTCTCTGAGAAACTAAACCTTGACAAATCAACCGATAAATTTAAAAAGGATCTGGCTTCTCTGCAGAACAAGATTTTACAGCTTAATAAAAGTGTTAAAGGAACCAGTGATCAGCTTGTAAATAAAAACGCTGAAATCAAAAAACTGATTGCTGAAAATGCGTCACTTCAGGATCTGAAGAAGAAGAATGCAGAACTTGAAGCATTACGTTCAACGCTTGAAAACGAGATAATCGGTTTGAATCTGAACATGGAGCAGATTCTTGCAGAGAATAAGCGAATGGTTGAACAACTTGCCACAATCGTACGGGAAAATGAATCTCTGACGCTTCACAATGCACTGCTTGAAGCCATGTTGGCTGATAATTATCGGATTGAAGCCCTGAAAGGGAAACGCGATAAGTTAACCGTTGCTGCCAGAAGGACCAATAAACTAATGATCAGCTTTGACATACCTGCTGAAATATCGGAAGAGTTGTACTTTAATATTATTACCCCTGATGGGAAGGAACTGTCAAGCAGGTATGACAGATCGGTTACCATGAAATTCCATAACCAGGATAAAAACCTGATGGCCAGTCTGACCGGGACACCTTCCGGGAGCCAGGATGCAAAGAGAGCAGAACTTATCTATAAACCGGAACAGAAACTGTCCAAAGGTATATACCGCTTCAATGTCTATAACAATGAGGGTGAGTATATGGGTAGTATTCAACTGAGACTGAAGTAACCCTGCATGCTGATAATGATAGAAATGAGGCTTCCCGCTTCATCCCTTTCCTCCGGAATCCGGGTAATTTATACCGGAATCCGGAGGAATCTATTGTAATACAAGAAACAAATTAATAAAGCAGGAAACAGGCACAAATAGCTATATTGCGGATACCAATGTGCCCAGAGGACTCCGGATGCCATGAACAGTAGACGGCACGTTTAAAACAGAGGGTTGGACAACCGTTAGTATCCCTTTATGGGATTTCAAATACACAAACGGTTGAAGTTTATGTGCCTGATAATGATGCTGTTGGATACGGTCAAATAACCATGATCACGTAAGAGGGTGAACAAGGCCTGTTTCCTTCATGATTCTTTGGTAGTACCGATCCGGTTACACACGCAACTATAATGGTGACTGATTAAATCAACCATTTAAGCAAAAACAAAAGGTTTAAGGGAACCCTTGATTCTACCCTGGAGAATGATGGTGATCTTAACTCCCAGCTACTGACCTTCAATAAAGTAAAGGAAGATTTCAACGGTAAAAAGCGGATTACACTGAGTGAAAACGGGCATCTACCTGGTAAAAATTGTTACCTCAAAAAGTTCTCACTCCAATAAAGTGATAAGATGATGATAAGATTTGGGAGAAATATGCGTTATTTGACTGGCAGAATGATTGAATCGATGAAAATGGGGTTGCGATCTGTTTTATTAACAATACTCATAATCAGATGATTTTTACCCCGGCTTCCTCCATCTCCCGGTAAGCCTTTTCTTCATCACCCGGGTTGGCTCTCACACCTGCCGTAGCACTGCTGATGACATAGGTACGGTAACCGTTTTTCACTGCATCCAGGGCAGTTGATTTTACACAATATTCAGTGGTCAATCCGGTCAGGTACAGTTCACTGATATTATTCTCTTTCAGGTAAGCATCCAGGTTTGAACTGGTGGCTTCAAACGCCGAGTATCCGTCATCCTGATCCCGGGTGCCTTTCAGAAATTCCTTGTCGATTTTTTCCGAATCCAGTTCCGCCGGGAATGCAGCTCCTGCTGTATTCCTGACACAATGAGGTGGCCAGCGAACAAAATGAGTACTGTTTTCCGGATGCCAGTCCCGTGAGGCAACCACCAGTTTAAACTGGTCCATGATCCTGTTTATCTCAGGGATAATTTTATTTCCTTCGGGAGCCGGGAGTGCTCCACCGGGTAGAAAATCATTTTGCAGATCTACTATGATCAATGCTTTCATGGTAAGCTGGTTTGTTCATGATTAGTTTTATATCGAACTCCTGTCAAACGATTCACTGCGTTACACCGATTTGTTATTCATCGGATAAGTTATCATTTGTCTGTCCCGGCTAATTTCTCCCTCAAATCAAGCAATCTTTTGCTGATCCCGACCTTATAGGTATGGGGGTTCATAAAACGTTTGTGCTCTTCAGGGAGATATGCAAGCCTCGACTGTGAAAATTCAGAGATCATATACGGGGTTTTTTTGCTGGCTGTTATAATGCCTTTTTTCATCACTTTTTTTGTGAATTCTTCTCTGCTGTACGGGGATATATTGAGGAATTTCTCCGGTTCAAAAGGGTGATAAATGACATCCACACTGTTCTCTTCTTCCAGTACAATACCATCTGCTGCAAACATCCCGTTTTCGTCTCTGAACCGGTACAGGGTCTTTTTACCGGGCAGGGTGGTTTTTTTGTTGTTTTCAGAAACCTTCAGGGAAGGTTCATCGTTGATCATCGATAATTTATACACTCCATCGAGGGCTCCTTCACCCTTACCGGTAACCAGAGCTGTTCCCACACCAAAAGCATCGATCGGTGCACCCTGATCTGTCAGGCTTTTAATGATATATTCATCCAGCTGATTGGAAGCAACAATCTGTACATATTCCAGACCTGCCCTGTCAAGCATCTGTCGTGATTGCTTGCTTAAATAGGCAAGATCACCGCTGTCCAAACGGATCCCATATAGTTTATTTCCCTGTTTTTGCATCTCCAATCCAACTTTTATTGCATTTGGCACACCACTCTTGAGCGTATCATAGGTATCTGCCAGGAGTATACAGCTCGCCGGGAATTTTTCTGCAAATATTCTGAAAGCGGTTAATTCATCGGGGAAGGATTGTACCCAGGAATGAGCCATGGTACCCGTTGATTCCAGTCCATAGTGGAATGCGCTGTATACATTCGAGGTTTTGTCAAATCCTCCGGCTATGGCAGCCCTGCTTGCCTGTATTCCCCCAAATCCCTGAGCGCGTCGAAGCCCGAAGTCCATTAATAGTTTATCACCGGCAACCTGCTTAATCCGTGCAGCCTTGGTCGCGATGAGTGATTCGAAATTTAATATGTTTAACAACAGGGTTTCTATCAATTGTGTTTCAATGATGTTCCCTTCAACCCGCACACAGGGTTCATATGGAAAAACAACCTCGCCTTCTTCAGGAGCGTAAATATCCGCTTCGAACCGGAAATCCTGCAGATAGGAGACAAATTCAGGATCAAATCCAATCTGCTCAAGGAAATTGCAATCTTCACGGCCGAACCGGAAATTCCCCAGAATTTCCAAAAGCTCTTCCAGACCGGCAAAAACAACGTATCCTCCGTCATAAGGATGCTTTCGAAAAAAATAATCAAATCCTGCCGGAGTATCCTTCTTCCCACTCTGGTAATACCCCTGAGCCATGGTTAACTCATAGTGATCTGTATACAATCCTATATGTTGACTTAAAATAGACATTTATGAGATTTCTTTTAACAAAAATCCTCTGCCGGTAAAGAGAAATTTTTTAAAGATTTATAGAGCCAAAATAATACGAATGTACATTGGTACTATACGGTAAAGAAACTAATAACCGCTTGACAGAGGTATTGAACGAAATAATTAACGCAGTTTACAGGCTGGATTTTTCGTGTAATTTATATATGTATTCAATAAACTTTCCCTGCTCAGCTCGTTCTAATCTGAATGATTAGACCAATCCTTGATCAAGCATGGCATCTGCCACTTTCAGAAAACCGGCAATATTTGCACCTTTTACGTAATTGACGTACCCATCAGCTTCGGTACCATATTTGACACATGCTTGATGGATATTTTTCATAATCTGGTGTAAACGTTCATCGACTTCTTTCCTCGACCAGTTCAACCTTATGGAGTTCTGTGACATTTCAAGGCCTGAGGTAGCGACTCCACCTGCGTTAGCTGCTTTACCTGGACCATAAAGAATTTGTTTTTCATGGTATAACTCTATAGCTTCAGGTGTTGATGGCATATTGGCTCCTTCAGAAATGCAGAAACAGCCGTTGTCAATCAATGCCTTAGCATCGTTTCTATCGATCTCGTTCTCTGTTGCTGAAGGTATAGCCACATCACACTTGACACTCCAGGGTCTCTGTCCTTCCATATTTTCAACGCCAAATTTATCAGCATACTCTTTGATCCGACCCCTTTTGATGTTCTTGAGCTCCATGACATACTGAAGTTTCTTATCATCGATACCATTTGGATCGTATATTGATCCGCTGGAGTCTGAAAGAGTAACTACCTTACCACCCAATTCGTTGACTTTTTCAGTTGCAAATTGTGCAACATTTCCAGACCCGGAAACGGTAACAATTTTCCCTTTAAAGTCGAGGCCACGCGTTTTCATCATTTCCTGTGCGAAGTAAACAGCTCCGTACCCTGTAGCTTCAGGTCTGATGAGACTGCCTCCCCATCCAATACCTTTCCCTGTCAATACTCCGGTGAACTCATTTCTTAATCGTTTATATTGTCCAAAGAGATAACCTATTTCTCTACCGCCTACACCGATGTCACCAGCTGGCACGTCTGTATTTGGTCCAATATGTCTGGCAAGTTCTGTCATGAAGCTTTGACAGAAACGCATCACTTCATTATCAGATTTACCTTTTGGATCAAAGTCTGATCCTCCTTTACCACCTCCCATAGGCAGTGTTGTAAGACTGTTTTTGAATACCTGTTCAAAAGCCAGGAACTTCAGAATTCCAAGGTTAACGGTTGGGTGAAAACGCAATCCTCCTTTATACGGTCCGATTGCACTGTTCATCTCAATCCGGTATCCTTTATTGATCTGAATTTCTCCTTTATCGTCGAGCCAGGGTACCCGGAACAAAACCACTCTTTCTGGTTCAGCAATTCGCTCAAGTATTTTAGCGTGTTTGTACTTAGGATTTTCTTCGATAAAAGGGATTAATGACTCAGCTACTTCCTGAACAGCCTGGTGAAATTCTTTTTCTCCAGGATTTTTGGAAATAATCTGGGCCATAAATTGTTCAACTCTTGGGTCCATTTTGTAAACTGTTTTAAAGTTTGTATAAAGGTTAATTGTCCGCTTAATAGTTAGCTATTTAAATTAAACAAACATATAGATTTTTTTTTAAATCCAAAATAATTTTTATAAAAGCCCTCACTGTTTTTCAGGTTGCTATATGTATATCTATCAGTGATATATGTTGACAGAGAAGCAAAAATTTTTCGGGTCGTCATGTGATAGGTGTTACATAACATATTTGATTTGCAGGAACTTTAGTCAGCAAGGGTGTAAACTCTGACAGGTAAACTTCTGAGAAAGCCTGAAAATTCCAGGTCCACAATGTTGGTGAAATCCTGATGACCAGTATTATTTACCGTGAACAAATTTGGTCTGAATAATGTAAAACCGAATGATGTATAAGTTGGAAGGTACCAGGAAATCCTTGAAAGGAGGGCTAAATTATAGAACCGGACTTTATTAAACATGAAATTAGAATATAAATTGAAATAATAACTTTGAAATTGAGAAAGTGTCTCTTAACTTTATATGTCAACAAGTCCGAGTATTACTGAAGTTAAACAAATTTTAATCAGAATTATGAAAGAACCTGCATACTTAAAAGGTGATTATAAAAAATTACTTGCTGAGAGGAAAGAACGGTTGAAAGAACTTGCTTGTATTAACAAGACGACTAATATTTTAAAAGAGGGCAAATCAGTAGAGGAGTCGTTGCAGCAGATCGTTATGATATTGCCTGAAGCATGGCAATATCCGGAGTATACAGTTTCCCGAATAACTTTTGACAAGAAAAAATTCACCAGTTCTAATTTCAAAGAAACTGAATGGGTACAACAGCAAACATTTACAACCATTGAGGAAAAAGAGGGGATAGTAGAAGTATTTTATACCAAACCATTCCCGGAGGAAGATGAGGGGCCATTCCTGAAAGAAGAGAGAGACCTGATAATAAACCTGGCCAACCTGATAACCGGTTTTATCAACAGCCAAAAAGCAAGAGAGTTTATCCAAAAATCACGGTTTCAGAAAACCCTGGAATCGCATCGTAAGAAAGATGACAAATTTCCTTTGACAAGCAGATTATTATTACAGCAATTTCTTAACAGGCATAATGCCGACAGGGACCTGTTCCATGACCTGATGCCATTCAAGGTTAAAGAAATTCTCCTTGTTGCAAACTTATATGATGCTTACAGCATTGAAGGGGAAGGACGGTTTTCTGATCACATCCAGGGAGAATATCACCAACTGAACCTCACATCTACACCCAGGGTGACAGGTGTATTGTCCGAGGAGGAGGTATTCAATCGTTTGAGACTAAAGCACTATGACCTGATTATTCTTGTAGTTGGAGTCGACCGGATAACCCCAATGAAACTTTGTAAGAAGATCAAAAAACAGTATCCCTATATACCCACTTTCCTGCTCCTTAATAACCGGCACGATATACCATACGTTCAGGATGAAAAAGCGAAAGGAAATCCTTTTAACCAGTATTTTATATGGACCGGTGAATCAAGATTGTTCTTTGCTATGGTAAAACTGCTGGAAGATAAGGTAAATATTCAAAATGATGCTGAAATCGGTCTAACCAGGGTGATCCTGCTCGTAGAAGACTCATCGGAATATTATTCCCGGTACCTTCCACTTCTCTATAACCTTATCCTGGAGCAGACAAAGCACCTTCTTGAGGATGTTGGAACGGACGATATGTATAAGGTGATAAAACTGAGGGCCAGGCCGAAAATACTCCTAGCAACAACCTATGAGGAAGCCATGGAAATATTCAACAGTTACCGCGACTTTCTGCTATGTGCTATTTCTGATGTTCGTTTTCCATCAAAAGGGAAATTGGACAATAGAGCAGGTTTTCGCCTGATACAATATATTAAAGAGCAATTGCCCAATCTTCCTACAGTATTACAATCATCCGATCCAGCTAATGCAACGAATGCTCATGAATTGAACTCAAGTTTTATCAATAAAAACTCTGAAACCTTATTGCACGATCTGCAGAGTTTTATTAATTATTACCTGGGATTTGGTCATTTTGTTTACCGCGATAAAAAAGGAAGACAAATTGCTGTAGCTAAATCCATGAAGGAGTTTGAGAACTATCTCAGAACAATTCCGGATGATTCACTGGTGTATCATGCCATGAAGAATCATTTTTCCTTGTGGTTGATGGCGCGGGGTGAAATAGAAATTGCCAAAATAATCAACCCAATGAAGATTTCCGATTTCAGGGACCTGAAGGAATTGCGTGAGATTCTGTTAAAAATAATCAAGAAGAGACGTGTTGAACAGGAACGTGGGAAAATTGTGAGTTTTGAAGAATCAGATGTCCTGGATGAAAGCAATATTGTAAGCATTGCAGCCGGGTCACTTGGCGGGAAAGGAAGGGGATTGGCTTTTATAAATACGCTGATATATAAGTTCGATTTTGGCAGGCTAACTCCACACATCCATGTACGTACTCCTGTTACTTGTATTATCGGAACAGAGGAGTTCGATATTTTCATGGACAGGAATCACCTGAGGGAGAGGGTAATGACCGAATCAAACTACAAGAAGATCCAACAGATGTTCCTTAATGCGAACTTTTCAGACAACTTGGAAATAAAGCTGAGAGTGATTCTCAACTTAATTGTAAAACCTATTGCTATCAGGTCATCCAGTCTTCTTGAGGATTCTATGACTCAACCCTTTTCGGGAATCTTTAGAACGTATTTACTCTCAAACGATAATGCAGATTTTGAAATGAGGTTTAAACGGGCAACCGATGCGATTAAACTGGTGTATGCATCTATATACAGCCCCAATGCACGAACCTATTTCGAAGCCGTAAATCATAAGATCGAAGAGGAAAAAATGGCCATTGTGATCCAGGAGGTTGTTGGAAAACAACACGATGAATACTTTTATCCACACATCAGTGGCACAGCACAATCTCATAATTACTACCCTGTTGCACACATGAAACCGGAGGAGGGATTTGCAGTAGCGGCTCTTGGATTAGGACAATATGTTATGGAAGGGGAAAAGGCTTACCGGTTTTCTCCAAGCTATCCAAACCTGGAGATAATATCCACAAAGAACCTTGTAAAATCATCGCAGGTTCACTTTTATGCTGTCCATTTGTACAAACCCGAAATAGACCTGCAAGAAGGGGAAGATGCCGGTTTGATTAAACTCGATATTAGTGAAGCAGAAAATCATAAGACCTTAACACATCTGGCTTCAGTATATAATCCCGAGAACGATACAATAACACCGGGTCTTGACCGGCATGGACCAAGAGTGATTAACTTCACTAATATCCTGAAGTATGAATATATCCCTCTGGCCGATACCATAAAGCTTGTCCTTGATATTGTTAAGGAAGCTCTGGGATCACCAGTAGAGATTGAATATGCCGTCGACCTGACAAAAGATAAAGAAGGGAAAGCTTCATTTTACCTTTTACAGATTAAACCTCTGGTTGGTAGTAGAAATGATTACAGGTTTAATCTGGATAAGATCCCTGACGAGAAAATCTGGCTCTATTGTGAAAAAAGTATGGGGAACGGTTTAGTAGATACGCTTGTCGATGTGATATTCGTGAAAACAGAGCATTTTGATATAACAAAGACCGTTGAAATGACCTATGAGATTGAGAGATTAAACCAAGAGATGTTAAAGAAAGACAAGAAATATATTCTTATTGGACCCGGTAGATGGGGAACACGTGACAGGTTTATCGGCATACCTGTTGCCTGGCCACAGATCTCCAATGCCAAGGTCATTGTTGAGATGAGTATGGAGGATTTTCCCCTGGATGCATCGCTTGGTTCTCATTTCTTTCATAACGTTACGTCCATGAATGTGGGATATTTTTCTGTAAACCACACCTCTCTGAGTGACAGGATAAACTGGGATGTGCTTAATAGACAAAAGATTGTGGAAGAGACCAATTATATTAAGCATATACAGTTCGAAAAACCTGTTGTGATTATGATGGATGGCAAACAGAGAAAGTCAGTGATTACTTGGGAAAAAGGATAAGGTTAGTTTAGAGTTCATCCTCCTTTTCGATCACCTGCCTGCCTTCTAGTGGCGGGTTAACCCTACCAGCCCGGCAGACTGGCGGTAGGCAGGGTTGGTGAATTTGGAAGAAATAGGAGGTCAGGATTCCTTGCCTGCTTGCGGATTAGGTGGAGACAATAGGATTGGAATTTTGAATTGAATGGATGAGAATCGTATTATCAGTTTGGGAAATTGGGTAAAGTGACATAACCTTTATTCGGATTTCAATCTCCAAACCTTGCCCCTTGAAGAGGCCGGTTTGATTTAGCTCTGCAACAATCGTTTAGGAAAAACTTTTTACCTTTATGAAAATCACACTTTTTTTGAATAATTTTGTTATACTAAAAGACTTATAAAAAACATCCAACAATAAAACATCAATTATATGAGGTTATGAAATGAAAACTGAATTTGCCTCTCTATTATATCAAATTCTTCAAATAGCCAATAGTGGATTAACAAGATCGTATTTTCTCCGTAAGATCTCTATTATTCTCTTAGAGTTTTTTGATTGTATTGAGGTAGCACAATTAATGAAAGTGCCTGCTGATCAATCCCGTTATGAACTTCTGAAGCTTACCAAAAAAGCTTTTGTTTATAACATCCTAAACCTTAGAGAATTAAAAAAAAATCTTCATTTCCTAAGGATTGGTTCAATCAATGATACATATAACATATGGTTTAATATTTTACAAGGTAATTTTAATCGCTCTTCACATTTCTTTACAAACAAAGGAACCCTTTGGATCAGTAACCTGGACAACTTCACTTCTGTCAGTAAGAAAACCCCTGAACAGGAAAGGATCTGGAACTCAGTGAAAAAAACAAACTGTAAGTCGCTAATAATCGTTCCATATTTATTTAGTAATGAGACAATTGGCCTTTTACAATTAAAAAATATAAAAAGAAATGTGTTTTCGGAAAATAGAATAGAACTAGTGGAAGAATTTGCACAGACATTAGGCGTTATCCTGTTAAATCACTATTCCCAAGCCGCCTTACAAGAGCGTGTAAAGGAACTGACTTGCTTGTATAGCATGTCTCGGATTGCCAAGCAAATTGATATCTCACTTGAGGATCTTATTTACCGTATAATGGAATTGATCCCTCCCGCCTGGCAATATCCTGAAATAACACAAACGAGAATCATTTTGGACGGTTTTGATTATTCCAAACCTGAGTTTGATGAGGGTAAACACAAACTTTGCGCAGATATTATTGTTGATGGAGAAGCACGTGGAGTAATCGAGGTTATTTATACTGAAAAATGCCCAAAGCTGGATGAAGGACCATTTTTAAAAGAGGAAAGAAAACTCATTGATACCATTGCAAACGATCTTGCAATTATAATCAAGCGAAGGGATGCAGAAGCGGAAAAAATAGATCTCAAGAATCAACTGCATCATGCTGACAGGTTATCGACTGTTGGGGAACTTGCAGCTGGAGTAGCTCACGAATTGAATGAACCACTGGGAAGTATAATGGGATTTGCCCAGCTTGCAAGCAAATGCCCTGGCTTACCACAGCAAGCAGAGAAGGATCTGGAAAAGATAGTAAAATCATCTTTACATGCTCGCGAAATTGTTAAGAAACTAATGTCCTTTTCCAGCACAACACACTCGGAGAAGAAAAAAACGGATATTAATCAACTGGTTGAAGAATCTTTATATTTCTTCAAATCACGCTGTTATAAAGAAGGAATCGAATTAAACATCTTACTTGAACCAGATCTGCCAATTATTACAGTTGATCCTGTTCAAATAGAGCAGGTTTTAACCAATATCATTGTAAACGCTATGCAAGCAATGACGGAAGGGGGGAAACTCTACATACAAACAAGTGCTAATGATCGCAACCTCAATATAACCTTAATGGACACAGGTCACGGTATGAAAAAAGAGGTAATGGAAAAAATATTTACACCATTCTTTACGACCAAAAAAATCGGCAAGGGAATCGGACTGGGATTATCGGTTGTAAAAGGTATTATTGATTCGCACCATGGAACCATCAACGTTGAAAGTGAACCTGGTAAGGGAACGCAATTTCAAATAATCTTACCCATTACCGAATAAGCATATGGAAAAGGTACACAAAAAAGGAAATTTAAATAATAAAGATAGTAGTATTCTGTTAGTCGATGATTCGGAGGACATGTTGGAAGTACTCCGCCGAAATCTTTCCTTGAAAGGGTACAAAACATACTCCAGCCAAAGTGTACATGAGGCTATTGAAATTCTCAATTCAACTACAATTGATCTGGTCATAACCGATCTCAAAATGCCAGGAGTTGGTGGTATGGAACTAATTAAACACATACGCGCAAATTTCAAAGATATTGAAGTCCTGGTAATTACAGGTTATCCCTCTATTCAGGGAGCTGTTGATGCAGTAAAAACCGGAGCCGAGGAATACCTTGTGAAATCTTTTACGGACGAGGAACTTTTTGCAGCTGTTAAGAGAGCATTTTCCAAGCTGAATGCACGAAGGGCTACCAAACTCAAATCGTATCTGAAAATAGAACCTCTTCAGGGAATTATTGGAGAATCACAAGCTATTAACGAAGTATTTAATGCGATAAGAAAAGTATCTTCAACATCAGCTACAGTACTTATAACAGGAGAAAGTGGAACAGGTAAGGAACTTGTTGCAAGAGCGATTCATTATAGCAGTCCAATTGCCTCTTCTCAATTTGTACCAGTAAATTGTGGAGGCATACCTGAAGAACTTATCGAAAGTGAACTATTTGGCCACCTGAAAGGCACGTTTACAGGAGCAAATGAAACACGAGGAGGATTTTTCCATACAGCAGATGGTGGTACAATTTTCCTGGATGAGATCAGTAATACCAGTCAATCCATGCAAATAAAACTTCTTCGTGTAT
>Ga0315537_1001253_pt1 | contig 20004 bp, 17 predicted proteins | sample SalMarSW160270MG_FD_203091 | JGI IMG/M metagenome (GOLD analysis project Ga0315537, IMG submission 203091) | Salt marsh sediment microbial communities from the Plum Island Ecosystem LTER, Massachusetts, United States - Salt Marsh Sediment SW1602-70 ...
ATTAAGAGTAATGGAAAATAGGCTTAAGCCGGAGGTATATATAATACGATCAGGAAATGGGTGGAAGGTATTAAGGAAAAGATTTTAGAAACAAGGAGTTAACTGCCGCGAAGCGGCTTAGTCCAACCAGGGTTTTTCATGAAGAACTCAACAAGTTTATGAGAAGCAGAATTTCAGGTACTAAATTTTGTAGTAACAATATCACAATTTAATAAATAAATCCGATTCTGTTTTGCATATTAATAAAAAATTGTCAATAGTCAAAGGCGATTAAAACTTAGGGGCGGGCGGGGTAAAAATAATGGCATAAATGGGGTACCATTAAAGAACCTGTATTTTCAAAAAGTTGTAGAATTTCCGAGACGTCAAATTAATGCACCAAAAAATCTGTGATTTTTGGATTGATATTATAGGAAATAGTTTGTAGATGTTTATGCAGCTGGAACCAAGAAATATTTGCCACCAAGGCACAAAGATTCCAAGGATTTTTTTGTTATTCGTTCTTAGTGTTTTGGTGCCTTTGTGGCGAAAAGAAAAAAGTTTTGTGAGCCTAATGAAAAGATTATACAATCGATCCTATTTTTTTGATCAGGGGATTCGTTTTGAATGCCAGCGGTGCGGGGTATGCTGTACCGGGGACCCGGGAATCATATATGTCGGGAAAGATGAAATTACGCGTATCGCCGAATACCTTTCTGTTCAAGTTTCCTTTTTCATTGAAAAATATCTCTATCCGATAAGGGAAGGATACAGTATCAAAGAACATGCAGATGGGCGGTGTTTTTTTTATGAAAACGGGTGCACCATTCATCCGGTTCGTCCAGACCAGTGCAAAACATTCCCTTTCTGGCTTGAGAATTTACGGTCTGCCAAAAAATGGAACCGCTTATCCAGGGAATGTCCGGGTATTGGTTGCGGGCCTCTATATTCCAAAGAACAGATTCTGGAACTTGTTCACTCCAACATGGATGCTGTTGTAACACCTATATCTTGCATGAAAGTTAATGAAAATTTATGAGAATTGATAGGGTTACCGAAAAAATTCGGACTCGGGAAACCCATGCCGCTGGGCGATTTTCTCGAACATCTGCGTGAGCCCGACGCCCAGCGTGAAGACCGAGCCGATGTCGAGATTCTGGTCTGCGGTTTGGTCGAAAAAAACATTGAGACTGGATTCGAGACCGTCTTCCGGCAACCAGTAACATACCATCACAGGAACTTTAGGCAGGGGGTAAAGAACCACGGATATATCTGATTCGAATTGTTTTTCCACCTGCTTTCCGCTTAGTATATGAACCATATCGTCAAAGAGGTCGGTGTAGATGTCCGCCACTCGTTTCAAGGGCTCTTCGCACCGTTTCCGAAAAAGCGGATACCGTTCCTTTCCGTCTTTCAATTCTCTGAACGAAACCCAGTTCCCTGAAACCGGCACCCCTTTGCCGTAAAGAACATGGTTGAGAAACGGGATGGCCACCCATGGATTGATGTGGATGTCCGTGGAAAGATTGCCTTTTGTATTCACGCTGAAATTTTTGCCCAGCACCTTGAGGGTCAGCTTGTCATCCGAAAACCGGCCCCCGACTCTTTTGGCGGCCCGAGCAAGGTCACGATTGGCAATTTCGTTTTTTAGCTCTTCCAGGTAGGCATCCCGGTTCTGTTCAACGGCATTCTGATCTTCGGGTTCCCCGGAAAACCGTTCTATCGTTTCCGGATCCAGTTTCGGGCATTCCTTGAGCGGTTTTTTCCCCTTGAAGACCGCTCCGGCAAATGCAAGACATGTTTTTTCACCGCATTCCCGGCAATTCGACTTGTCGAGCAGCTGAAAGATTTCCATGGCGTTTTTGGGTTGCGGCATTAAAGTCCTCCTGTTTTATCTGAGTGTTAACTTCGACACATTATCTAGTGCCCATACGAAAACTAGGATTTTTCGTTAAGATCAAGAAAGACGAAAATTTTAACCACAGACATACATTGAGTATTTCGAGGATTAACCCGCCAAAGTTCGGTGGCGGGTTAAAATTTGAGTCTGACGCAGATATTGGCGAAAAAGACAGTTTTTGTTCGGGCACTATTTAAATGTAAATATCTGCTGGGTGATGTCAACCCCCTGGTACCCAAACCAAAATCCTTTAACATCCGTTTCTGCTGCTTATCCGGCCTCAATAAACCCTTGTTGCATAAACAATACAGCAAAAAAGATAATTTTTATTAATTCCCGTCCGTCTCACCCTAAATGAGCGAAAGTCGAGGGTGCCCCAGATTTGAGGCATCGAGGGCGAAGTCGTAGTCGTCTACTGCGAGCCCTTGATAACGAAGAAGATGGGGTGTCATCGGCTTTCCCAACGGGTAAACAAAATGGGATTTTTAAATATATTTATATCTCATTTGAGTTATGAAAATGCATCTGAGTCCACTAAAATGCATAATAAATTAAACACATAAAATAATTTTCCCTTTTTGTTTACGCTCAATTAGGGTTTCACAATTGTGACGGTTCTTGACGACACGGGTGATAATGCATATATAAAAAAGATGGATTAAACATAACTCATCCATACCTTAATTGCTAATTACGGAGGATATTATATAATGATTAAAACACACAAATTTTGGGATCGTACACCTGCCTCGGTTTTGGTTTTATTTGTGTTGATCTTTGCCTTGTCTGCATGCGCGGGAAATTACGGCCGCATTCAAGAGAATGGTCAAGTTAACCAATTATTCAAAAGCTACCAGGTGTTGAAGGACCATAGATATTATATCAGTGGTCCGGAAAGCCGGCCGGAGGCCATTTTGGGAGTTCACCAAGACTACACCCTGGAAACCACCCAGTGGACCCAGGTATCGCTCACAGAAAAACAGCTGAAAGAATGGGTGGACGGACTGAACTTTTATTTTCACGATCTCAGGCACAATTACCCTTACGGGTCTGTAATACTGGATCCATCCGGCAAACAGGTGGGGATATGGTATTCCATTTGGGATTACACGCCGGTTATTTTCAAAGGAGATAAGGTTGTCCAGATTTATCCCCCGATCATGCCGGATCCTTTTGGTGACGGAGATGATAATAACGATATGGATGATGATGACTAAATCATAACGGAGGGTAAAACAAATGAAAGTCGTGGCCTTTAACGGAAGTGCAAGAAAAGATGGCAATACGGCCATTCTTGTTAACCATGTTTTCCAGGAACTTCAAAAACAAGGGATAGAAACCGAACTGGTACAACTTTCCGGCAAAAAAATACAGGGGTGTATCGCGTGTTATAAATGCTTTGAAAATAAAGATCAACGATGTTCCGTAACCCATGACGTATTAAATTCATGTATTGAAAAAATGATCCGGGCCGACGGCATCATCCTGGCTTCTCCCACATATTTCGCCAACATTTCCACAGAACTCAAGGCATTAATTGACAGAGCCGGATTGACGAGCATGGCCAATGGGGGAATGTTCAAGCGCAAAGTGGGTGCGGCCGTGGTTGCTGTTCGCCGCGGGGGAAGCATTCATGCATTCAATGCCATTAACCATTTCTTCTTTATCGGGCAGATGATTGTACCCGGTTCCAACTATTGGAACATGGGTTTCGGCTTGGACAAGGGCGATGTGGAAAAAGACGAAGAAGGTCTGGGTACCATGAAGGTTCTTGGGGAAAATATGGCCTGGCTGTTAAAGAAAATTCACGGTTGATCCATAACCACTTTAACCCGGATTTCTCATCCGTTGGAGCCGTGCAGGGATCAGATGATTGATCCGTATTTTCAACTAAATTGAGCGATTGTCGAGGCTTGCCCGCCTCTGGCGTGGTTGCCGCAGATACAATGAAGATGGCGTTCCGCTATAGTCAACTATGCGGGACGGCATCTGACGCCCTAGATGCGTTAATCACGCCAGAGGCGGAAAAAGATCGGCAATCCCGACTTGTTGGGTCGTAGCTGAAAGCGAAGCCCAAAGGGTTTCAAATTTTAAAAATATAAATAAAGATAATTCATTAAAAATAAAAGATATTTGATTACCTTTTAAAATTTGAAACGCTCCGTTTAGTTTTTAATTTCTCGACAAACAGGATATCGACAGTTATTATGAAGACTTTCACATGGAGAAAAGCTGTTTTTGCCGGAATTTTATTGCTTGTGCTGTGCACAAACCTATATGCCGCCACTCGACAAAAAATTGAATCCGCACTTGAATCGGCACGAAAAGACTTACGTATCAGTATCGCTACCCAGGAACAAATCGCTTCAGATCTGGCAAAACTTAAAAAATCCGGGGATGCATCGCCGGATATGGTTGAAGATTACAAACGTTACTTGAGCCGGGTTCAGGCCATGGTTGCTGAAAACCGCAAGACGGTTGCAAAAATAGAAGCACTCCATGCCAGGTATGATATCCGAAAAGCACCGGATGGGTCGGCATATAGTGATGATACGGAAGCGATGATCAATCCTGCAATCCCCGAGGAACAGGCGGTGGATGAATTGGTGGCACTGGATCGCCAACTGGATAGCTCTCTGGCCCAATTCGACCAGATGCTGCTCAAGGAATTGGATTTGATCCAAGCGAAATCGTCGGAACGAATGCGAGATCTGGCCGGGGAAGCGGCGGCGGCGGCAAAACGCTTGCGTGATCAGGGCATCGAAATAAATACGGATCTTGAGGAAGAATCCGTTGAGTCCGGACAGGAATCAACCCAAGCGCAGAAAACGGTCGAAATAGAGAAAGACGCCTCCCAAACCGGAAAAGAAGATAAATCCGAAGAAAACAAGGATGACAGCGAATTGACCGCCCGGGACCCATCCCGGGAAGGTGTTGAAGGTTCCGGGAATCATCCTAAAAATCGCTACGACCCCAAAGATGATGACATCGTGGCCAGACAGCTTCGAGAAACGGCGGAAGGGGAAACCGATCCCGAACTCAGGAAAAAGCTCTGGAAAGAATATGAAAGCTATAAAAAAAATAAAGGCGAATGAAAATCCCCGCAGCCCCGATGGGCGGGATCTCCCCTCCGCTACGACATAACCATTCCAATGTATCCATTGGGACAACGGTCATGACTCCTGTGCTTAGATGAAACTTACTCATTATTATAAATTGTTATTCATATGTTTTATTTTAATTTTATCCAATGGGTGTGCCCTCTATTATGCTCGGGAAGTCGGCCCCACCGACATAATGAAAGCCGAGGAAGAAATCCTTGAAGACCAATTGCTGGATATCGGCATTCAAGTCTTTGAGTCCGACAAAATCACCCCAGAGCAAGCCAAAGAAGAACATACCAGCCCGGAAGTCAGAAAAGCGGAAAGCCATTTCATACCCTATCACCTGAAGAATACCCTGCAGCAGAGCAGTTACTGGGGTGCCGTTCGTGTGCTTCCCACTGAAACGGAAACTATCGATGTTCTGGTTAAAGGTAAAATCCTAGAGTCAAACGGAGAGAATCTGGCCCTTCAAATAAACGTGGTCGATGCCACCGGAAAAAGCTGGTTCAATAAAAAATATAAATCCCAAGCCACGTCCGAATTTTATTCCGGCAATCTCATGGGAGAAAAAGACGCGTATCAGGACCTATACAATGCGATCTCCAATGACATGGCTAAATATTTCAAAAGGTTGTCTCCTGAGAAAATCAAAAAAATCCGTGCCGTATCCAAATTAAAATTTGCAGAGGATTTTGCACCGTCCGCCTACAGTGGATATCTGGCAAAAGATAACACAAACATCATTACCGTTAATCGCCTGCCCGCCGATGAAGATCCCATCATGACCCGTCTGCTTAAGATACGGGAGCGGGAAAACATGTATATCGACACCTTGAACGGATACTATGAAGAATATTATTCTGAGATGTGGTCTTCCTACGAGAATTGGCGTAAGCTCAATTACGAAGAAATCCAGGCGATCAAAAAGATCAAGCGGGATGGCACGATCCGCAAAATTGTAGGCGGACTCCTCGTGGCAGGTGCTATTGCGCTGAGCGCAGGGGATGTCAACAATACCGGAGCGATTCAGATGGGCATGATCCTGGTGGGCGGTCAGGTAATCGTCCAGGGGTTTAATATTACCAAGCAAGCGGAGATCCACTCGGCAGCAATCAAGGAACTCAGTGAATCTTTTGGAAGCGAAATGCGGCCGATTGTCATGGAGTTCGAAGGCCAGCAGTATGAGCTGACCGGGTCGGCAGAGGAACAATTTAAACGCTGGCGCGAATTGCTGGAACAGATATATCTCTTAGAAACCGGCTTTGATCCGGATATTTCATCGGAAACCGGGGAAAACACAAAAACCGAGAACTCCGAATAAATTCGAGTATCAAAAGAACTTAGGGGTTTCGCCCCGCCTGCCATTGCAAGGCACGAGCGGGCAGGCCCAATTGGAATAATGGAATGATGGAGTAATGGAATGATGAGTGAGCTTGTCCTGAACGAAGTTGAAGGAAAGGAGTTTTTTACAATTAAAATGTTTTATTTCTGCCCTTACTCCCAATATTCCAACATTCCAACATTCCATTCTTCCATTGTGATAGCATCAACAGATTGCCATTAATAAACCTGTATTTTCAAAATTTTGTAGAATTTCCAAGACGTTAATTATGCCGCCTGAAAAATCGACTCAATCGCTTAAAAATAAACAGGCTTCAGATCACAACGTGGAAATAATCACGCCGCTTAAGGTGCGCAGTCACAGCAGTCAACCGGATTCGTCCCGTCCGTTCCGGTTAACGGTGATGCCCGTTTTCCTCTTGCTCATGGGTCTGGTGGTCATGGCCTCAGGCGGCTTTATTTTGATCCGTCATTTATCCAAACATCCGGTGAATGTGAGTGAAGAAACCCATGGGACCCAAACATCGGAAGTGGGTGTCCAAAAGAAACCGGTCCCGGATGCCACTCTGAGGACCAAATTACCGGTCGTTCCTGTGACACCGTCAGCACTCGCAACACCGGACCCACAACAGACCATGGAACCGCAACCAACGATGAATCCTGCAAAACAGGCTCTTGAAAAACAAACGGCGGACAAGGCGATGGAAGCGTTTTTAAAACTAAAAAAAGTGATCCGGGAAAAAGGCGTGGCCGAATGGGGCGGTAAAGAATATGAGGAAATGACAACCCTGGGCCGGGAAGCGGATGATCGGTTTATGGATCAAAAGTTTTTGGCTGCCGCTGAAAAATATGCGCAAGCCGGCAGGAAGGCATCCGAGTTGGCCGACACCACCCAAGCGGTGTTTCAAAGACTGCTTGAGGAAGGTTTCAAGGCTCTTGAAGCGGGTGACGGTAACACCGCACAAAAAAAATTCCGCACGGCCTTAATGATCGAACCGTTCAGTGATTCGGCCCAACGAAATCTGGAACGGGCTGAGAAGCTTGATGCAGTGAGCCGTCTGATAAAATCGGGCAAAACCCATGAGAAAAATGACCGGTTTGCTTTTGCCCACACGGATTACCGGGAAGCCTTGAAGTTGGACCCTGAATCCAAAGAAGCTCAAAAGGCCCTAAACCGAGTGAAAGAACGGATCGTGGGGCAACAGTTTCAGAAACTCATGTCAGATGGTTTGGCGGCATATCACGACGGCCGTTATCAATCTGCCAGGACCCGGCTTTTAAAGGCAAAATCGTTCCGGCCCGATTCACGCGAAGTACAAAATGCTCTATTACAGGTTGATGAGGCAATCCGGCTCGCTAAAATTGAAAAACTGCGACACAAAGCGTTGACCGCCGAGCAGACTGAAGATTGGGACAAGGCCCTTGGATCTTATCTGGAGGTTCTTAAAATCGACCCCAATATAAGCTTTGCCGTACAGGGTAAAGAACGTGCTCTGGAACAAATCCGCGTTGACAAGCGGATCCGGTTTTTTCTTCAAAAACCGGATGCCATGGAATCAAACCCGCAGCTTCAAAATGCGATACTTGTCATCGAGGAAGCCCAAAGCTTACAACCGATGGGACCGCAACTCAGCCAACGGTTGGATGAACTAAAGGCGCTGGTGGATGCCGCCCGGACCCCAATTAAGGTGATGATCGAATCAGATAATCTCACGGAAGTTGCCGTTTATAAAGTCGGCAAGCTCGGGCGATTTACCACTCGCGAGTTATCGCTGAGACCCGGCAGTTACACCGTGGTGGGTTCACGGGACGGGTACAAAGATGTCCGGCAAAAAATCATTGTGAAACCCCGCCGGAAAGCACTGCGGGTGACGGTTATATGCAAAAATAAGGTGTGACCTCAAAAAAAATGGAATCAAAACCCATAAAAATCGAGCCCGTCTCCTTTCGTTCCAGCCGTCCCCCCCCAAGAGTAAAGCCGTTTAACATCTTAAAATGGCTTGCCGGTGTTTTTTTGGGAGTTGTTCTGATCTTACTGGGGATCTCGGCATGGTTTGTGTTTACGGCCCGCCAGGTGGTGATAACGATCGCGCCTGTTCCTGAAACCCTGGCGCTTTCCGGAAGCATGCCCAGGCCCCGAATCGGCGACCATTATCTGATACGACCCGGAGAATACACGGTGAGGGCTTTAAAGGAGTGCTTTTCCCCCCTTGAGCATACGTTTCGGGTCGGTGCTGAAAAACGGCAGAAGTTACATCTGAAGATGAACAAACTTCCCGGTCGGCTGATGATTCAAGCCCATGAATCCGGCGGGACCCAAAGCAACATTGTGGGTGCGCGGGTGGTTATCGACGGTCATGAGGTCGGGAAAACCCCCATAGAAAGTTTTGAAACACCGCCGGGTCCGGCCAAACTTGAAATTCGTGCCTCCAATTACCAGGACTTGAAAACGGATATCCAGGTGCACGGGTGCGGAAAACTTCAAAAGTTTAATATGGCGCTGCTTCCGGGATGGTCGGATGTTACCGTCAGTTCCGTGCCCCAGGGCGCCACCCTGAAAATTGACGGGAAATCCTTCGGAAATACCCCGTCACGCATTCAGCTTGCGGCCGGCACTTACCTGCTGGAAATCAGTGCCGATCTTCATAAAACCTGGACACACCGCCTGGTCGTGAAACCCAATGAACCCTTGGAAATAAAGGATATACGGCTCCAGCCCGCCGACGGAAAGTTGTCGGTCAAAACAAAACCCTCCGGGGCGAATGTGATGATTGGCGGAACGTTCATGGGTCAAACGCCGCTGGTGGTTGATCTTTCTCCCAACACAGATCACGTGGTTCGAATTTCCAAGCCCGGTTATGAAAAAGCAACCCGTAATGTGAACGTTCCATCGGCAACGTCAATAGGGCTCGATGTAGATTTAAAGCCCAGAGAAGGCATTATAAACTTGTGGTTGAATCCGGCAGATACGGAACTTCTGGTAAACGGCAAATCATGGGGCGCTACCCCCAAGCAATTACGACTGATTGCAGTGGAACATGCCCTGGAATTCAAAAAAAAAGGATACCGCTCGTATCGTACCCGTATCACACCCCGGCCCGGGTTCCCACAGGAATTGAAAATAGCCCTGATAAAAGAGGGTGTTTCCAAACAAGCCACATCCACGATGATCACCACCCAAACCGGTTACCGGCTGAAGTTAATTCGGCCCAAGATGTATACCATGGGATCTTCACGCAGAGAACAGGGACGCAAATCCAACGAGACCCTGAGGAAGGTCAAACTGACACGGCCGTTTTACATGGGGCTTCAAGAAGTGACCAACAAAGAGTTCAAGGAATTTATGGCCGGGCACCATTCAGGAACGTTCAAATCCGAACATCTGAATCGTGACGATCAGCCCGTGGTTCGGATAACCTGGGAACAGGCGGCTCTGTTCTGCAACTGGCTCAGCGCCAAGGAGTCACTTTCGCCTGCCTATGTTAAAAAAGGGGAAAAGGTGGTTGCAGTAGAACCGTTAACCACCGGTTACCGATTGCCCACCGAGGCCGAATGGGAATACTGTGCCCGGTTTACCAACGCGCAGACATCCTTGAAATATCCATGGGGTCATCAATTCCCTCCCAAGCAGTTATCGGGGAATTATTCCGATCAATCCGCAAAAGACTTGCTCCCGAACGTTCTTGAAGGGTACAATGATCAATATGCGGCAACGGCCCCTCCGGCCAAATTTAAACCCAATGGGCTGGGCCTGTATGATATGGGGGGAAATGTGGCGGAATGGTGTCACGACTATTATTCGATTTACAGCTATGCACCCGAAAAGACGTATGTTGACCCGGTCGGGCCGGTGAACGGTAAACACCATGTGATTCGAGGCTCCGGCTGGAAGCACGCAAGCATGGCCACGCTAAGGCTGGCATACCGCAGTTACGGCGATGATCAACGGGAGGATGTGGGGTTTCGGGTTTGCAGGTACTTAAAATGACCCATTGGTATATCATAATTATGGTTTGTTTGGGGGTATGCGTTCCCCAAATGACCGGTGCCGGAACCGGGCCGGCAAGATCCTTGAAGGATTTAAACGGGTCGATGATACAAAATGTGAAATCAACTCATCATGCGGGAATATATGTCGCACAAAATGATCCAAAAAAAACGTCGAACACCGTTACTGCCGATGATCTCTCAAAGGCCGGGGAAAAAACAACCCCATCGGAACCCCTGACAGAAGATAAAAATGCCCCGAAAAACACAAAACAGATAACGCCGTTCGTGCCTTCAGAAAAGATTCCGGCGGATCAGGGGGTGGATTTCCCGTACGATATTTGATCGGCATCAAAACTGAATCATGGGATCGCCTGTTTCACCGGCGATCAGGTGGAGTAAAACTTGATTAAAGAAGGTGTTACCTAAAATCTGAAAAATTTTCTTATATCGAGAATCAACTCGTGTCCATCCATAAATGAGGATTTTTGTTCAAGATCAAGGCATGTGAAAAAAATAACCACAGGCATATGTTTAATATTCCGAGGATTATTTTTTGAACATAACGCTAAGACTTGCCCGCCTTTGGCGGGTTGGGCAAAAAGACCATTTATGGATGGACACTAACTAAAAGAATTCATCATGAAAAAAACATTACCCCTATCCATGGAATTTATTTACCAGCTGTTCTCTCTGATTTTGATTATCATTGTTGTCCATGCCGCTTACGTGGGCATCATCCGTCCCAAAGCCGATGCCGTCCTGGAACGGCAGGCCGCGATGATCCAAGAGGACAAAACCCTGAGTACAGAGCGGTCGGCCTATGTGTTGATTCGAGACTATGAGCAGGAAGCGTGTTTTATTCTCATGTTCTGGGCCCTGGCCATTATGGTATTTAAAGCCGTTACCACCATAAAGCACCGGTCGTTGATCGAGAGGGATTTGATTTCCCTGGCTGAAGGTGTGCGTATCCTGCCTGAAGATACCCGGGAACTTTCCCGGGAAATTCAAGCGTTGCCGCCTTATCAACGAAACGCATTGCTTCCAAGAGCCTTGCTTGCGGGTTTGCAGAGATTCAGTTCTACCCGAAATGTTCAGGATGTTGCGGATGCTACCCATGCCTACTGCTCGGCGGAAGGCGAACGGCTGGAATCCGAATTGTCTATGATCAGGTATGTTGCCTGGGCCATTCCCTCCATCGGATTCATCGGCACGGTCCGGGGAATTGGAGATGCGCTCGGACAGGCGCACCAGGCCATCGAAGGAGAGATCTTCGGTGTAACCCGCAGTCTGGGAGTCGCGTTTAACTCCACCCTGATCGCACTTCTTATCAGTATTGTTCTCATGTTCATGCTTCACCAACTGCAACTCCTGCAGGAAAGATATGTGTTGGAAACCCAAGCTTATTGTGAGGATAAATTAACCAGACATTTGTATATGCAATAACAACCATAAAATCAATCGGTTGGGGTGCTTAAATGACGCTTCTCGGACTTGAACTCAGTGACGCCGGAATTTTAGCTGCCGGCGGGTATCCGTCGAGATTATTGGAGGTCGACGGTCAGAAACAAGAAAGCCCGGGAGTTGCCATCCCGGAAAAAAAGCGTCTGGTTGTTGGAAACTCCGCAGCAAGCAAGGCACACCTGTTTCCGCTTCAGGTCATCAACAGGTTCTGGGATCAATTGAATACGGAACCCCTGAAGCAAACCCATCGACATGCGCAAAATCATGCTGAAATCGCCTGTGCTCACCTATCCCACATCTGGGAACATATTAAAATGCATGGCGATGAGATGATTATCGCCGTACCCGACTATTACGGTCGGGAACAACTGGGACTTATCCTGGGCATGGCCCGGGAACTGTCGATTCCGGTTAACGGATTTGTACCCCTTCCAATAGCCGCATCATTTAATCCTTGTCCGGATGCCATGCTGCTGCATTTGGATATTCATTTGCACCGGTTTGAGATGGTTTATCTCCGTCAGGATGAGCAGTTGACCCGGGAGAACTCGGTGGCCGCCCCGGAAATTAACCTCGAGCAGTTATACCGGGGTTGGGTGGAATCCATTGCCGAAGAATTTGTGCGCACCACAAGGTTCGATCCGCTTCATCAGGCCGCCACCGAACAGGAGCTATATAGCCGTTTACCCGCTGCTCTGGAAATTTTTAAAAGTCATTCATCGTTTATATTTGAGATATCACACGGAAAACATCGTTATCGCACTGCCTTGCTCTGGGACCTGCTGAAACAAAAGAGCGATGCGGTGTATGATGAAATATGCCGTTCTATTGTAAAAATGCAAGATGCGCACGGTAAAAACAGCCTGTTGATTGTTCTCCAGCTGACCCATCGAATCGCCCGCCTGCCGGGATTACAGGATAAACTTTCAGAAATTGAGCATTGCCAAATCATGGAACTCGAACCCGGCGCCGGCGCTCTGGGTGTTTTGCGGATCTGGGACCAGTTGAAAGATCGGCACTCCGGTAATGGGGCGTCCTTTTTCACCAGCCGTCCCTGGCGGCAGGCAGATCCTAAGGTTTCCCAAAACACTCCTTATGAAGCATACGAAAAGATGCGGCCGACCCATCTGCTTTACCGGGATGTGGCCTATCCTATCTCCCAAAAACCTCTTGTCATGGGATGCGATTCTTACCCGGCGGAAACAGCCATATATGTTCCGGCGCAATCATCCGGCGTTTCTAAAAAGCATTGTACGGTTCACCGTGATGGGGACAGGATTATCTTAACGGATACCAGCGATCAAGGAACGCTCGTGAACGATCAAAGGGTCGACGGAAGCACCACACTGGAACTTGGCCAGATCGTTCGTCTGGGGACATCCGGAGAAACCTTCCGTCTCATTGTCTGTATAAAAACCCATGAAACGTAGAAAATTAAATGTATTCAGCTTGTCTTTTATCGACTGCATCTGCTGCGGGTTAGGGGCAATCATTCTTTTGTTTGTCCTGGTAAACGCCAAGGGTGCGGTTCGTCGGAATGCCGTGACGTCGGATTTGCGTGCCGAGACGAGCAAACTGAAAGAACAGGTGTTGGACGGAAAAAAGAACCTGATTGAGGCCCGCAACGCACTTTTTCAAACCCAGACCGAACTGGTGACGACCCGGGGGCGATCCAGTGAAATCATAAACATACTCAATGAAAAAAAGGTGGAGCTGGCCGACCGGGACAAGGATACCCTGGCAACCCAAACACACATCAATAAGCTGAAAACCGATTTAAAATCTATAGAAGAGGAACTTCGGCGATTGAAGGCCGGGGCAAAAACACAGGATGAGTTGGGATCCGCGTTGCGCCCGTTTCCCGGTCACGGGGATCGCCAGTATCTTACCGATTTGAAGATGGGAGGCAAACGAATTTTTATTCTGGTAGACATTTCCGCCAGCATGCTGGATGAAACCATTGTGGGGATTATTCGTCGGCGCAATCTAAAAAATTCCCAAAAATTAAGTGCCCCCAAATGGCGTCAGGTCTTAAAAACCGTGGATTGGCTGATAACCCGGTTTCCACCGACCAGTAAATTTCAAATATACACATTTAACGACACCGCACGTCCTTTGATTGAAAAAACAAAAGGGATCTGGCTGGATGCCGGTAAGGTTGAGCCCTTAACCCTTGCGGCAGACAGCATGCACCGGGTGGTTCCGGAGAAAGGAACCAGTTTGTTAAACGCATTCAATGCCATAGGGGAGATGAAACCGGCTCCGGACAACATATTTTTACTTTCCGACAGTTTGCCGACCATGGGCAGCAGCAAGCCGTGGCAAACAAGAGTTTCCAGCAAAAAACGAGTCCGTTTATTTAATGAGGCGATCCCGAAATTGCCGGTCCGGGTTCCGGTGAACATTATCCTTTATCCCATGGAGGGAGATCCCCTGGCGGCGGATGCCTATTGGCGTCTGGCCAAGACAACCAAAGGATCTTTTTTCTGTCCTTCGAGAAATTGGCCGTGAACACAATGGCTATTTAGTGCCCGAACGAAAACTAGGATTTTTCGTCAAGATCAAGGAAGACGAAAATTTTAACCACAGACATACATTGAGTATTTCGAGGATTAAAATTTGAGTCTGACGCAGATATTGGCGGAAAAGACAGTTTTCGTTCAGGCATTATTTATGTATTATGAAAAACAAAAGACGTGACCTGGAAATATTCAGCCTTTCCTTTCTTGACTGCATCTGTTGCGGTTTCGGCGCCATCATTTTGCTGTTTGTGCTGTCCAAATTTGCCGAACCCGTGGTCATTGAAAAAATCAAGGAAAATATGCAGGCCCAAATCCTTCGCCTGGAAAACGAACTGTTTGACATCCGGGGCCAAACCCAGATCTTGAATCGCGAGCTCACGGCGAAAAAAGAGCAGTTGTCCCAAGACAAGGAAAAGCTCGCCCGTCTCCAGGGCGATCTTTCGAACGTTGAAGGCCAATTCGCTGCATCCAAAGACGATGCCACGGTACAAAATATTATTGAAGGCAAACTGGCCCGGGCACGACAGGAACTGACCGAAGAAATGAAGCGGCTTTTGAAAAGCCGACCCAAAAAAATTACCCCTTCGGTGGGGGGTATCCCGGTGGACAGCGAGTATATCGTTTTTATCATCGACACTTCGGGCAGCATGCAGCAAAATGCCTGGCCCTTGGTACAAAAAAAAATGCAAGAGACTCTGGAAATCTATCCCAAAGTCAAAGGTATTCAGATCATGAACGATATGGGAAATTTTCTGTTTTCCCAGTATGCGGGGAAATGGATACCGGACACCCCCGCCCGCCGCAGGGCGATCATCTCAGCCCTCAGTTCCTGGAACTCTTTCAGCAACAGCAGTCCGGTGGAAGGGATTACCGCAGCGATCAATAGGTTCTATTCGACAAATAAAAAAATAAGTCTCTATGTATTTGGTGACGAATTTAGTGGTCGGGCAATCCAACCGGTCATTGATGAGGTGGACAGAATCAACAGGGCAACAAAAGACGGTTCTCGTCGCGTCCGGATCCATGCCGTGGGTTTTCCGGTGATCATGGAAAAAACCGACCAACGCGGCAACACCGGGGAAAGATTTGCCACCCTGATGCGCGCGTTATGCCAGAGAAACGGTGGTACCTTTGTCGGGCTGAACAGTACAAGACCTTGAACTTTAAAAAACGAATGTCTTCCTAAAACTTAGGATTCGCTTGATGCCAAATAAACACAGAAAGCAACCCCATGGCGAGTTAGGGGCTTCGCCCCAATTGGAATGGTGGAATGCTGGAATAATAGGTTCTGGCATAATGAAATATTGGGTTAATGGTAAAATTTGTGTTGACGATAAGATTATAATGGCTAATATCCTTTTAAAAACCAATCTTCCAGAATTCCATTATTCCATTTTAGAGGCAAGGGTTCAAGCCTCAAAAAATGTCCTATATTTTCATAAAGTTGTAGAAATTCCGAAATGTTTAATTAATGAAATTGTAATCTGCCGGGTGTTCTTTCATCAAGGATCTCATCAGCTTCCTGGATATTGGTTACATTCTCCACCGTGGCAGCGAGTTGAAAATTCATTAGACTTCGCTGGAATAACTCTGAATTGTGATCGGTTTTTCTGACATATACGATTTTACGGGCGCCATAAGCATAAACCAGATCTGCTGTATTAAACAGCAAGTCTTGGTCTTTCTGGCGTATGAGCCCCTCTTTATTTAAAACCGCCACACAGGTAAAACCCGGCGCCAGATATCTGCAGGCGCTTTCGATTTGGCCGACGTACACCCTGAGATCAATGTAATCTTTATCTCCTAAGATAATATACAGTCTGTTCTTTACGGGATTTGTTTGAACATCGTACATAAATACCTCCGTTACCCCAATCCATTGGTTTTCTGAGTTTTCCTGAAAATCGTGAGATTAAAATGAGATGAGTTAAAATTATGCATCCCCTGTTCTTATGGGATAAATAATATTTAACAGCAAAAAATGTGCCATGATAGCAATTTGTAAATTTACATGCTTTTACAGTAAGTTATCAAATGAAACTCTCATGAATAAATTTCGGAGGTGTCAATGTTTTTAACAATGTGTAAAAAAAGAAGAAAAGACTTGAAGATCATAATAGAGGATATTACTAATAAGTAAGTTAAGTACTCGACATAACTCTTATCAATGGAAATGTTACCGAAGCCTTTTCACAAGTGCCTAAAGTTTGAAGTGACCTAAAGTGCCTAAATAGGATTTGTGCTCCTTAGTAATTTGCAAATTATGATATAAAATTTGTTTAATATTCCGAGGACTTATTCGCCACCGAATTTTGGCGAATTAATTTTTTGAGCATAACGCAGAGATTGTGCGAAAAGACCATTAATCAACAGACTCACTAGTTATCATCAGGAGGACATATGCAGGAAACTACACCGTTAAATTATAAAATCCGCCTCCAACCCGATTTGGAGAATTTCACATTCGCTGCATGCGCCGAAATTTTATTGGATACGCCTAATTCAGTTAAAGAGATACCTTTTAACATCCTGGAAATCGCCATCTGGAGCTGCAACGTACTGGAGAAAAACAAGCGTGTTGAATGTCCTTTTTTAGTAAATACCCGAAAAGAAGAACTTCGCATCCTTCTACCGGAAGCAATGACCGGTAATATTACGGTTCGGATAGACTATCAGGGGCATATCAATGATAAGATGGCCGGCTTTTACCGTAGCGGCTATATGCGTCGGAAAAAACAAAAGTATATCGCCGTGACCCAGTTTGAAGAAAGCGATGCCCGGCGGGCCTTCCCGTGCATGGATCACCCGGCGAAAAAGGCGACGTTTGATATTGAAATGGATGTTGAGAGAAATCTTGTGGCCATTTCAAATAGCCCGATCAAATCTGAAACCATTTTGGACAATGGAAAAAAACGGGTGACGTTTGACCGGACTCCGAAAATGTCCACTTATTTGGTCTTTTTCGGGGTGGGTGAATTCCAATCCGTTATGGATCAAAACAATCCTCGCGTTCGCGTGGTTACCCTGCCGGCAAAGAAAAAATACGCACCCTTGGGGCTCAAATTCGGTCGAAAAGCGCTTGAGTTTAGCGAGGAATATTACGGGATTTCCTATCCTTTAGCAAAACTGGATTTGATTGCCATTCCGGATTTTGCTTTCGGTGCCATGGAAAATTGGGGGGCCATCACATTTCGCGAGAACTTGCTTCTTTATTACCCGAAAATCACCTCAAAATCCGGCCGGCAAAGAATCTGCGAGGTTATCGCACACGAGATTGCCCACCAGTGGTTCGGGAATCTCGTCACCCCGTCGGATTGGAAATATCTGTGGCTGAATGAAAGTTTTGCCACCTATTTCGGATACGGAGTGGTGGATCATTTTTATCCCAAATGGGACACCTGGGAGCAGTTTCTCCAGGACATGACCACATCCGCACTGTCACGGGATGCGCTGCTCGAAACCACCGCCATTGAAATACCGGGTGGCGAACATGTGGTCATAAATACAAGTACCGCCCCGATTATTTACAATAAAGGCGGCAGTATTTTGAGACAGATTGAAGGTTATATCGGCAAAGACAATTTTAGAAAAGGACTGCAGGGCTACCTCAGTGCCCACAAATACGGGTGCGCAGCCAGTCACCACCTCTGGGAATTCTTTGAAAACGTTTCAAACCGGCCCATCGGTTCCATGATGAAAAGCTGGATTGAACAACCCGGATTCCCCATGGTAGAAGTAGAAAAAGTGGGCCGAACGCTGGTTCTCAAGCAAAAGAGATTTACCTACCTGCCCAAGGATTTCGATCAAAAATGGGTCATTCCGATCATCATCAGCCTTTTCGATGACACGGGTAAGTCTCGGCGAGTGACCACCCTTTTGGATAATACCCAAAAAATAATTGACATTCCGGCGGATACGGTTGCGTATAAGATAAATGATCGACAAACCGGGTTCTACCGGGTTAAATACCAAGACCCCAAAAATATTGAAGCGCTCGGCCGGCGGATCAGGGATCGAACCCTGTCCACGGAAGACCGTTGGGGGCTGCAAAACGATCTCTACGCATGGGTCAAACGCGGAGACGTCACCGTGAATGATTATCTTCAATTTCTTTCCCATTACAGGGAAGAAACCGCATACCTTCCGTTGATCGGTATGGTCTCCAGCCTGTCCGAGCTTTACCGGATCATGGATGCCGATTATAAAGAAAAAATATCCGGGTGGGCCAGGCCCTGGTACGAAGACATCCTTGAAAAGATCGGCTATGAACCCGGAAAATCAGAAAAAAATACAATGTCATTGCTGCGCGAGCAACTCATCTGGGAGGCAGCCCTATTTGGCTCAACCCGGATAAATGAATTTGCAGATCATCACTTCTCTGCGCTTATAGACGGCGCTCCGGTGCATTCGGATTTAATAAGATGCGTGATGCAAGTGGTTGCCCTGACCGGTGATGCGCAGGTGTTTGATTGGTTTGACGGGCGTTTCCGGGCTTCCGGGATCGAACATGAACGCCTGAATATCCTGGTGGCACTGGGGTGTTTTAAAGATGAAACCCTGATCAAAAAATCCCAGAACTTCGTCCTCGAGACGGTTCCCGCCCGCAACAAGGTTATCCCGGTGGTGGCCATGGCTTCAAATCCGTATGCCATCTCGTCAATGTGGGACTGGTATGTATCAAACCTCCAAGAAATCGAAAAATTCCATCCCTTGCTTTACGAACGGGTTATCGCTTCGATTGTCCCGGTGGCGGGTATGGAAAGAGCGGATGAGGTCAAAGCCTTCTTTGAGGATTACATGCAAAAAACAGACACGGCCAAGGATGTGATCACGCTGTCTTTAGAGCGGATGGAGATAAATTTGCGCATGCGAAGTACAAATTGAGTGAGCCCTTAGCCCGAATATTTCACAACTAATAAAAAGGCCTCTTAAAAATTTTCATGAAATATTCGGGTTAGGTTAAACGATTAACGCTGGAAGCATAATGTCTTCAAGTTGCTTTCTTTGCTTCTCAAAGCTCTTTTCATCTTTCACCCTATCAAATTTGATCATTTTCCCAAAACCAAGTCTCACCTTGGAAAAGGGTTTTGGAAGAAGAAATTTATCCCAGCTGTTGAAATACCAAGCTTTTTCTGCAGAAACAAAAACAGGAACAATCACGGCGTCAGTAGCATGTGCCAAACGGATTACACCCGGCTTAACCTTTCCGGAAGGCCCCTTGGGTCCATCTATAATATGGCCTGCAAGTTTTGTCTCTTTTAACTTGGTAATCATACATTTTAAAGCCTTCATCCCACCTCTTGAAGAAGAACCACGAACCGCATTCCAGCCATTATGTTTACACATTCTGGCAACAATCTCTCCATCTCTACTCTGGCTAATCATGATATTAGGGTTGTAGATTTTATAATTTTTAGCATGACGAATAACAGAAAAAAATTGTTGGTGCCATACGCAAAGCAACACAGCCCCACCATTTTTAAGATAATCCATCCATTCTTTCTCATTCTCAACCGTTAGGCGAAATGTCCATGAATAAGTTAGAATGAATCGATAAAGGAAAAATATGAATAGTTCTGATGAAAAGAAATGGCTTAGTTTTATCTTCAACTTTGATTTCGCTCTTTGAAAAACTACGTTTTATTTTTTTTGACGTCGCATTAACGTCACGGTTGATTCTATAAAAACTGTCCAGGGCTGTTTGATT
>Ga0315537_1001257_pt1 | contig 19981 bp, 23 predicted proteins | sample SalMarSW160270MG_FD_203091 | JGI IMG/M metagenome (GOLD analysis project Ga0315537, IMG submission 203091) | Salt marsh sediment microbial communities from the Plum Island Ecosystem LTER, Massachusetts, United States - Salt Marsh Sediment SW1602-70 ...
CCGAATAACGGTCTCGGCGTGGCAATGACTTCATCTCCAGTTGTCAGAACCTTGGTTTCGGGAAGAAACAGCGTGTCCACGCCCGTCTTTGAGTAGTACACGCCTAGGCAGTTGGGTCCTAAGATGCGTGTTCCCGCTTTTTTTGCTGTGGTCACCAGCTGTTCTTCGAGGTCAATGTTTCCGATTTCTCTGAAGCCCGAGCTGATTATTATGGCGGTTTTGACCTGTTTGGTAACTGCTTCTTCCATGATTGTTGGCACGATTTTGGCTGGAACAACAATCACTATTAAGTCCAGTTCGCCTGGAATCTCGGTTACAGACGGGTAGCATTTGAATCCCAGAATAGACTCTTCGTTTGGGTTTACGGGGTAAATTTCCCCTTTGAAAACTCCTCGCGTCTTGTTATAGGCGAAGTTTTTGAAGATAACGTGCCCCGCTTTGTCTAGCTTTTTTGTGGCTCCAATAATTGCGGCTGAACGAGGATTGAAAAAAGCGTTAAGCTTCTCAGTTTCTTCCATAATTGTCACACTGTTTCCTTAAAGGAAAGGGCATGTTTATTCTTTACTCTTTCAAAAACGGAAGACATGCTTACTTTTTATGCACCACTCTTTTCCTGACGATAACAACGGGTTTGTGCTTCATCTGCGAGAGCATATCCCAACTCATCCCTGTTACTGACACGTTGAATCTCGCCGCCATATCCCACACCGTTGCGCCTGAACCGGGACCTCGTGCTCTGTCAGCTATATTGGCAATTTTCAAAGCCTCTTCTGCCTGCAACTTGCCTCCAGCCACGGCAAGCGGCGTCGGCCTCCTCTTAAACTTGAACGTTCTGCCGATGATGTAAGCGGCGACGCCTCCGAAAGAGTGAATTCCCGTCATCGGTTTTGGGCGAGGAGTAAAATGAAAGTTCCTGAACGAGTAGGTTTTATCGGTGTCTACGATTAGGACATAGGCTTTCTTTTTCAGCTTACGCCAGATTTGCTGGCGAATCTCCTCTGCCAGTCCATACGGGTTGTTCAAAGGCAAGCTCACGTAAGAATATGGCAGGTTGGATCCGTCAATTCCGCCTTCAGAACCCCACATCAACGCCTGCAAAAGCCCCGCTTGCTGTAAAGCGACTTGTTTGTGTCGGCTACCTGTCTCAAGCGGGTATTCCCGAAGCCTTCGTATCAGTCTTTTCCCAAAATGGCACAATTCGCCCAAGAAGTATCCCCAGACGATTCGCATCCAGAGGCGGCAAATTAGTTTTGCGCTGAAACTAGGGCGGATGTGGCTTTCGTCTGTGATGTTGTTCAGCGCGGTTGAAAGTGCCTTTTCGGACACAACGACAAACTCACCATCAGCTACTCTTTTCTCTAAAGCGCCGATGACTATGCTTAGGTAATTCTCGCCAGGCTTCCAATATTTCGTGGCTATTGGCAACACGTAATACTTGGTCATTTATTCAGCATTTCCACAGAGGCACATGTTTGCTTATCTAATAAAAAGGCTTCATTTCGTTTGCGCTTTCTGTTGCGCGGCTAATACTGTGACGTGGTCTCCAGCTTTTGTTTTGAATCGCTTGGCGGCGTTGCCTTGGTTTATGGATATTTCTAGAAAACCGTGGCTTCCGATTAAGGCTAATGGCGTGTGTGGTTTGGTTTCTCCATAGGCTTGGCAGAGCCTCAGTTTCAATTTGTGACCAGCCAAGTCCACGCTTACCTCGGCTTTCACATGGCTCTGCGCCACCTCTTTCTCGTTTATGTTCGTAATTATGTTTCCAAAGCCATCCACATGCAAGACCTCGCCGACGAGCGCGCCATTTCTCCGCGTGACTTTTGCGAATTCAGGCTGTACAGCTTTACGGATTTCAGGACCGAACTCTTCCGGTTTCACCCCATTCATCAAGTGGGCTGCTGCAGGCGCAAAAACGTCTCTACCGTGGAAGGTATGGGAGACTTTGGGCAACATGAACTGCGGATTCGCTAGTTCGTGAATGCGCATTATGCCTTGTTTCTCCGCAGCCAAAACTAAGAGACCGTTGTCTGGTCCGACAAAGAAGCTTTGCTTTGTCTGTATTACTATGGGACGCCTACGTGTGCCAACGCCGGGGTCGACAACCGCCACGTGAATGGATCCATCTGGAAAGTAGGGCGCCGCAGAAGCCAGCACGTAAGCGCCCATTCGTATATTGAACTTTTCTATCTTATGCGTTATATCGATTACAACGGCGTTCGGGTATATGCCCAAGATTACGGCTTTCATTTCTGCCACGTAAGGATCTTTCAGCCCAAAATCAGTCGTTAAAGTGATCATTCACGTCAGCCTCCATGGACAACGGGGACAAAGACTATTTCATCCCCGTCTTTCAGGTTTGTCTCTAAGCCGTTTAAGACGCTGATTTCTCTGCCGTTCACAAGTATCAAAGCGTTCGATCTTAAGTCTTCAAGCTGCTGGTGGGTCAGGCTTGGTTTGAGCGCAGGCATTTCTCTAACAATTTCGTTCACAAGTTCCTTTATGGAAAAGGCGCCTTTAATGTTCAAGGCAAGTTCGCCTGCGCCTGAAATATGACGCAAAGCACCGAGAAACTTTACAGTTATTGCCATCTGCATTCAGCCTGTGTTATAAAATGTAACAGGCTAATGCTAATAAACGATTTCTCAGATTTTTCATGTTCTAATTTTCTAATTTTTCTTCAGTAAAAGTCTCCACGATGTCGGTGGCTATTTGGACCAGCGTATCAGCCTGCTTCATAATTGCTTCGCCGTTTACCTCCTCTAGTTGCGTCAGTTGCTGCACGATCCCTTCGATTTCAATAAGAAAACGCAAAACTGAGTCCGTTGTGGGCGGGTTTTTTCCCATTTCTTCGCGTATGAGAATCTCTATGAAGGCGGGTTCGCCCATACTGTAATATATGGCGTTTCTGGCTTTCCTAATTGCTTCCAACATCAGACTAGGCGCCATGTAAGGCATCTTTTGTGCCGCTTCCAACTCCGCCTTTGCCTCACGCAGGTATCTCAGCGCCCATCCTCTTCTATATTCATCCATCATACGGGTTCCTTTTCCCAGTGTGTCTAAGCTGGCATCTCCTTTTCGACTGTTTCACTTGGAGAAGCGGGTTGAGTTAAAGAAATAGTGTGTGTTATGTATCCCGCAACTTGGTTTCTCACTTTCGTGGTCGCACCTTGTGTGAGCGCGTCAACTGCATGTTTGTTGGCGTCAAAATCGCTGGAGAATTTATCTGGAAAACGTTCCATGAGTTCTTTGGCTAATCGTTTAATGTGTTCCGTCTTAACTTTTCCCAAGTACGCGGGTTCCTCCGATCAGGTATCGCTTTTTCGTCCTCCATCGCTTGAAAGCGTAAGAGCAGCTTTCACTAGGAGAGGAGGCTTAATTTAAGTTTACGCCTCGCACATTCGGATTAATCTTCGGCATGCCCATTGCATTGTTAAATATATAAGGAAGAAAGACAAAAGAGAGCATTTAACGTTAGGCGAGGGTGAACTTTGCCCGTACCTGAAGTAAAAAAAGGCAAATGGTCAAAAGAGAGAGAAAGAACAAAATCGGGAAGATGGAGAAAAAAGCGGTCTGATGCAGACAAGCCTAGAGAAAAAAAGCGTTCAATTCTCAAGTATGCGTTAGCCATCATCGCGGTGATAATTGTAGCGCTTGTAGTGCTTTACTTCCTTTTTCCACAGCTGTTTGACTGGCTTTAAATCTAGGTATTCAGCGCTGGCTTTGACACTGAGTGTATGCTAATTCAGTTTTATATCGAAGAAGCCCTCGAAGTTTCTAGCTATTTGTTCTGCAACATCAACGACAGCCATGTTCTTAACTTCGGCTACAGCCTCAACCACTGTACGTATGAATGAAGGTCTGGTCAACTTGCCATTATATGGAGGTTTTCTGTAAGTCACTGGTCCATCGGTCTCCGTCAACAAATTTGTCAGCGGCACCTTTTTCACGACCTCGCGGATGCCGTTGGAGTATGCCACTGGCGGTCCTTCAGTGATAAAGTATCCGTGTTCCACGGCTTTGTATAATGCGCTCATGGGATGGCTGAACCAGTGTAGCAGAACCCGCTTAAGATTGTACGATGGAAGCATATCTACGATTTTGGCGGTTGTTCCTCGCGAGTGAATTATGACTGGAAGGTCAAGTTTTTCAGCCGTGCGCAACATCTTGTCGAAAACCATCAGCTGCTTTTCCCATATCTTCTCGTACTTGTAATCCAGCCCAATTTCGCCTATTGCGGTTATCGCCTTTTTTTGGTTTTGCTCAGAAATCAACTTCAAGGTTTCTTCAAGCTCGTTTTCTTTCAGTACATTCACGTTCCAAGGGTGAATGCCCAACGCAGGATAAACCTCGTCTGGATGTTTTTCAGCCAGTTTTAAGCTTCCGATGCTTGTTTCAAAGTCCATGGAATTTGAGACTAACGCAACAACGTTAGAGTTTTTGGCATCCGCCACAAGTTCGTCCGTGATTTTGGCGTATTCTGCGTCGGAAAGGTGGATGTGCGCGTCAACCAACTTCATTCTTTAGCCCTTAGCCGCCATTATCAGCCAAGGCGTTTTTATAATTTTCTTCTTTATGCGAATACTTTTGATGTTAAACGGTAATTTAAAGAAGCGGAAGACAAAAAAGGTTAAATACAGCTTTAAAAAGAAAAAGAAGCTAAGGAGAAGTCTTTATGACTGATTTAGAATTAGCTGTAGCTCCCATGCACAGGCTGTGCAAGAAAGCGGGAGCGGACAGAGTAAGTGAAGCCGCAGCGAAAGAACTGGCAAAGGCATTAGAAGAAATTGGCGTTAAAATCGGGAAAGAAGCGTTAGATTTTGCCATGCATGCTGGACGCAAGACCATCAAAGCTGAAGACATAGAAATAGCCGCCAAAAAAGTCATGGGAAAATAACCAGTTAAGCTCCCTTTCTTTCTTTTTTGTTTCCGCTTTATAGTGTGTTCTCTAGTGCTCGGAGAAGACTATACCCCCCCTTATTTAAACTATAAATAGTTCTCACGCATGCGATGCTTTGCTGTCAGGCTGTTGCAGAGGAGTCCCACAGAAACTGGAAGTATTCACGGGCAAACCCGACTAAGCCTACGTGGTTGCTCCATATGACTAGGCTGGGCTTGTCTTCGCCGAGGAAAAGCATGGCTTCTTTGCCGTCAGCGATTACGCCGCCGCCGAACATGTGGTCTCGGATTCGCAGTTCGTTCACGGTGGGAAATTTCTTCAGGAATAGCCAGTCCGCGGTTTTGCCAGCCACCATAATCTTGATGTTCACCGTCTTTTTTAAGCCGCTCATCAATGGGTCTGCCGACGCGATTATGGCGCGTGCGAATTCTGGAGCGGCAATCATTATCTCTTTCGTGGCTTTCTTGAGAACCTCCTCCAGTTTGGTTAAAACCGCTTGTTGCCCACGCAGTATCAGCACGTCTGGGCGCTCCACCAACTCTCGCTTTTCATACAAGGGCTGCAGTTCCTCAGCAACAGCGCTTTCCCAGCTTTGATATTTGTCTTCAAGCCTAAGTTTTGTGAATGCCGTAGCTTCAATGGGCGGAACAGGGTAATATTTGAACGGGCGACTTTCTGAGCTTTTGACCCAGCCTTTCTGCTTAAGCGAGTTCAGAACCTCATAAATCTTCGAATAAGGAACAGATGCCTCGCGGCTTATTTCCATAGCCGTCATCTGCCCGCCTTCCAACAGCACAATGTAAGCGTCAATCTCGTAGGCGTTCAGTCCCATTTCTCGCAGAGTATCGCGAGTGTTTTCGCTGATTGACATTCGGATTCCCCTCAATAACCTTAGGAAAGGTTTGGAAACATTATTATGAGTATATTTACTCTTAAGCACTTCGAAACACGCAATAGTTAGAATGTATAGTGAAAGACATGAACATGATTAAAAACACGAAAAGCATTTGCCCTGAGTGTTTAAAAGTTTTAGACGCCACGATTTTTGAGGACGACAATAAGGTTTACATAAAAAAAGAGTGCCCCGAACATGGCTTTTTCCAAGAATTATACTGGTCGGATTATGATCAATACGTGCGAGCTGAAAAATTCAGATACGACGGCGAAGGACTCAACAACCCGCGCACAAAGACAGTTAACGGTTGTCCCTACGACTGCGGCATCTGCCCAGAGCACAAATCCCACACTGCCCTCGCGATAATTGATGTGACGAACAGGTGTAACCTCACATGCCCAATCTGCTTTGCGAACGCAGCCGCTGCTGGCTACGTGTACGAACCCACAAAAGAAGAAGTCACAGGGATGCTGGAAAACCTGCGCGCGAATGACCCTGTGCCAGCCACGGCGCTTCAGTTCTCAGGCGGCGAACCAACAATCCGCAACGATTTAGTCGATTTGATTCGAAAAGCAAAGGAAGTCGGCTTCCGCCACGTGGAGGTCAATACGAACGGACTTCGACTTTCGCAAAGCGTTGATTACTGCAGAGAACTGAAAGAGGCGGGAGTCAGCACCGTATACTTGCAATTTGACGGGTTAACACCTGACGTTTACAAGTTCATCCGCGGAGTTGATTTGCTCGACACGAAGATGAAGGCAATCGAAAACTGCCGTCAAGCCGGCTTGCACAGCCTCGTCTTGGTGGTCACGCTAGTAAAAGGCGTTAACGATAGCCAACTCGGCGACATCATAAATTTCGCCGCCCAAAACTTCGACGTGATAAGATGCATAAACATTCAGCCAGTCTCCCTCTGCGGACGCCTTCCACAAAAAGAACGAGACAAAATGCGCATCACAATCCCTGATTTCATGCGCCTCGTTGAGGAACAAACAGAAGGCAAAGTGAAAGTTTCAGACTTCTATCCAGTGCCCACGGTTGTGCCAGTTTCAAAAGCCGTAGGCGCCCTGAAAGACAAGCGGTACGTGGAGTTCACGGCGCACCCGCACTGCGGCATGGCCACGTATCTCTTCGTGGAAAACGGCAAAATTATACCAATTACACGTTACGCGAATATAGACAAGTTTGTTGGAACCATGAAAAAGGTTTACGAGTACGCCTCAAAAGGAAGCAAAAACAAAGCTAAACTGCGCCTTTTTGGAGCAGTGAGGCATGTGAAATTCAGTTTTCTGAGAAAATATCTTTTGCGGGTCTTAACAGAGGGAAACTACGATTCATTAGGCGACCTGCAAAGGAAAGCTATTCTGCTTTCGTCTATGCACTTCATGGACCCGTACAACTTCGACTTGGAACGAGTTCAACGATGTGTCATTCACTATGCAGTGCCAGACGGACGTATCATACCGTTCTGCACCATGAACTCCATACACAGAGCTGAAGTTGAAAGAAAACTTGGCGTGCCAATCAAAGAGTGGAAGAACAGGCATAAAGTTGAAATAACTCAGCTTGTCTAGTGCAGAAAGGAGCCAAAACAATGGGCGGAAAAAAGAAACTCGGCCTAAAGCAAATGGAACGCGTACAAGCCAGAAGAGATGAAGAAGAAAAGGCGGAGAAAAAGAAAGAAAAAGCTGGACTGACGAAAGAAAAAAGGACGATAGGGGTAATCCCTCCAGACGTGAAAAACGAGAAAATCGTCAACGAAATAAAGAAGATGAACGTTTTGACGCCTTACGCTGTGGCTTCACGGTTCAACATTCGAATAAGCGCGGCTAAAGATTTCTTGGAGCAACTGGAACAAAACGGCGCAGTGCAATTGGTCTCGGGAAGCCACAACATAAAAGTATACAAGCCCGTAGCCGCTTGATTCTCAGCGTTACCCAAAACTTTGCACAATTTTCGCTTTGAAAAAACGGAGTTAGTCCAGTTTGAAGTTCCCAGAAAGAGTTTACACCGCGAAAGAAGTTAAAACAGCCAGAGAACTCATAAACAAAGGCTACAAACATGATTTAACAGTGGAAGGAAGCTCAGACTTTAAAGAAAAAATCCGCCAACTCCTTGAGCTTGTAAAGACAGCCGAATACTACGAGTTTTTAAGAACTTATATCAGGCAAATCATTGAAATTGACGGCTTAACACAACTTCGAGAAACAGAAGCGGCAATATGGGCGAACAAATTTGCGGTTGAAAATCCTGTAGACGCCGCCAGTCTTTTCGTTCAAAAAGCCAGTCAAATGAAAGAATATGTTGAAGGCGAACTTTATTACGGTGGCATCGCAGAAAAGCGTTCAGTTGAAAAGCGCATAGAATTTTTGGAAATTCTAAAGAAAAAGAGCCGAGATGAAAGCGTGAAAGAAGAATGCGCACGGCTCCTGAAGATGTGGGAAGACAGCTCGCTGGCTTATTAGCTTAGCAACTCAACCTTAATGGTTGCGCCGCTTTTAACCTGCTCAAACAGTTCCAAATTCTTTGTGACTTTGCCCAAAATGTTCACTTGACTGTAGGGTTGCGACTGCCCATAAAATACGCAGAGAGCGCTTCCCATGGGCCAAAAGGCAATGGTTCCTGTTTCCACGGTTGGTTTAGCTTTTTCTTCGCCGATTTTAACTGGAATTTCAAAGTAAACCTCTTCTTTCCATAAAGCGGCTCTGCCCTCAACAGGAAGCCTTCGGACAATGGTGTCTATGGTTCTAGGCGCCAAAAACCTTACGAGTTCGCCTTCTGCTTCGCCTAATCCCTCTATCAAGAATCGTATCTTGACTCGTGAAATATCTTCCTCAGCAGTCACTGTTTACCGCTCCCTTTAAGAAAAGCATCCAATATTTCTTCGAGTTTATATTTAACTCTTACAGTCAGCTGATATTGTTAACCCATTATAAATAAGAAGCTTTATAATAACTGTTTTTGGTTTTTTGGAAACCTTTTGGACCTTTTTTCTTGGCTAACGAACTGCACGAGTTTTTCCCAGTCTATATTTCCGTCTGGAAAACAGAAATCTCCAATAAACTCACCAGTGAATCGATTGACTGCCGCACCCCAAGCTTTCTTATATTTTTGTTTATGCTTCTGCGGTTCATTTTTCATTAACCGTATTAGTTTTAAATAAAAATCTGGATCTCCTGTAATTTCCGTCCAAAAAGCTTGTCCTGAAATATTACGGTAAATCTTGCCTTTGGGTTTTCCTTTCTTTCGACCATAACCATGTCCAATAACCGCATCAAACTGTTTATGAAGTTTGTATAAGCGACTCTGCAATGCAATGAAATTTTCGTTTTGTTTTTTTAATTGACTGCTATTTCCCCAATTTGTACCTGACTTTACTGCAATGGCTGTATAGCGGTCCTTTGTCTCTATGGCAACGTCTACACCTTCTGATGGAGCAACAACACCGCCTGAAGCTAGTTTTGCTATAGGTTCAAAGAAAGCGTCTCCAAACATGCCTTCATCTGAGGAACTTATGAAAGCTCTTAAGACATCCTCTACTATGTCTGAAGCTTTTTCTGTGCCTATTGCACGAAAGAGGTAAGGATTCTTCTTGCTTAGAAAATCTCTAAGTTTAAGTTCTTGTATTCGTTTTATACGTCTATTATAGAAGTCATGCAAGCATTTTGCTATAAGGCGCTCGAGCTCGCCTGTTTTCATGTTAATATAACCTGCCTTTCATCTTGCTTAATGTCTTTAGTTTTTCCTGTGGCTTGTATAGCCAATTCGTAATATTCTTTCTTAAGCTCAATTCCAACGTATCTGCGGTTTAGGTTGATGCAAGCAAGAGCTGTAGTGCCAACCCCCATGAAAGGGTCTAAGACTACGTCGCCTTTTTCAGTAAAAAGTTTAATGAACCAAGTTGGCAAAGCTATGGGAAACGCTGCACTATGGTTGCGGTTTGAGCATTCAGTTGCCAAATACAGAACATTTGTAGGATATGCTAGACTTCTTCCAAGCCAGTTCGAAACATTCTTTCCGAAACCACTGCCAACTTTAGACACATCGCGTTCCCAATCGGTTTGGCTTAACCGTGATAATCTTTTATTCTTCCACTTACCCATTGGCACCATAACCTCTTCTTGGAACATTTTAAATTTCTTTTGTTTATTGAAGTGTAGACAGCGCTCCCATGCATCCCGAAAACGATTAGTCCATTTGCCAGGGTAACAATTCTTTTTATGCCAAATGTATTCCTCAGTCCAGAGCCAGCCTTGCTTTTTCATCGCAAGGATAAGTTCAATAACATAAGTTTGGCGTTCTCCATTCACAGCACGTTCTTTAATGTTCAAGATAAACGAGCCAGTTGGATTCAATACCCTTTTAAGTTCAAGTGAAATAGGAAGAAACCAATCTACATATCCTTTAATTGGAATGCCACCGTACGTCGATTTTCTATTATATGCGTATGGGGGAGAAGTTACTATGAGGTCAATTTTCCCATCTGGAATTGTCTTTAGTATTTCTTTACAGTCACCCAAGTAAATTTTATCCAATTCCAACGACATTAACTCCCTTACCCTAAATATAAATTGGAACCCTTATTGCATAAAAGTGTTGCTTTCCTTTCAGGAGCGCCCCTTCTTTCGAAGAAAATCGCCCAGTATTTCTTCGAGGCAGACAGGCACCATTACTTGAAGTTCATATTTAACTCTTACAGTCCAGCTTATTCACTTTAATCACTCTTCGCAACTTAATTGCGGTGGTTGCTATAAGAGATTTAGAAGCGTCTTGCCTATGTAGTCTACCTGCGCCTCCGTGACGCTTGGGTGGATGGGCAAAGAGAAGACCTGTTTTGCAGCTTTTTCCGTCTCGGGCAGTTTGCGCCCTCCGAAACGTTCGTGGTAGTAGGGCATGAGATGCACAGGATTACTGTAATAGACTTCGGCGCCTATGTCCTTCTGTCTTAGTTCTTCCACAATCTTGTTTCGCTCGTTCTCTGCGGCGTTTTTAAGCCTGACGGTATAGAGGTACCAGCTGTGTTGCCGATCCTTCGTTTCTTCTGGCAACTGTAGCCTGTCTGTTTTCGCAAGTAGCCGCGTGAGTCTTTTGGCGTTTTCGCGGCGCTTAGCTACGAAAGCGGGCAACTTTTCCAGCTGCACTAAGCCAATGGCGGCTTGAATTTCTGACATGCGATAGTTGTAGCCAAGCATCAGCGAGGCGTACTTGGCTTTTTCTCCATGAGTTCTTATCAACCGCAACGTCTCCGCCACCTCAGCGCTGTCGGTTGTTATAACGCCGCCTTCACCCGTGGTCATGTTCTTGCTGGCGTAGAGGCTCCAGCAGGCAGCGTCGGCGAAAACTCCCGCAGGCTTCCCATTGTAGGTTGCGCCGTGCGCTTGAGCTGCATCTTCAACAACCGCCAAGCCGTGTTCAGCGGCAATTTCACGGATAGGCTTAATGTCGGCAGCGAAACCATAAAGGTCTACGGGCATTATCGCTTTGGTCTTTTTTGTTATGTTCTTTTCGATTTCAGCGGGAGAAATGTTGTAGGTTTCAGGGTTTATGTCGGTAAACACGGGTTTGCCGCCAGCCATAACGACCGCTTCGGCGGTAGCCACAAAAGTGAAGCTGGGCAAGATTACCTCGTCGCCCTGTTGCACACCCGCGGCTACGATGGCAGAGTGCAATGCTGCAGTGCCCGTGTTCACGGCTGTAGCGTGCTTTACGCCAGCGAATTTCGCAAATTTCTTCTCAAATTGAGTGACCGTGGGACCAACGCCCAGCCCGCTCGTTAATATGCCGCTTCTTAAAACCTTGACAACAGCTTCGACTTCTTCTTCGCCGATTTTTGGAAGATTTATGGGAATCAAGTGTTAAGCCTCCAAGTAATAACAGAATACTGTTTACGATTTCTGTATTTCAATTTAACTATGAACTTTACGGAAACATGCTTAGTTAAAAAATGGCGGCTGCTTATTCGATACGCGCTACATATTCGGTTTTGTAATCAGCCACGACTTTGAGCTTACGCGATCGAAGAGCGACATCCAAGTTTGGATCACCAGTGTCAACTCTCAGAGTTTTCAAGCTTCTCAATTTGCTCTCGGTAGCGACCACAACTATGTTGTCCAGACCTACGCGGCGAATTACCTCTGGGCTTATCTGCTGGTTTCCCCTTCCAAAAATAAAGCCTTGACCCCCAATCGGCGTGACAATTATCTGCGCTGTCTTTCCGCTTATTGCCTCTAGAATCTGCTTCTCGTTTACATCACTTGCCACTATTTTCTTGTTGTAAAAAATGTCTACTCCTAAGAGAGTTTTCTTTGCGTCCAAGAGGTCACCGATGGCGCGCGTTGTTGTTCCAGGACCAATAATGTAAGCCACGTCAGGCTTCATGTTTTCAATTATGTGTATTGCTATAGCTGCTTGGTTACGCAGTTCACTCTCCGTCATCGGACTTGCCAACTTGTTTGCTTGAATCAAATGAGGTTCATAAGGAGTTAACACGTATCCGTAGAGTTCAGCGGACAAGCGACCTTCTCTGAAGGCTTTTTCATCCACATCCATCACTTCTGCTTCTCTCAGGGACAATTCTCCGTAGAGAAACCTGATGGTGACCCCTGCCGCAGCTTGGGGGTTCACTGCGAAAACAGCGCTGTGCATCTTGACCCCTGTCGGAACACCCAGCACGGGAACATTCATGTTAACTGTTCTTTGTATGTCTCTGGCGGTTCCGTCTCCGCCACAGAAAACCAGAAGAGCGACGCCTGCATCTACCATTTTCTTTGCAATAGCCACTGTATCTTCAGCGCTTGTTTCTTTCTTCCTCTCCCCAAGAACTTTATAGGTGAAACCAGCGCTCTTGGCTTCGTCTTCTCCCATGCTTCCAGCCCCCACAACGAGCCGCACTCCACTTTCAACAGGGTTCAACTCTGCGAGAAAGGCTTCAGCCCTTGCTGGCGCTACTGGCTTTGCGCCTAGAGACCTAGCGCGGTTAACAATTGCTTTTCCATCTGTTCCTTTGAGCCCGACAGCTCCACCCATTCCAGCCACAGGATTAACGATTAAGCCGATTGTTTTCACTTGAAGAGCACGCGCCCTTTCAGAGGATAATTTGTTTTCGGTACTCATAAGCAGGCACCAGACAACTCTTATCTACGCTGAATATGAATAAAAGTTAATGACAACAACAAAATGGTAAAACATTGGTTGAAGAAAAACAGGATGAGAGACTGTAGCTCTCACCAAGTTTTTGACGCTTTAGAGCGGTTCGCAACTTATGTATTTCTTGTTGACATCTTCCAGCCAAGGATAGAGCTTACGGAGTTTGTCCATGGATTCTGCTACTTTTTGCGTCGGGTACTCGTACGGTAGCAGTCTGCCACTGAAGTATTCATCGTAGGCTTGCATGTCGAAAAAGCCGTGACCGCACAGCAGAAATAGAAGGGTTTTTTCTTCCCCTGTCCTCTTGCATCTTAGAGCCTCGTCTACCACAGCCTTTATAGCGTGAGCTGGTTCAGGCGCAGGTATTATGCCCTCGCTGCGAATGAAAAGTTTTGCCGCGTCAAAGACCTCAATTTGATTATAGGCTTCCGTTTCCAATTGCTTCTCTGACGCTAATACGCTTATAGTGGGAGCTATTCCGTGATAGCGCAAACCACCCGCGTGTATCGGCGCTGGGATGAAATCATGACCCAACGTGTGCATCGGAACCAGCGGAGTTATTCTTGCGGTGTCTCCGTGATCGTATTTGTATTCGCCCTTAGTGACCTTTGGGCAAGCCGTCGCTTCTGTGGCTACAATACGCATGTTTTTCGGTGCTTTTCCAGTAACTTTGTCGTAGTAGAATGGCCAGAACAGCCCAGAGAAGCTGCTTCCGCCTCCTATGCAGCCGTATATCACATCGGGGTAATCTTCCGCGATTTCCATCTGCTGTTTAGTCTCTAAGCCTACAACAGTTTGATGCAATAGAACGTGATTGAAAACGCTACCTATGGTGTATTTAGCTTCTTTTTCATTAACAAGAGCATCTTCAACGGCTTCGCTAATCGCGATTCCTAAACTACCAGTGCTATCAGGGTCTTGAGCCAGAATTTTTCTGCCGCTCTCCGTTTGTTCGCTGGGGCTTGCGTAACATTGCGCTCCAAAAGCTTGCATAAAAATTTTCCGATAGGGTTTCTGGTCATAGCTCGCTCTAACCATGTAAACGGTTGCTTTTAGTCCAAACATTGCGGCGGCGAACGCTAAGGCGGAACCCCATTGACCAGCCCCGGTTTCTGTGGTTAATCGTTCTGTGCCTTCTTTCAGGTTGTAATAAGCTTGGGCAACGGCAGTGTTGGTTTTGTGGCTTCCCGCTGGGCTGACACCTTCGTACTTGTAGTAGATTTTCGCGGGGGTCTTCAGAGCCTTTTCAAGTCCGATGGCTCTAAAGAGGGGTGTTGGTCGCCACATTCTGTAGATTTCTCGCACTTCCTCAGGGATGTCTATCCATCGGTCTTTACTCATCTCTTGACCGAGAATCGCCTTGGGAAATATTCTCGGAACAATTCCTGCCCCAGGCTCCTTCGTCTCGGCATCTATAAATGGCGGGAGCGGTTTAGGCAAGTCGGGGGTAATATTATACCATTGTTTTGGTATCTGATCTTCATCTAGAAGTATTTTTCTAGTTGGCATGGGTTTCTCTTCCGTTTGATGTTTCCATTAGGAAACTTAACCAGCACATTTATACTTTACTGTACACAAATGTACATAAAGGAACCGTTTCATGTGGAACGCAATTAAAAAACATCTACAGGAATATCCCGAACGACTCAGAGTAGCTCGTGTTCTCGTAGAGAACGGGCTAACCGCAAAAGACGGGAAAATCTACCTTAACCAAATTGAGATTCCACCAGTGCGCATCGCAAGAGTCGCTGAAGTAGACAGGCGCACAGTAAACGAGACGTTAAACACCATCAAAGCCAACCGCGAACTTAGACTGATTTTTGAGGAAATGCGATCTGCGGGTCACTCGTTGAAAGAAATCGCGAAACCCCTGAACTTAGGCGTTGTGGAAATAACCCCTGTTGACGCGAGGACAGCTGGCATCTTGGCCAGCTCAGCCACGGCACTCGCCAAAGCTGGCTTGAGCATCAGACAGGCGATCGTGGACGACCCAGAACTCTCGCCAGAACCGAAACTGACGCTGATTGTGGAGAAAAAGATTCCTGGTGAATTAATCTCTGAACTGCTGAAAATTAAGGGTGTAGCCAAAGTCTCCGTGTATTAAGTTAAAATAGCCAGCGGCTGAAATGCTCCAGAATGCTAAGTGGATTATGGGAAAACTTGGGCTTTAGCTCAGTTCGTCACGCTGCGTCTAGAAAAACTTATATGGCAATTGTGTTTTGTTGTTGTGCGCATTAAAGGAGGTTAACTTGATTTGTCATCACCTACACAAGCTGGCGGGGTTCCAGTTCTCGTATTAAAGGAAGGTTCAAATCGGTCTCGCGGAAGAGAAGCGCAACATGCGAATATAACTGCTGCGAAGATCGTAGCTGAAAGCGTTAGAAGCGCCTTAGGTCCTAAAGGCATGGACAAGATGTTAGTCGACAGTTTTGGCGACGTAACGATAACAAGTGATGGCCGCACCATCTTGGATGAAATGGATATTCAACATCCTGCAGCCAAAATGCTTGTCGAAGTTGCCAAAACACAGGATAACGAAGCAGGCGACGGAACCACATCAGCCGTCGTAATAGCTGGCGAGCTTCTAAACAAGGCTGAAGAGCTAATAGACAAAAACATACACCCAACCATAATAATTGACGGCTACAAAAAAGCCGCAGAAAAAGCGCTAGAGACTCTTGAGAAAATAGCGATACCGGTGGATTTGAAAAAGCAGGAGTATCTGAAGAAAGCCGCAGTAACTGCTATGGCGAGCAAGATCGTGGCTGAATACAAAGAATACTTGGCAGACATAGCGGTCAAAGCAATGCTGGAAGTTGCAGAGAAAGAAGGCAACACCTACAAAGTAGATGTGGAAGACGTCAAGGTTGAGAAGAAAACCGGCGAATCCCTTAGTGACACAAGTCTGATAAACGGCATAGTTTTGGATAAGGAAATAGCGCATTCGGGAATGCCTAAACGAGTAGAAAAAGCCAAAATTGCATTACTTGACACTTCTTTAGAGATTGAAAAAACCGAGTTCGACGCGAAAATCAACATTGAAAGCCCAGATCAGATTGAAGCGTTCCTCAAACAAGAAGAATCCATGCTCAAAGACATGACCGAAAAAATTGTAGCCGCAGGCGCAAAAGTTGTCATATGCCAAAAAGGCATCGACGACATGGTCCAGCACTTCCTTACGAGAAAAGGAATAGTTGCAATTCGAAGAGCAAAAAAGTCAGACATGGAGAAACTGGCAAAAGCCACGGGCGGGAAAATAGTAACTAAGCTGGACGATATCTCATCTGCGGATCTTGGATACGCAGCCCTTGTAGAAGAACGCAGAATCGGAGACGACAAAATGACCTTCGTTGAAGGCTGCAAGCACCCGCGGGCAGTTACACTTTTGATACGCGGCGGAACAGAACGCATAACATCAGAAGCGGAACGCTCACTCCACGATGCTCTATGCGTAATCAAAGACATACTTGAAGAACCAAAAGTCGTAGCAGGAGGCAGCGCTCCAGAACTCGAAATGGCACGTACACTAAAGATGTACGCAGAAACTTTGCCGGGAAGAGAGCAACTCGCGGTCAAAATCTTTGCAGAAGCCTTAGAGGCTGTTGCAATAACGCTTACTGAAAACGCTGGTTTAGACCCAATCGACATACTTTCAGAACTAAGGTCAAGGCATGAAAAAGGGGAAACGTGGGCTGGCATAGAAGTCCTAGAAGGAAAAGTCCAAGACATGACAAAAAAAGGCGTTTTCGAGCCGATTACAGTGAAAAAACAGATAATTAAATCAGCAACCGAAGCAGCTTCAATGATTCTTAAAATCGACGATGTAATTGCGGCTGGCAAAATGAAGGCGCCTCCAATGTCACCAGGAGGGGCTCCTGGCGGAATGTATCCAGGCGCTGGGGAGTATTAGAACACGTCTAAAAAAGAAAAGATATCGGTAGGTCCTCCGAAAATCACGCGATTCGAGAAAGCGAGAATAGTGGGAGCTAGGGCTCTTCAGATTTCTATGGGTGCACCGATACTCATAGAGGTTAGCGAAACCTATTCGAACCCGATTGACATCGCCTTAAAAGAACTTGAAGACGGCATGCTACCAATGACCATCAGAAGAACGTTGCCTGACGGAACCTTCCAAGATATTCCGTTGAAGTGGCTGCTTAGCTAAAAGTTAAACTGCAAACTTTTCTCTAAATTTTTTGCCTTTTCAAGAGTAGCGTGGATTCCTTCCCAGTGGGCGCCTTGCCAATAGATGTGGCCACATTTGGGGCATTTCCAAAATTCATCATAATAAATGAAAGTGTTCTTTTCGACTTTGCCTGCAAGCTTTTCTTTAGGCGTTGGTCGAATTTTGGTGTTACATCTCGGACAACGAGAACGTTTCAGGTCTATCACCAAGGGAAAGTCAAATCGCTTAGCAAGTTCCGCTAGCTTTTCAGCTTCTGTCCGACCTTCCACATAGAAAGCGTCGATGCCTTTGGCGATGGCGCGCTGATAAAGTTCTAAATCTCTTGTGAGGAGAACTCTGTGCTCTTTGTTGGCCGTGATAATAAGCTCTTCATCCTCAAATTGATTGGAGTATTTGACATCTTGCCCTAGCATGCGGAGCCATCTGGTCAGTTTTCCAAGCATACCATCCGCGATGAACTTCACGCGCGGTCTCTCCGAATTACTTCGCCACTTCCTGGCTTCGCCACAATTTCCTGTTCATCCATAATTAATAATCCGTTAACAAATGTTTTCACGGGTCTACCTTGCACTTCCCAACCGTCAAATGGCGAGTACTTCGCTTTGGAATGGAACTTCGAAGCGTCTATCCTGAATTTCCGATTTAAGTCTACAACTGTTAAATCCGCTTTTCTCCCTTGCTCCAAGCGGCCACGGTCTTTTAAGTTGAAGATTTCCGCGGGTTTTTCTGAGAGTAGTTGAACGACATGAGATAATGATAAACGGTTCTTTCTAACCATTGTCAAAACAAGCGGCAAAGTTGTTTCCAGACCGGGTTCGCCAACTTTAACCTCCCAGACGCTACTAGCTGTTTTCTCATTCAAAGCGTGAGGGGCATGATCAGAACCTAAGATGTCAATCCAACCGTCAGATATTCCTTTCCAAAGGGCCTCGATGTTGCTTTCACTGCGAAGCGGCGGCATCATTGTTAACATTAAGCCGTAGCGTTCAAAATCAGCATTTGACAACAAAAGATGCTGGGGAGTCACTTCACAGGTTACTGTCCTGCCAGATTTTTTCGCTTCAATCACGGCGTTTAAGCCCTCTTCGGTTGTCATGTGACAGAAATGCAAATGCACATTGACTTGGGCGCTTATATTCAACAGGCGTTCGACCGCTTTGAGTTCAATGCGTTCTGAATGCGCGCTAAGGAAGGCAGCCGCATCGTGACGGTTGGCTCGCTTAAGCCTTTCTTCATTCGCCATCAACAACGCTTTGTCTTCTGCATGCACTGCAACTGGAACACCTAACTCGCCGACTTTTCTAAACGCTTCTTGCAAGGCTTTATCATCATCAATGTTCAATCCGCCGACTTGGCGAGCCATAAAGAGTTTGAAGGCCACTGCGCCCTGAGCGACAATGTTTGTGACCTCGCTCAAATCAGTTGGAAATTCGGAATAAAATCCAACGTTAACGAGAACTTCTCTTTCCGCGATTTGCATACGGTTCTTCAGCGTCTCTGCGCTCATGGTTACTGGGGCGTTGTTAGGCATATCCAAAACTGTTGTCATTCCACCCGCAGCCGCAGCGGCAGTTCCAGTGTAAAAGTCCTCTTTGTATGCTTTCCCTTCATCACGAAGGTGCACATGAACGTCAATTAAACCAGGCAGAACCAGAAGATTTCTCAGGTTAATTTTCTCGTCAGCTTTTGGCATCTGCGTTTCTTTGCCTATTTTGAAGATCCTGCCGCTTTCTATCGCTAAGCTGCAATCAACTATTTCCTTGTTCAAGTACGCCTTAGCGTTTGTCAACACAGAATCAACAATCAATTTAAACGCGCTCTTCTGGTGAATAACGAATAGGAAGGCTAATTAAAAGTTTATTTTATTTGAACCGATTGGGCTACTGCGATTAAGAGGTGCTGTAGGCTCATTTTTAGGTTTCTAATTCTATACGGCAGTCTTCGCACAAGTTTTGTCCATTAACGTCTTTCAAGTTTTCTGAGAACCCGCCACAGCGGTCGCAATATCCAGAGAGAGACATTTCTTCGGCTTCTGCGGTTTCTTCCGCCGCGGCAGCGCCCTCGATGCGTGTTCTTTCTTGGATTATCTCTATTAGCTCAGGCATTACTCCCAGAATATCTTTGCTTGAAACTACCCCCACAAGGTTGCCTTTGTAGATTACCCCAAGTCTCCTGATGTTGAGTCTGCTCATTCTTCTCGCCGCTTCACTTATTGTTGCTTCTGGCTCTATCGTAACCAAAGGGTAGGTCATGATTTCCTTCGCTTTTACGGCGTCAGGCTTAAGATTTTTGGCTAGAACTCTAAGCACTAAGTCCCGTTCCGTTATTATCCCAACAGGTTTGCCTGTCTTGTTCGTGACTATGACGCAGCCTAATTCGTTTTTATCCATGAGGTTAGCAACCTTGTTTGACGTTGCGCCTTCGTCTAAGGTTACTACTGGACTGCTCATGACATCTTTGACTACCATTCTTGTTCTTAATCCAATTTCAGACATTGCTCAGATCCTTCCAACAGTTTAGTTGAGTTTTGGCGTTCACAAGTCAAAAGTAATAATCGCACATTTAAGAGTTGCTAAGTCCAACCGTACAAAAATGTGATGCTGAGAGTTGCAAGTTTTATTAGTATCTGCCAGATAAACAGCATAATTCAAGGTGAGATTGGTTATGTTGAGAACAAACGCTGACAAACTCGTGAAAATATCGGTTATGGGGGAAGCGGCTAGCCCCGTCGTAGGTAGATCAGTTTACAACATTTCAGCCACGGGAACGCCGTCGATTTTGCCTGGAGTAGGCGGGATAACCTATAATCTAAGAGTAGGCGACCCAGCGTGCGGTTGGGAGGCTGACCACGTAGAGC
>Ga0315537_1001259_pt1 | contig 19973 bp, 19 predicted proteins | sample SalMarSW160270MG_FD_203091 | JGI IMG/M metagenome (GOLD analysis project Ga0315537, IMG submission 203091) | Salt marsh sediment microbial communities from the Plum Island Ecosystem LTER, Massachusetts, United States - Salt Marsh Sediment SW1602-70 ...
AAAAAAGTGGATACGCTGATCATCAACGGTGTGGAATGCGAACCATACCTTACTGCCGATCACCGGTTGATGCTGGAGAAGGGCCCTGAAATAGTAGTTGGGATAAAACTATTAATGAAAGTCCTGGGAGTGGGTCGGGGAATGATCGGCATTGAAAATAATAAGCCGGATGCGATAAAACAGTTTAATCAAATCCTTGAAGGCGAGCCGGATATTTCTGTTCATGCCTTGAAAGTAAAATACCCGCAAGGTGGTGAAAAACAGCTGATCAAAGCGCTGATCAACAGGGAGGTCCCTGCAAGAGGATTGCCCAATGATGTGGGGGCAATCGTTAACAATGTTGGAACTACATTTGCTGTATATGAAGCCATTCAGAAAAATAAACCGTTGATTGAACGGGTTGTAACGGTTACCGGATATAATGTGCAGAATCCCTCGAACTATCTGGTCAGGATTGGAACTCCTGTCTCAAAATTAATTGAAGCTGTCGGGGGCCTTCCCGAGGATACAGGCAAGATCATCTCAGGGGGACCGATGATGGGTAAAGCATTGTCCAATACCAATGTACCGGTTGTTAAGGGAACAACCGGTATCCTGATCATACCGGAGAACCAATCTAGAAGGAAAAATATCCAGCCCTGTATCCGGTGTGCAAAATGCATTTCTGTCTGTCCGCAGGGGCTTGAACCATACCTGCTGATGGCCATGACGCAGAAAGAGATGCTGGAAAATCTGGAAATGAACAACATTATGGGCTGTATCGAGTGCGGCTCCTGTTCCTATATCTGCCCCTCGAACAGACCGTTACTGGATTATATCAGATTGGGCAAAACAACCGTTGGGAAAATTATCAGTACACGGAAGAATTGATCGCCGGTAACGAATGTTACGCGGATAAATCCTTGAATAAGAAACAGGTATAAGAACATGAGTAAGTTAATTACCGTAGCACCTTCACCTCACGTATTTGGAGAACAATCCGTAAAAAAGATCATGCTTGGGGTGATCATCGCACTGACTCCTGCCTTATTCTGTTCTGTATATTATTTCGGATGGGGAGCCATTATCGTTACCCTGGTGTCAGTGATCAGCTGTCTGACCACCGAATTCCTGATCCAAAAATTCCTGTTGAAAGGGAATCTAACCATCACCGACGGATCGGCAATTGTTACCGGACTTCTGCTGGCATTCAACCTTCCAGGCAACCTGCCTGCCTGGATTATCATTCTTGGTGCTGTTGTTTCCATCGGAGTTGGAAAAATGACCTTTGGCGGATTGGGCAACAATCCGTTTAATCCTGCACTTGTTGGGAGGGTGTTCCTGATGATCTCGTTTCCTGTTCAGATGACCACCTGGCCCCTGCCGCTGGGATTCAAAACCGGTTATGCGGATGCAGTTACAGGCGCCACACCTTTGGGAATTTTGAAGGAAGGTCTTCGCAACGGTGATCAGATGTCACAAATTATGGAAAAACTGCCCGGCTATAAGGACCTGTTTTATGGTCACATCGGCGGATCAATCGGTGAAATGGCGGCCATTGCCCTGTTGCTGGGAATGCTCTATTTGCTGGTAAAAAAAATCATAACCTGGCATATCCCGATATCCATTATGCTGACCATCGTTCTGTTTACCGGCATATTATGGCTGGTGAACCCGGAAAAAAACGCGGATCCCCTGTTTCATCTCCTGAGCGGAGGCATATTGCTTGGTGCCATATTCATGGCTACTGACTATGTTACATCACCGATGACCCCGGCAGGCATGTGGATTTTTGGGATAGGAATCGGAATTATCACCGTATTGATCAGGGCTTTTGGAGCGTACCCGGAAGGCGTCTCATTTGCTATCCTCATTATGAATGCATTTGTGCCGTTAATAAACAGGTACGTAAAGCCAAAACGAGTTGGAGAGAAGATTGATTATGAATAAAGTCGAATCGACATTCTGGAACATGGTACTATCCCTGTTCATCGTTACGCTGGTGGCCTCGTCAGCATTGGGATTTGTCTATGCCCTGACCAAAGAGCCTATTGAAGCTGCCAGGCTGGCTAAACGAACACGAGCGATCACGGATGTGCTACCGGAATATGATAACAACCCGCTCTCGGATTCATACAAAAGGGCAACAGATGGAGATACCCTCTATTTTTATCCGGGAACGATGAACGGTGAACTGGTTGGTACAGCCGTGGAAACATTCACCACACAGGGATTCAGCGGGGAAATAAAACTAATGGTTGGTTTATTACCTGACGGGACCATTAATGATATTTCGGTACTTGAACACAAAGAAACGCCCGGGTTAGGAGATAAAATGGATAAAAAGAAATCCGGTTTCAGCCTCCAGTTTCAGGGAAAAGATCCAATGGACTTCACGATCGGTGTGACTCAGGACGGAGGAGACGTCCAGGCAATCACTGCCTCAACAGTCAGCTCCAGGGCTTTCTGTGATGCAGTGATCCGTGCATATAACGCCTATATGGAAGGAGGTAAACAATGACACAATGGAAAAACTTCACAAAAGGGTTCTTTAAAGAGAATGCCGTTTTTGTCCTGTTCCTGGGGCTTTGTCCAACCCTTGGTGTTACCAATTCGGCCATCAATGGCATGGGAATGGGATTGGCAACGACCTTTGTACTTGTGGGTTCTAACCTCGTGGTCTCTCTGATCAGGCACTGGATCCCCGATAAGGTCCGTATCCCGACCTTTATTGTGGTTATTGCCTCTTTTGTAACCATTGTTGAACTGAGTATGCAGGCTTACCTGCCCGATCTGTTTGATGAACTGGGACTGTTTATACCCCTGATTGTTGTCAACTGCCTGATCCTGGGAAGAGCAGAAGCATTTGCTTCCCGGCATAACCTGGTCTCAGCTATTGTCGATGGGTTGGGAATGGGTCTTGGATTTACCATGGCACTGATCCTCCTGGGAGGTGTTCGCGAGATCCTCGGTGCAGGATCTATCTTCGGACTTAAATTCATTAACGGAGACGGTATCCTGCTTTTCGTTCTGGCACCGGGAGCATTTATTGCCCTGGGATATATGATCGTACTGATCAATAAAATCAATAAAAAATCAGCCTGACAAAATAAGTATGGAATACATTATCATTATCATATCGGCTGTCTTTGTAAACAACATCGTTCTTGCCAAATTCCTCGGGATATGCCCTTTTATTGGTGTTTCCAATAAAGTGGAGACAGCGATCGGTATGACAGGAGCAGTCACCTTTGTGATGGTCATCGCTACCATTGTTACCTATCTGATCCAACACTATGTATTGGAAAAGTTCGGCATCGGATTCCTACAAACCATCATGTTTATCCTGGTTATCGCATCCCTGGTTCAGATGGTTGAAATAATCCTGAAAAAAGTGAGCATCGCCCTCTATCAGGCCCTGGGAATATTCCTGCCACTCATCACCACCAACTGCGCTGTACTGGGAGTTGCCATTCTGGCGGTACAGAATGATTATAACCTGCTGGAGAGTGTTGTCTTTTCAGCTGCAAATGCGCTTGGTTTTGGCCTTGCACTGGTGACTTTTTCAGGTATACGGGAACAACTCGATCTTCTGGATCTTCCCAAAGCAATGGAAGGTGTTCCGATTGCATTCGTGGTTGCCGGACTCTTAGCCATGGCTTTTATGGGATTCGCCGGAATTGTTTAGCTTTGCGTAAAATAAAATAAAAATGAACGTTAAACCATTTATCACCAACCTTATTATCCTTTGCTTAATCCAGCTTTCACTCTACGGTCAGGACGACTTTGTGATCAGGAAAGGCTCCGATTCCTATTACTATAAAGGACAACTGGAAAAATGTTACCTCAAAGAAAAAGCAGTTGTTGAAGGATTTACCTGTAAAAAATGGTTACATTATTATGAAGACGGATCATTGAGACGATTTACACTTGCTGACCCTGACACGGTTAACGGCATATTCTTCCCCAGGAGATCAACACTTTTTCTCAGAAAAAACCAGAAACTGGAAAAATGCTGGTTTGGGGAAAAAACAACACTCCATGACTTACCCCTTTATGGCGGATTCCGTAACATCACCATTACATTTCATGATAATGGCAACATAGCCTGCTGTTTCCTCAGTAAAAAACATGAGATTCAGGGGATCTCCTGTCAGAAAGGTATAATTAGCCCGGTTTTCTTTTATCCTTCCGGAAAACTGAAGAGATGCACTGTGGGTAAAAGGGCTGAGATCCAGGATTTACTGCTGAAACCCGGTATGATCGTTGACCTGGATGAAGAGGGCAGGATCACCTCTACTTCCGAACAATAAATAAAGAATCGTTAGTCGTTATTCGGTTACGAAATCCGTATCGTCAGTCGTTTGTCGGAAACGTTTTCAAAGCCGAAAGACGAACAACGAAAACCGATCAACGAGCTTCGATACGGGCATCGTAACCGCTTACCGTTTGACGTTATTGGATAACCAAACAAGAAAAATAACTTCAGAGCCCGACCATGCATTTGTCCCTGTTACTCCGGATTGCCGCTTCAATGATCCGTATCACGTTGAGTGCCTCCTCCGGTTTGACGGCAAGCTCTTTCCCCTCCCGGATAGCGTCATACATGTTATCATAAAAGGCATGGTAATTTCCCGGGATGGTTTCCATCTGCTTTCGCACCGGTTCTCCCCTGATCTCTGAATTCAGGATACCCCAATATTCCTCATCCTCCCTCCCCCAGTCTTCCCCGACCGGGATCTCACCACTTTTCAACAACTCTTCCTGGGGGTCAATCCCATGTTTCACAAAGGAACCCATGGTTCCATGGATCAGGTAGCGCGGACCCGGTTCCCTCACCAGGTAGGAACTTTTCAAGATGGCTTTGAACCGGGAATAATAGAAGTGGATGTCATAATAATCATTCACTTTGGAGCCTTCCCTCCGAATCTCCAGGTCAGCATATAGACCTTCCGGCATACCAAACAGCATCAATGCCTGGTCAATCATGTGAGATCCGAGATTATAAATATTACCCGTGCCACGGGAGGGATCCTCTTTCCATATACCCTCCTGGATATAATTTCTGAACCGGTCGAAATGGGATTCAAACTCAACCAGTTGTCCAACCAGGCCCTCATTAACAACCCGGCTTACTGTCAGGAAATCACCGTCCCATCTCCGGTTTTGGAAGACCGTCAGCACCAGGTTTTTCTTTCGTACCAGTTCGATCAGATCACTCCCCTCTTCAGTGGTAATGGTAAAAGGTTTTTCGACGATCACATGTTTCCCGGCCAGCAATGCTTTTCGGGCAAGATCGTAGTGGGTGTGATCGGGTGTATTCACTACAATCAGCTCGATTTCCGGGTCATTGACCAGGTCATCATACCGTTTTACAACCGTTACTTCAGGGAATATCCGTTTCGAACCTTTGGGTGTCCGCTCCAGAATTTTTCTCAGTTGAAATCCCGGGTTTGTGGTCAGGAACGGTGCATGAAACACCATGCCTGACATGCCAAATGAAGCCAATCCAACGTTTATTCTATCCATAATCCTGTTGATATTCTGTGGTTAATGCTGTTCGTCAATTCCTGTCATCCAGCCGGGTAATGCCCTCCTTCCTGGCTGCATCCAACGCTTCGTAATACTCCTCTCTTGTGATGCTTCGTGCGATTCTACCCACGGTGAATGCGCTTCCACATGGCCGGTACTGGGGCATGATGTTGACATAGGTATTTGCCGAGATCTCACTGGCAAGAAAGTGCATAACTTCACCGGTTCCTGCGAGCTTGTCCGGCATCACCAGGTGTCTGACCAGCAATCCGCGTTCCGCAATGCCAAGATCATTAATTTGCAGATCTCCCACCTGCCGGTGCATCTCTTTTACAGCCATTCTTGCCCGTTCAGGATAATCCTGTGCAGTACATAGCTGACGGGCAGTTTCCTGATCCCAAAATTTAAAATCGGGCATATAAATGTCCACGATCCCATCCAGAAGTTTCAGTGTTTCAACCGTGTCATAAGCACTGGTGTTAAAGACCAGTGGTACCTGTAAACCACTGTTGATCGCTATTTCTAACGCTGAAAGGATCTGTGCCACAACATGCGATGGGGTAACAAAATTTATGTTGTGACAACCAATATCCTGCAGGTGTACCATGAAATTTGCAAGGTCTTCACTTGTAACCTCCTGTCCTATCCCATCATGGCTGATGTCGAAGTTCTGGCAGAAAATACAGAGGAGATTGCAATGGGTAAAAAAAATGGTTCCCGATCCCCTGAAACCAACCAGTGGAGACTCTTCACCAAAATGGGGTGAATAACTGGATACAACAGCCTGATAACCGGTGTTACAGGTTCCCATCTCATTCTCTCTCCGGTTTACCCTGCAATTTCTGGGACAAAGGGTACACTCGTGCAACATTTCTCCGGCTATGCGGATCCTCTCCCGCAACACACCGTTTCGGGCAGCTTCTAAATATACAGGTTTGTAGGTCATTCGATGGTCATACAATGATCATGCATTTGTTACACATTTAACATTTAACTTTTAACATTTAACTTTTAACTTATAACTTTCTCCATCTCATCCTTTTATCACCGCCAGTGGGGTCAGTTCCACCAGGGGTTCCACAAGGTCTTTCTGGTTTTCCATCACCTCTTCGATCTTTTTATAGGCAGAGGGAGCCTCATCCAGGTCCCTGACCGTACGTATGGAATGGACAATATTTTGTTTTTCAAGGAACTCTATCTCTTTCTGAAGGTCCAGTTGTCGCTGGGCCTGTTTCCTTCCCATCACCCTTCCGGCGCCATGAGAGCAGCTTTCAAAACTTTCCGGATTTCCCTTTCCCCTGACGATATAGCTTCTGGTCCCCTGTGATCCGGGAATAATCCCAACCTGTCCTTTTTTTGCCTGTGTTGCTCCTTTCCTGTGAACAATGACCGATGTAGAGAAATGATTTTCACGCGAGGCATAATTGTGTGCAATATTGATCATCGGATCAAAGGTGATCGGTTCGGGAATGATATCCTGGCATACTTCCCTTATCCGGTTCATCATAAGTTCCCTGTTGGCAAAAGCGAACCGGACACAATACTCCATCTCTTTCCAGTATGTCATCCCTTCTTCAATGCTCATGGGAAAATAAGCCAGTTGTTTATGCGCTGATAAACCGGTATTCCATTTCTCATTCAGTGTTTTTGCCATCCGGTTATAATGATCAGCAACCTTTTTTCCAATGTTTCTGCTACCGGAATGCACCATAAGCCAGATCTGTCCGTCTGTTCCTATCTGGATCTCTATAAAATGGTTGCCACCACCCAGTGTACCGAGCTGATGAAGTGCACTCTCAAACTCAATGCAGGCAACCGGGAGATCCTCTATTTTGTCGCCCTCACGCATTTCGGGCATCAGGCTCACGTCCTGTGGTTTTTTATGATGATTAAAACCGAGTGGGATGAGGGTTCTGATCCCACTCAGAACCTTCTTTATCAATGCTTTATCAATGTGTGTCAGGGATGTTCGAACAGCAGACATACCACATCCGATATCCACCCCCACCGCATTGGGAATAACCATTTCCCGGGTTGCCAGTACACCACCGATCGGCATTCCGTATCCCTGATGGCAATCGGGCAGGATAACAACATGACGAAAGGCAAAGGGCAGGTTCGCCAGGTTTTTTGCCTGTTCCAGGGCACCCTCCTCGATTTCATCCAGCCACATCTTAATGGGTATCCGTTCCGAAGTGATGGTCTTTTTCATGATGGCTTCATCCTGATTATAAAATTAACATTTTCAAGGAAAACGGCGCTACAAATGGACATCGATCATTTCATATCCCTGATTATTTCAGTATCTTGCACACAGCGAATCGTTTGTTATGGCATTTAAGTACTACAGGATACTTGGTTTACCGGAGGATGCTGATCTGGATGATATAAAGAGGGCTTACCGGATTAAAGCAAAAATGTATCACCCGGATATAAGCAAAGATCCCAATGCCCATGAAAAATTTATCGAGGTTAATGAGGCGTATGAATTTCTGATAAATCTCAAGACCCAGCCTCAGTATTACTCGAAAGAGGCCATGGAGGAAAAATACCGTGAATGGGTAAGGTTTGAACGTGAAAAAGCCAGGGCAAGGGCTGCTTACCAGGCGAAGAAACGGTTTGAACAATTTAAAAAATCTCCCCTGTACCGGACTTCACTCCGGCTTTCCAATATCTATGACTCGATTGTACTGGGAATCGCAATTTTCATGATTTTCGGTGCTGTAAATGGTATCGTAATACAAACAGCCCTTTATGAATTAACGATCAATTCCGTCATTGCAGCCATTTTGCTGCTCTTTTTGTGCGGTATCCTTATCTATTTTTCACTGCGGGGTTTGAGAGAGAGAAGAAGAATTATCCGGAAAAATTTCAGCAAGCATTAGTTTACTTGTTCGATTACTGTTAATACACCTCTTCTTGTTGCTTCGTTAAAAAAAGTGTAATTTTAAGGTTCTGATGTAAACGTCTGAAAAGATGAGAAAGAAATCAAGTTTCATTCTGGCAATCCTTCTTTTTTCCTGGAATCTTGTTCATTCTCAACACTATAATTTCAAGAGGTATTCCATTGAAGAGGGGCTTCCCCGTTCCGGTGTGTTTTCAATGATTGAAGATAGCAAAGGGTTCTTATGGATCGCCACGGAAGGAGGAGGTGTTTCTGTGTTCGATGGAGAAAATTTTAAAACCTATACCGTAGGAGACGGACTTGGTCATAACATCATACGTTGTGTATTTGAAGATGACCAGGGGAATCTCTGGTTTGGAACACAGGGCAAAGGAGTGACTAAGTTTGATGGTCAGGAATTTACCAATTATGATGTAAGTTCCGGATTATCGAATGACATTGTCAGATCGATTGGCCAGGATAATCAGGGTAACCTCTGGTTCGGAACATTCGGTGGTGGAGTATGTAAATTCAACCTGAAAAACAAGGACCTGGAAGAGGGAATTGTTGAATGCCTTACCACAGACGATGGCTTGTTGCACAACCGGGTGAGGGCTATGCTGAAAGACTCAAAAGGATACATGTGGTTTGGAACGGATGGCGGGATCAGCAGGTTCAATGGGCGAACCTTTGAAAATTTTACCACGGAAGACGGACTGTTGGATAACCAGATACTGTACATTTATGAAGATGGTTCAAAAAACCTCTGGTTTGGCACAGAGGATGGTGCTGTACGTTATAATGGCTCTGAATTTAGGGTATTTACTACCGAGGACGGTCTGATCCACAACCGGATACGGGCCATCTGCCAGGATAACCAGGGGAACATGTGGTTTGGTACAGTAGACGGGGTCAGCAAACTGTCCGGAAACAGGTTCCAGAGTTATACCGAAAAGGAGGGGCTCAGTAATGCACGGATCCGCTCCATCATCCGGACATCCGCCGGAGACCTCTGGTTTGGTACATTTTTCGGAGGAATAAACAGGTACAGTGGTGATATGTTCGTCCACTATACTGAAGAGGATAACCTTTCCAATAACCAGGTAAACACTGTTCTGTCTGACCAGGAAAACAATATCTGGCTGGGAACCTATGAAGGAGCCAACAAACTGGAATTCAGCCAGGGTGTCTTCAGGGTGAGAAAAATAGTTGAAGAGAATGGTTTGATCAATAATGTTGTCCGCAGCATGATGATGGACTATGCCGGCAATATCTGGTTTGGAACAGAAGGAGGGATCACCATCTTCAATCTGATCGTACGACGGAATCTTGAAGAATCAGATGGATTAAAAAATAATGAAGTGCTGGCCATGATGGAAGATTCACAGCATAATTACTGGATCGGAACGGCTTCCGGTATCAGTATTATCCAGTGTCCTACAGGCAATTTACACGAGTTAACCATCCGTGATTTTAATCCGGAGGGGGGCTACCCCGACTTTCCCGTGTCCTCTATGCATGAAGACCTGTATGGAAACATATGGATCGGTTTTGATTATGACGGATTTGCCCTCTACCGGGATAACTGCATAACCACGTACCATCTTGAAGAGACGCAGGATAATATTTCTACCATCATCGGTGATGGAACAGGGAAACTATTCCTGGGGACCAAAGGTGGCGGAATCTTTACATACACATTGACCGAAGAGGGAATCGACACCACATCAAGAAAGAACATCAGCATTGCAAACGGGCTACACTCCAACGCCATAAACCAGCTGATTTTTGATGATAACGATAACCTGTGGGCAGGATCGGAGAAAGGGGTTGACAAGATCAGTTTTTCACGAACCGGAGAGATCATCCGGATAAAACACTTTGGACAGGAAGAGGGATTCCTTGGTATAGAAACCCACAGCAATTCCGTATGCAAGGATAATACCGGGAAAATATGGTTTGGAACAGTGAAGGGAGTAACCTGTTATAACCCGCTGGCTGAACGTACAGACAACATCGAAACCTATACACACATTACCAGTGTAGCTATTCCCAACCGCGATATCCTGTGGGAAAATTCAAATCTTGCCGACGACGTTTCCGGCCGGTTCAAACTGCCTCAAAACCTTGTACTTCCTTATAACCAGAATTCACTCTCTTTTGAATTCATCGGGATCTACCTGAAATCACCAAATTACGTGAATTACCAGTGGAAGCTGGATGGATTTAATGATAACTGGTCTATCCCGAGTAAAAAGAGGGAAATGACCTACACCAATCTGCCACCCGGGGATTATACCTTTATGGTACGGTCAGCAAACGAAGATGATACCTGGAATGATTATCCGGACGCGTTTAGCTTTTCCGTAGAACCTCCATTCTGGCAAACCTGGTGGTTCCTCCTTGCATCGTGCCTTGTTGTGCTGGGAATTTTTGTGGGATTTGTGAAAATCCGGGAACGAAACCTGAGAAGAGAAAAGAGGATCCTGGAAGAAAAAGTACGTGAACGGACCCTTGAAGTAGTACACCAAAAAGAGGAGATCGAAGCCCAACGGGATGAAATTGAAGCCCAGCGAGACCTGGCAACCCAGCAGCGGGATATGATAACACAACAAAAACAGGAAATTACCGACAGCATCCACTATGCAAAAAGAATACAAACGGCTCTGCTCCCTCCACCCCATATCATCAATGCATTCCTTTCCGACCACTTTATTCTGTTCAAACCAAAGGATATTGTCAGTGGTGATTTCTACTGGATGAAGGAAAAGCATGGAAAATTGATCGTTACTGCTGTAGATTGTACAGGACATGGTGTGCCCGGAGCTTTTATGAGCATGCTGGGAGTTGCCTACCTGAATGAAATTGTGAACAGGATGAATACAATTGATGCCAGTGAATTGATGAACCGGTTGAGACAATATGTGATCCATTCACTGCGACAGAAGGAAACCGAAGGTGAAACGAAAGATGGCATGGATATGGCATTGTGTATCATCGATGAAAAAAGTAAAAAATTGCAATTTGCCGGAGCAAATAATCCGCTCTATCTTCTGCGACAGGGAACAATTACTGAAACCAAGGGTGATAAAATGCCCATCGGCATTCATGCCAGAGACAGTCAACCCTTTACAACCCATACTATCGATCTCCTGACTGGCGACTCAATCTATCTCTTTTCCGATGGTTATGCGGATCAGTTTGGTGGCCCCGAAGGGAAGAAATTCAAATACAAACCGTTTAAGGATCTGCTGATCAAAAACAGTCATCTTCCTATGGCTGAGCAGAAGAAAATGCTTGATGAGACGTTTGTGCAATGGAAAAGAGACCTGCCACAAGTGGATGATGTGGTGGTGATTGGAATGACATTATAATCAAATTGACTGCCATGAAAGAACAATACATAACACTTCTTAAAAAACAGATCGAGAAGCTCAATTCGAAAGATTTCGATCTTGACTCCTGGAAAGATTCCACGACACTGGTACTGGACCGAATATTCGGCCCGGATTCCGAGAAAATCAAAAAAATTAACGATATCCATTATGACCTGAGCAGCTGGTCATTGCGGGACACACTGGGCACGTCGGCTCATTTCGATACCTGCAAAAAGAAGGGAAGAGAGATCCTGGAAGTATGCATAACGGAACTGGAAACCATCGGTGTACCGGAAAAGGCTGATGATGATAAAAAACCGTTGACCGGTATCATCCAGGCTGCACTGGAGGATGAACTGAAAATCTCACAATATAAAGAGCTGGAAAAATTGATAAAAGAATCGAGCAGGGAAACGGTAGAACAGAATATATTTGATTTCCTGGGCAAGATCGGTTCTGAAAATGCCATGACCATTCTTTCAAAGATCCTCTCTTCCCTTCGTGAAAAAGAGTATGAAAAAAATTCGTAATCCGTTTGACCCGGCAGTGAATAAATGCTTCGGATGCAGCCCCAGCAATCCGGTTGGGCTTAAGCTTGAGTTTTTTCAAGAGGACAATACCCTGGTTTGCTACTGGGATCCGGATGAAAACATGCAGGGCTATCCGGGCGTGGTTCACGGCGGAATTCAATCCACCCTGATGGATGAACTGGCAAGCTGGGTTGTTTTCGTTCTGGGTAAGTGCGGAGGATTTACCTCCTCCATGGAGATCCGTTTCAGGAAACCGTTGCTTGTCAGTAAAGGCAAAGTCAAAGTTACCGGGAAATTGATTGAGATAAATCGCCGGATCGCAGACATTGAAACACACATTTATGATTCCGACGGGGTATTATGCTCCACCGGACTGATCCGGTACTTTATCTTTACGGATGACCAGGCACTCGAGCGAATGGGGCTACCCGGTCACAGTGAATTCTTCTTTGAATGATCCTGCTACAGGTGCAGTATCTCGCTGTAACGTTATTTCTTTTCCGGTTTCCGGTGGATGCCGCACTCCTTATGGTCCGACTTCTCCCACCACCAGCGACCCGACCGGAAATCTTCACCGGGAATCACTGCCCGCGTACATGGCTGACAACCAATGCTCGGGTATCCCTTATCGTGTAAAACATTGTAAGGGATTGTATGGCTTTTAATAAACCCCCATACCTGGTCTGATGTCCAGTTTATCAGAGGATTCACTTTAATCATCTGATGCCGGTCGTCCCATTCAACCAGTTCATTCACTGACCGGTGTCTTGACTGTTCCCTTCTTAGCCCGCAAACCCAGACATCGTAGTCCTTCAATGCTCTCTTTAACGGATCATTTTTCCGGATCTGGCAGCAAAGCTCCCTGTTCTCTATGCTTCGATAAAAGAGGTTTATCCCTTTTTCATTCACCATCTCCTCAACCCGGTCCCTGTCCGGGAAAAAAATCCTTATGCGTATATCGTATTTATTCTCCGTTCTCTCCAGCAGGTCATACGTTTCCGGGAAGATCCTGCCCGTATCCAGGGTAAAAACCGGTATCGACGGATCGATTTCGCTGATCATGTGGATCAGCACCTGGTCCTCAGCCCCCAGGCTCGTGGCAAAAACCACCTTTTTCCCGAATTCCGATAGTAAATAACGAAGCACCTCCTGCGGTTCAGCATCCTTCAACTGCTGATTTAAATCCCCAATCATCGCCTTTTTCATGTTATCACCACCCATTGTTATGTAAGAATTTTAAGATGACAAAAATACATTTTATTTTTAACCTTTACCTTTACAGGTTTCTTTTTGATACGTTTCTTTACAGATCATCAGCAAGGTTTCTTTATTTTGTAAACATGAATATCCTGGTAACCGGTGCAACCGGATTCATTGGTTTCAGCCTGACCGAAAAATTGTCATCTCTTGGTCATACCGTACATGTCCTTTCAAGAGATCCCGGTAAAGCCGGTATGTTCAGGCAGAAAAAAAATTCCTTTTTTTCAGGAGATATTACCGATGGCGATAGCGTAAGGAAAGCCATGAAGGGGTGTGATCATGTTTTTCATCTGGCAGCCTGCACGAAAGTATGGTCAAAAGATCCCACTGTTTTTCAGAAGTTTAATGTCGAAGGAACAAGGATTGTCCTTGATGCAGCCAGGGAGATGAACGTTAAGAAAGTAGTGGTAGCCTCAACAGCCGGAGTCCTGGAACCCTCTGTCAATGGTCCGGTTGATGAATCGATGGTCAGAAAAACCCGGTTTTTTACCGGGTATGAGAGAACAAAATGGGTGGCTGATCAGATCACCCGGGAGTATGTAAAGGAGGGATTATTCATTGTTACGGTTTATCCGACCCGCGTTTTCGGACCCGGTCCACTCAACCAGAGCAACTCGGCAACAAAACTGATGCAGCAGTATGCCCTGGGTAAATGGAGAATCATACCCGGGAACGGAAAGAAAACAGGTAATTATGTATACATTGATAATCTTGTGGATGGCTTGATCAGGGCTATGGAGCATGGCCGGTCAGGAGAGGGGTACCTGTTAGGCGGAGAAAACGTAAGCTATACCGGATTTTTTAATACCATTTCGGACATCATTCACAGGAACTTTGTCATGATCAGGATCCCGAAGGGAATGGCAATGATAGCTGCTTCAGCGATGTTGCTGTTTGCACGGATCACAGGTATTTCACCCTTGATAACCCCTGGCTGGGTCAGGAAGTATTTTCACAACTCCTCCATAACGAATGATAAGGCAATAACCGAACTGGGTTATGTCCCGGGAACCTTCCGCGAGGGGGTGGAAAAAACACTGAAGTGGCTGGAAGTTACCCCTACTGAAAAGAGAAAAGCATAAAGCCCTGCGCCATAATCATACCAGTCAAGTTTCAAGTACTTCTTGTAAATTAATCCCAGGAGAATCCTTTTTGGATAATTGAACTACTGTGCGAAACCAATCTGCCGGAGTAGATCATTTTACCACTAACTGAGGGTGTGCGAACGGATGCCGTAGCTTTTCCATCGGCTGAAACGATGATACTGATATCCAGGATACCGGTTGATGTGCTTACATTGAATTCAACGGTGTAGCGGATCGCTTTTTCCCCTTTACCTTTGATGATGTATTCTTTGATTTCTCCTTCGGCAATGGTTCCATACATTGAACTTCCTCCCAGCGTATATACTGCATTGAGCTGAATGGCACATTTTGCAGAATCGACATAGATAAAATTACGGGATGGATCGACGGGTTCGGGAGATCCGTCATAGGGTTGCAAGAATTCCGTTTCCAGCACGAATTGGCGTTCTTCCAGCATCTTTTTTATGCTCATTGCACGCTTGTACATCTCCATCCTTTCCTCCTCTTTTTTTTCCTGCCTGGCTTTCTTGCGCTGCGTTCGTTTATCATTTACATTCTCAGATTGTGCAAATACGCTGGTCGCAATGAAGAGTAATGATAATAACAAAATATTTCTTTTCATAAATTGAGATTTAAAACACTCAATATCTTCTATTTGTCGTGAAAGACGGTTACGTGTGTGCAGCCCATAAAGCCTACTGCCCCGTCACAGAGGATCTCCACCGGGTCGGTTCCTGAGATGTGTGTAATCCTCAGGATCAGGTAATCGTTTTTCCCACCCTTTGGGTTTGTTCCCAGTATGGGATCCGCTTCAGCATCTTTTTTGAGTTCGATTGCGGTCTGATCATTGATATAGGAGATCGTCATATTGGTTGTTGCCAGCACCGTTTCCTTTGTACCTTCCTTTAGAATGATATCGATCCGGACCTGGCATTCTGAAGGTGCCCAGAAGATGAGATCACAGCCATATTGTCCCCTTACAATGTTCTTGTCAAGGTAGGTACTCCAGGAACAGGAAGTGGTCGGAGTCGTAGGATAGATGTTATATGAAATGTATTGCCAGTCACCTGCCGGTCCGGGTGTTTTCCTGAGATATCCTTCATCGGATAAATAGTAAGTTACGGGTTCAGCTACTTTAAATTCCTCCGGCTCTTTTTGGCAGGAAAAGAGCAAGGGGATCAATAACAGTAAAAGGATTAATCTTCTTATTCTCATGCTTCCTCAGTTTAAAATTTTTTATTGTTGTGAAATGTTTTCTATGATGCATTCCGGTTTATTGCCCCTTCAGATTAGTCTCTAAAAGCGTCTTGTAAAAGAAAAGTAGAGTCCATGGTTTACTACCGGGCTGATTGTGAGGGCTGTTTTCCTGTTTTTCGATTTTGCTCCCCGGATGTATTGAAAGGTGGAAATGCCAATAGCAACCGCTGAAACACCGCCCAGTGCGTAACTTATGGCATAGTATTTATCTGCATTGTCCCCGGCCAGTTCGTACTCTTCTACGGTTTCAGCCTGATTTTGTTCTTCAACAAAGCCATCCGCTTTCAGTTTACAGACAACCGCTGCCACACCGCATCCGATTCCCCCGATAAGCACGCCATCACGCTGCATCTTAAAATGATATTTTTTCTCTTCCTCCTGGCTGATCTGTTCCATGATAACTGCCAGATCCGGATCGATTGGTTTGTTGTTTATCGAAACAATTTGAACAACCGGGCGGGAAGTTTCCGATAAGCTTTCGACATCATCGAAAATATTCCATACGACCCGTTTATTCTCTCCCCCCTGAATATCCTTTCCAACATCCCCGGTAACCGAAACCGGCCGGGTCACCACATTCATACCATCTATGAAGGTGAGTTCAACTTCATACAGTTCCAGGGGAGAGTAGTTCGTTAGATCATAGGTAATTACCACTTCATTCTCTTCCGGTTCGAAATAAAAATGTACATTTTTTACCTGAACCGGCTGAGTCTGTGAAACGAGATCAACCGGTAGACCAACCAGAATAAGGATCGCTAACAGGATATCCTTCAGGCGGTTCATATCAAATCCGGGGTGATAATCAATTGCTTATTCAAAAGTAAGAAAATAATGGCAGACAAAAAAGGATTTTGTAACTTGCAGAGAAGTTCAATGCACGAATCAGGTAAAGTTATTCAAATGGTCACAAAAAGTAACACACATCATTTAATCTCTGCTGCCACGGTGCGAATCATCTTTACATTCCTTCTGTTGATTGTCACAGGGCAGGCACATCTTTTTGCACAGAACTGGCTCGCCCTTGCCACACAGAAGGGAAAAACGGGATTCATTGATGAATCAGGGAAATGGCAGATAAAGCCTGTATTTGATGAAGCAACCGGGTTTTATAACGGGTTGGCAGCTGTACGGTCCGGAGATCTCTGGGGATACATTAACAACCGTGGAGATTATGTTATTCCACAGGGATATGATCATGCATCACCTTTTTACAACAGGCAATTTGCGGAAGTAACCAACGGTCCGGATCAATTGTATATTAACCGGGACGGAGAATTGCTGTTTGATTCATCCAGGGAGCTGGTATTTTTCTATGAAGATCTGGCAGCATTTGAGATGAATGACAAGTTCGGGTTCATTAACAAAAGTCACGAGTGGGAAATCCTTCCGGAATACGACCAGGTTTGGCCATTTCGGAATGGCATAGCCAAAGTGAAAAAAGCAGGACAATGGATCTATGTCAACAGATTGGGAAGGGAGATGTATGATGTTCAGCTTGATTCCTACTCTTCCGCTGATAAAGCCCTTCTCTTCAGAAAAAGCATAGATCAGCGGTGGGGATTTGTCAATTCTGAAGGGGAATGGATCATTTCTCCCGTTTACGATGATGTGAAATCTTTTTCGGAAGGCCTTTCTCCGGTGAAAACGGATGACAGGTGGGGGTACATAGACATGAAAGGAGAGCTTGTTATTCATGCGGAATATGATGATGCATTTGTTTTCAGCCACTGGTTGGGTTGTGTGGAACTTGAGGGTAAATACGGATGTGTCGACACCCGTGGGAACATGGTCATCAAACCCCGGTTCGAAAATCCCCTCTTTTTTCACTTCGCCGAGGATTTTTTAGGATTGGATATTGCATCTGCCGAAACCATGGAGGATATTGTCCCCAAATCGGAGATAACTGTTCCTGAAGTAACTGTTGCCAGCCAAAACATCTATGTTCCTGATGATAAACGCCTTGCACTTGTAATCGGTAACGGGAATTATACACGGGGCGGTTTCCTCTCCAATCCGGAAAACGACGCCAGGGCAATGGCTGAAGCCTTGAAACGGTTGGGATTTGAAACCATGGTTCTTTTCAATGTTAACCAGGTTACCCTGAAACAGGCCATTGACGATTTTGGTAACCGGCTCAGGAATTTTGATACCGGTCTGTTTTTCTATGCGGGCCATGGCATCCAGGTGAAAGGATTCAACTATCTCATTCCCGTCGATGCCTCCATGGAAAGTGAAATCGATGTGGAGTACAATTGTGTTGAAGCGGGAAGGGTGCTCAGCAGAATGGAGGAGTCGGGAAGCAGAACCAACATTGTCATACTGGATGCATGCCGGGATAATCCCTTTGAAAGAAGCTGGACACGGAAAACCCAGGGGCAGGGTCTTGCCTTCATGAATGCACCTTCCGGTTCACTGATTGCCTATGCCACCTCTCCCGGTAGCACCGCTTCGGACGGACCCGGTCAAAACGGCTTATACACCTCATCGTTGCTTACATTCATGAACAATTCCGGATTAACCATCCTGGAAGTGTTTCAGAAAGTCCGCTCGGAAGTGCGCACAAAATCAAACAACCGTCAAACGCCCTGGGAATCCACCTCCCTGGAAGGGAACTTCTACTTCAGGAAGTGAAATTGGTTTATGGTTTTCTGTTTTCGGTTCCCGGTTCCGGGTTTTTTCTATATAGCACCTGGTGCATTACGGTCCATGTTATGCTTTCCCGTTAAGCAGCACATCAGTTGGACCGTTTTTTTGGGGGCTGTAAATCCCGGGCATCTACCAACGTTTTGCTCCCAGGGAGCAGAAAAATGAATACAGTAAGCCTTACCCATATCCCGTAACTTGTAACATTTCCCAATTGACTCACAACTCATAACTCACTACTTTTATTCTCTCAGTCCCTCTGGCTCTTCATCCCTCCATCTCCCCTCTCACCTCTCTCTTCTCATCTCTTCTCTTTTACCGAGGACCCAGCAACTAATCATTCTCATCACTCATCAATTCACCTCTCTTCGTCTCTCAGTCACTTCGTCACTTCTTAAAACTTCTCACCAGCCAGGGCAGCCGGTTCTGTTTTATGCCGGAAAAGAGGAGCTCCCGGGCGCCAAATCCTGCATAAAACCTTGCCAGGCTCTCCCTGTTTGACCCCATGAAATCGAGCAGACTCTCCTCCCCTGCATGATCCCGGATGAACCGGTCGATCAACAGGAACATGGCGCCATTCTCCCGGCTTTCCGGAATGTTTCCCGAGAACAGGAAAACATAACGACCATTTGAATGGATGAAATAGGCTCCTGCACAAATCGATCCTTCGGCACTTTCTGCAATGTATGTTTTTCCTGTTTCCCGTTTTATGCCCTCCATCATGATGGATTTGAGACGGGAATAATGATAAGACTTAATCTTCGGATAGAATCTCCCCTGGTTTGACCGGAACATTGCAATCAGATCATCCAGCCTGTCTTCACGAATGACTGAAACGTTATGCTCAACTGCTTTTTTAATATTCCTTTTTGTATTATCCGAATAACTGCGAAACAATTTTTCGTAACCGTCAGTCAACTCCAGTTCATGTGTTTTATTGCTAAATACCTGAAACTGTCCGGGATTTACTTCATTGGATGAATTCAAACAAATGTCAATGTATCGATAAATTTGTGGAATGGCATTGAGAAATGCATTGATCATATCCCGGTCAGGTTGTACTCCGGAGAAAACCCCCAGTTGTTGGGAAAAAAAGGGTTGATACAGGTAGGATATGCCGAACTTTCTTCCCCAGGTAAGCGGTAGTACAGCCTGATAATCATCTTCGACCAGCCCATTCCAGCCCGGACAGATCAGGTCCAGGAACCAGGACCAGGCATAAATCCGTCCGTATGGTGATCCGGCGATGCAATAATCCCATTTCTCTTTATCAATCTTTTCGTGAGGAATGAATGTGATCATGTTGGTTTCCGGTTAATAAGTAACAAGTGACGCGTAACGAGTGACGAGATTTAGAGATAAAAATTTTCAGTTTTCGGTTATATCGGACTGGAGTCTTTGCCTAATGGTTACTGTAGACTGT
>Ga0315537_1001260_pt1 | contig 19960 bp, 18 predicted proteins | sample SalMarSW160270MG_FD_203091 | JGI IMG/M metagenome (GOLD analysis project Ga0315537, IMG submission 203091) | Salt marsh sediment microbial communities from the Plum Island Ecosystem LTER, Massachusetts, United States - Salt Marsh Sediment SW1602-70 ...
GCTTGGTATGCGCTAACGTGTGAAAGGGCAATTATCCAGTTTTCGATCTTGATCAGTTTGGCTCTTCGGCACGCTTTCATTCTCGCGACGCGTTCAGAAAAGTCCATGGGCAAGGCAAGCGACGATAATTCTTCTTGTGGGTTCACGCCTATGTCGCTAAGCTCAGATATGGTTTTGAACGTTGATGTTTTGGCCAAAACGAAGTGGCGTGTATCGAAAGTTATGCCCAGAAACAGGGCTTTAGCCTCATTCAACCCTGGTTTCGTGTTAACCTGCCTGTAGAAGTTGTAGACTATTTCGCAGGTGGATGAGGCTTCCTCGTCGGTTATGCAGAGTTTCGCAATGCGCTCTGTTTCAGGGTGGGCTGCGTGGTGGTCAATCACTATGATGGGCGCCTTAGTTTTCGTCACTCTTTCAGACAACTGACCCAGTTGCTGAGTTGTGTTGGTGTCCAATAGCACTATGGCGTCGGCTTTTTCCACGTTGGGTTGCAGGTTCACGGTTATGTAAATGTGTTTCAAAATATGCTTTGAAAGCCTGCTGATTCCCTGTCCTGCGCCAATTTCAGCGGTCACGTTTGGTCTGACCTTTGCTAGTAAGCCTTGGAAAGCGTAGGCTGAGCATATGGCATCGGGGTCTGCGTTGTGGTGGCATAACAGAAGAATGAAGCTGGCGTGTGCTTCGTCTAGAATCTGGATTATGTCTGTGAATGTCATTTTAGTTTTCTCAGGTAATTTTCACTTATTTTGTGCGCCTCTTTAAGTGCTTCGTTTACCAGCTTGTCGGCGTCAAAGTTTTTCATTTTTGGTGATAGTTCCAAGTCTATTTCAACTGTTACGTTCACGGGTTTTGTTCCGTCGGCTTCCACGCTTATGTTTAGTTTCTCCACCATTTTGGCGGGCACTTTCGAGAGAATGTGTTTTCTGGCGGCGTTCTCCGCCGTGGCGCATAACATTTCAATTTGCTTGGTGGTTAAGTCGGGTATCCCCAGCTCTTCCACGCGTTTCACCCTGACAGGCTATTTTGAGGATGATGAAACGGGGCTGAGGTCTTCTTGAAGTTTTGCCTGTGCCTCTTTCGCTTGGCTGCGTAACCTTTCTTCTTGTCGGGCGAGTACGGTGCTTCGCGTGTTCAGCAGTTCTTTTCGTTCAACAAGTTCTTCGGTTATCTTGGCTTTTTCCGCTTTTATCAGAAGAGAACCAGCTGCCTTGTAAATTACAGCGTCGTCCGCTGTCTTTTGCAGTTCGGCTACGGTTTGTTCCACTTCAGTTTTCTCCATCTCTACCTGCTGCTTCTGCGCTAAAACGGTCTGCAATGTTTGTTGCAGCTGCTGCAGCCTAAGCAAGCGTTCTTGAACTTGAGGCGGTAACTTTGAAAGTTCATCACTCATCTCTTATCCTTCCGTCTGCACTGCAATAAGCACAGCCCTTAATTAAGCATTATCCAAACAGAAAAGCCAAACGCTTGCTTCACGCAAAAGTCCAATCTGTATGTAAGAGAAGAGTAGGCTTCTAAAGCTGGCTAGAACCGCGGCAAACACAGAAAGCAGCCCCTTCATATTTGGAGCCTAATAGCCAATCAATGCAGAGTGGTCTATCCGCATCCCAAACTTTTAACGTAATCGCTTAAGAACAGTGCTCATGCTGGTGTCGGGGCAGAATTACTATTGAGACATGTGATTAACGTTACTTCTCAAATAGCAAGCGTCTGTACCTGCAACTTTCAACAGAACAATTATGCTCCGAGTCTGGTCAAGAAATCTTGACTAAGCCTTTGTCAAGAAACCTTGACAAAAACCCTTTTACCGCGGAAAAAGCCCAGCATTAAACAGGAATTAGAGGGGCAGTCTCGTCTGTGAAAAAGAAAAGTGTTGTGATCTGTCTCACGGTGATGTGCTTCGTATTGTTTTTTGCGATTGTAGCCTATGTTGCTACGAGCAATATTCTTGAAGCCTCTAGTTCAGCATCCCCCTCTCCGTCCCTTTCTCAGTCCTCGACTGCTTCGCCAGCCATCACCTCTCCACCGTCAACTACACCGATGCCCACAGAATCGCCTCCTCCAGATTTAAAGACCTCAATAACGGTGCCAGACGATTACCCGACAATAAGCGCTGCGATAGATAACGCTGCAGACGGCGCCACCATATACGTCCACAAAGGAATTTACGAAGAACAAACACTAAACATAAACAAGTCACTGTCACTTATAGGGGACAGCGCAGACCTGGTCAAAATAAACTTGAATCCACCTCTGGTTAACCAAACTATTTTCACCTGTACTTTCTTGGTACCGTCAACTGCGATTAAGATTAACGCGGATGACGTTAAGCTCTCGGGCTTTACAATTGATGCCCCTGGTGGGCTCTCTGTATCAGGAGACAGAATAGAATTAACTGGTAACGTTATAACTCAAGGTAATTTAGTTCTTAACGGGTCCTTCCTGACCATTGAAAATAACAGGCTTTCGGGCAGAGTCACCTTGACCGGTTCGAACCAAACTTTTGCCCAGAACGTAGTACACGGGATCGAAATCAACGGTTCCTACAATAACATCAGCGGAAACACCATGAGTAACAGCGACGTCAATTTATCCTTCGACAGCAATCTACAGGGATCGTTTAACATAATTACTGGAAACTCCTTCTCAGTCCTGTACATGGAATATTCAAACGCAAACATCATCAGCAACAACTCATTCAGATGCATCTGGATAGGCTTTTACGGGCACAGCTGCTCGAACAACACTTTTTCTGGAAACACGGTGAAGGGACCTGGACTGTGGGGCATCTTGATGGGCGCTGGTTCCTACAACATCTTCTATGACAACTACATCGCAGATTTTGGCGGTGACCATGATGGGTACGGCATTGCCATTGGTGGCAACCATCTTGTGGCGGAGAATAACCTGTTCTATCATAACACTTTAGTTAACAACAACAAAGGTGTCGGCTACAATTGGGGTTTAGAAGGAACTGGAAATTCATGGGATAACGGTGAAGAAGGGAACTACTGGAGCGATTACACGGGATCAGACGACAATGGAGACGGAATAGGAGACACCCCTTACGTAATCGACGACAACAACATCGACAACTACCCGCTTATGGCACCCTTCAACAATCCAAAATAGCACAAAACGTATTCACCCGACAGAAACCGCTCATGCACCTCAACGCCTGTCGCATGGTTTTCGTGGCGTTAAATGTAAATGGTGCCGGGGGCGGGATTCGAGCCCGCGACTTCTGGGTTAGGGCGTCTGGTCCCTTTTCTCTCCAGATTATGAGTCTGGCGCCCAAACCAGGCTAGGCTACCCCGGCGCAAGCTGTTTTCCAGTTAGTCATTGCCATCTTTAAGGCTAACAGCTATTACCTGAGTTTCTCTTCTGCTTGATAAAGATTTTTCACTTAACGCTTTGAGCTTTTCAGTGATGTATGCCATCGCGTTTCTGTGGTAGACAAATGGGGGTCTTCTCGTGTTTGGGTTCAAATGTGAATAATATGTTAAAAATGAAAAGAATATTAATTGTCCAAACTGGTTTCACAACTAATAAAAACTCAATTCAATTAATATATGTAGAGAGATTGGGCATTATGCCTTCAATATATGCTGATATGACGGATTCTGAGAAACAAGTAGCTGAATATTTAACGTCTATAGGACTGTACTGGAGATTTGAGTTTCCATTATTTGTTTATGATGAGAGGAATAGACCTAGAGTATGGACACCAGACTTCTACATTCCAAGGCTAGGCATGTTCATAGAAGTATGCGGTTCAGAGGATTTTGATTACAAATACAGAGACAAGATTTACCGAAAGAATGGCTTCTACGTGATTTTTCTCCATTCTTACAAAGATGAAGAGCAATGGAAAAAACACCTAATTAAGAGTATAATAAAAATTGAAGAATTCAGGCATGACGAAGTGCAGAAGATGATAAACTCACTAGTGTGCTAATCAAAAACAACAAAGTTATCCTCACAATATTTTTCTAACCTTGGAATGCTTGTGAAGTGAAAAATGAAGTAAAATATTTTGGTTTTGACGTAAGGAAAACCTCTTCTATTTGGAAATACATTATATTGTTGGATGTTTTTGAAATGACTATCGCTTCAAATTTAAAAGAGGCTATTGTTGAAGCACTAACTTCTCTGGGTGGATCAGGATCTATATCTGAAGTGCGTAGCTACATCAATTCCAAATATCCTAACAAATGGAAAGATATAGGCACAACCATGGCTGATTTGTGTCCACAAAGTACTTCTTCTACTTATCCGCAAAAGGACAGAGTCTTGGAAAGAATTGGAAGAGGTAAGTATCGTCTAAGAAAAAAGTCTTCTCTTGTTTCAAGAACTGGAAGTATTAAGGAAATTAGAGATTCTGCAGTTTCTATAAGTCTAGAGACCTTCAGTTTTAAGAAAGCTGAAGAAATTTTGCAGAAGAAAGGTCAGCTTTCAATTATTCTACGGGCTGCTTCTTTGAATAATCTTTCATCCAAGAAAGATCATAACCAACTGCAATACTTTTTTCACAAAAACCGTTGGGATATTGAGGTCTCCTTGTTTCCAGTAATCACCTATAAACTTGACGGCTTCAAAGAGAAAACAGGAATAGAGGTTGAAAGGTCATTGATTGATGCTATTCATAGATCCCTATTCAGGTGCCAATGGGCTTATGCCAAAGGAAAATTGGATGTGCTTGTATTCATTGTTCCCACCTACAAGGAACCCAAGTTTGAACAGGTGAAACGAGACATAAATGAATTCAAAGAGATAATCCCATACCCAGTTTACTTGGTGGGTGTTTCCCCTACTCAGTTCTAGCTAAACTCTGTCACTGCTTTCTAAAGTCTCTTGGAATGTTTGAAGTGAAATGAGCAAGAACTTGTCTGTGACATAATATAGAAAGACAGAAATCCAGCTTCAATATATAATTATTTATGGCGAATTCTTTGTGAGTAAGCGTAAACCTTTCAGCAATCCTGAGTGCAGAGACTGTATCCACAAGGGCAACAATTACTGTTGGAGCCAATGTCCATATAATGTCTGGAAAAGAGACAGGGATTACTAATGCTTCCTTCTAATGTTTGTGAAAAGAAAAAATGAAGAGGATACGAGGCACATCAAACTTTTGAACTGCTTAGCAGTAGGAAAACGTTCACTCTATCTAGTTTATTGTGGCTGGATAATTAAGGGTGTGAAGCAGCAATTATCTTAACTGCTTCTGCCTCTGTCCACGCTTTCATTGTTGTTGTGCGGACGTTCCCCATGCTGCCTATGCACAGAAGAATCGCCATAATATCCTCATCTTTTGGAACTTCAATAATAGCTATAAAATCATATTTGCCCAGCGTGTAGAAAACCTGCATTTTCCCTCCAGCCTTATTAACCATCTCGTGAACAGCCTTGTCTCTCTTAGGGGCTTCTGTAATTTTTCGTATGCCTTGGTCAGTCAAGTTCCCAAGCACTACAAAAAAAGGCAAAACATTCACCTCCAAAAAATCCTGAACTGCCTAAGAATAAAAGCCTTTGCATACCTTTGCTTATGAAACCTGTGTTGCGTTTTTTCTACGATTTTGCTCTAGCCTTGAATTATTTTTAATATTGTGAAAATCGGAATTTGCCTAATAAGTCGCTTTAATCCAACTTAATGGTGGGAGAGAGGAGAGTCCCGTCACATTGAGGGCTGACAGTGGTTTAATTAGCCTTTCAATAATAGTCTTTGTCGCAGCTATGCTGCTTGAGGGCTTACTTTTTTCGCCCATAATAGATGCCGCCTTAAGGGCTCAAATCGAAACGTTTACAGTTTACATATTCACCGCAAGCATAGTCATACTGGCTGTTGTTGGAATAACTTCAGTCTTTAAGAGAAAATTCTAAGTCTACATTCTTATCTGAAAAATCTCGTTTTTTAACTTGGAATGTTCGTGAAGTAAAAAAAGATAGTTTTAGAGTAGTTACTGAACCAGGGCATCAAGTATAGTAGTTCAATGTTCAATGGGTTTGTGTTTTGGATGAAGCATCATAAGTGTAGTCCCTAAACCAGCTTCTAAGCAGATAGTAGCCAGCTGCAATCATGACAACAATTATAATTATTACAAAGGCTACTGCATACCAATTCGTACAAGGCACCTGAAAACAAATACTGTGTGGTAGGTAATTAAGTAGTCTTTTTGTTTTCTGTTCTTTCTATTGCTCTAGAATGTTTGTGAAGAGAAAATTTAAGAGAGGGGAGGGTAATGCCTGCAGTTAAAGGAGAGTAGAGAATAAAGAGGAACCTGCAAGCACTGCTTTCCCTTCAACAGCTTCACTACCGTTTTATGCTCTTAAACATTTTTCAGATTATAACTCAAATCTATGCCAAATCTTGCTCTAGCCTTGGAATGTTTGGGAAGTAAAAAATATCATAATGAATTTCAATAAAAGTTTCTAGAAGAGGAAAATGAAAAATATCAGAATTGATATAGTATTTGTTTTGGGAGTGTGAGAATACGGTGGAGTATGTTATGGTTGAGTATGTTAAAGGGCTTCCGCCTGATAGATGGCACTGGTGTAAGAACTGCTCACAATATCCACTGAAAGTCTACAACAGCCGCTCAACAAGACCTCAACACGATCTCTGTGATGAATGCAAAACAAAAGAAGACAACAAAGACTGCACAATGTAAAGAGCTAAACAGAATAATATAAGAGTCTCAACAAAGTCATCTGAGATTACTTTTTAAAATCACTCTGGACATATTGTTGAATCGGAAGGTTGATTGATAAAGGTTAAGCCCATGCTCTTTTTAGTTAGTGGCGTTACTTTGAAGTGTCCAAACTGCCAAAATGAAGTGTTTGTCAACTTGGAGAATGGTGCTTCTCAATGCACTAGATGTGGTTGGATAGCGCAAATAAACAAAACTGCCTGTTCAGAATACAAAGAATGAACAAGTCAGAACAAAAAGCAAAAGGAAACTCCATTTCTTCTGAACTTTATGTTTTTCCCAATGTCTCCATTCAATCATTGTTGATTTAAGAAAAAAATTGCTATATTTCTAATTTATGTCTGGAATGTTTGTGAATGCATTGTTAGATATTATTCTTTTTTTAATTAGTTGGAAGCCAGTGAGGTAAATTGGAGAGCTGAGTTACTACATTGGTGTCAAGATTTCTTTATGAGACTAAAGAATACCTCACTAGCTCCCAAGAAAATGAGGTAAGGTTTCACTTAGTGATTGCCCATATAGACTATGTAGTATCTATAGTCTATGACCTTGTACCTTTTTCAGAAGAAAGCTAGCTTAGTCCTTGAAATGTTTGTGAAGTAAAAAGTCTGTAATCGAACCATTGGTCCTATCAGAAGCAACTTTCATCTTTGCTTAAAAAAAGTCTGCGCTTTCACCAACAAATTAATGATAGAACTAATCTCACTTTCATCGAACCCAAGCTTGAAATTACATCCTACAGGTACTTCCTTTCCATAAACAAAGAATAGCCTCTTAGCGTGATCATAATCAATAAAGAAATTTTCAGTTTCTCCTATCCTAGATATGGGGTTGAATTTTTGAAAGCCTCTAACCATTTCTTCAATTCTATTCTTTTCTCTTGATGCTTAATCATCAGACAAATATCCATGATGGGTTCTTCTTTTGCTCATGGTTTAATCTTAGTTCTCATCGGCTTAAATCTTTTTAACCGCTACAAAAATTATATAAATTAACCATGTGTAAATTGGGTCTAAGATGAGGGTGTAATGATTCAGCCCAAAAGATTGGTTATTGTTTTCTTCTCAGCTTGCTCGCTCTTATCGATTCTAATGGTTCCTGTTTATGCATCTGATTATAGTGTTGGAGTTATTTTGGGCGATTATGTAAAATTTGGCAATTTTGCAGGCAACTCATCATACGCTTATATGTCTGACATGGATTGGGCAAAGTATGAAGTAACTGCAATTTCTGGTACGAATGTCACCATGGAAATGACAGCAGCTTTTAAGAATGGCACAGATGTCCCTGGCAGTGGAAATACGGCTATTTATGATATAGAAAAATATACTGTTAATGGTGCCTACAACCCAGCAATAGTTGTTGTTATAATACCTGCTAACCTTACCGAAGGAGATGAAGTGCCAGATGCTGGAGTTAATGTGACAACAACTGAAGATAGAGACTATTTCGGAATAGACAGAAGTGTAAACCTTGTTGAGACTAACTCCACTTCAGTTAGTATAACCTACACATCTACACTTGTATACGATGCAGTTTCTGGAGTAGTTTTGGAAGTGCAGATGGAAAAGACTGATTCTACTGGTACAGCCATTGTTTCTTTCGATGTTGTTGAAACAAACATTTTTACTGGTGAAGCTATTCCAGAGTTACCGCTGAACCTAGTCATGCCGTTGATTATTGTCCTCTTATCCTCAGAAGTTCTTTTCTTCAGGAAAAAGCTACTGAAAGGCTAGAGCTAATCCTTGCTTCTACTCATAAGATGTTTGTGAAGTGAAAAAGCAAACCAACATGATTATATCTAGTATTTTGTGAGAAAAAGAGGGAAAGAGTATATTTTGAAGTGCTGAATAGATTATGCACTTAATGTGTTTGATAGCAAAGTACTCATTGCTATTTGCGTAAGTTTGAGCCCTTGTCACTTAGCTTCGCATTAAAGTAATTTTCCTGGGTTGCTGAAGCTTTGAATTTTCAGGATAGACTTTGACTCTTTCCCTCACCTAGTAATAGCCTAAAAAAATATTTAAAAATTATGTACTGCGGATACAGCTAGGCTTCATGCTCTTTCTTTTAATATTTGCAAAGTGGAATTGTTAGATGTTACTTCTTTTTCTCTGATTTGGGTATTCCTATCCATCTTGGAGTTCTATTCATATACTTACGATAGCCATCTCCGAACCTGTAACTGCAGTAACGTTCTTCAGCTGACAAATTGGCGTTGAGCACAATCGCCAGCACCACTGTTAAGAGAAGATACAACCAAGAAGAGCAAGCTATTCCCAAACCAATTTGCATTAGAATCATACCAATGTACGTGGGATTTCTTGTAAAACTATAAAGACCTTTAGTGATGACCTTGTCCTTAGGACTAGTAGCGAAATTCAGAACTGCAACAATGGTGAAAACTATCCCAAACAGATAGACAATTAGACCGCTGTATAGCCATGTTGTGCCAAGTTGTAGAGGCAAGAAAACGGCATAAACCCAAGAAACATCCATAGGCAAGAAAACCGCATATGTGAGTCTTTTTTCTTTTCTGGTTAGCTGAAAATCGCCTGATTCTCCTGATTCCCTAGCGGCTGTCGCTCTCATATCAGAGAATAAGATGATTAGCATAGGAATGACAAGAATCCAAGCGTTCCATAAACCTAACTCAAACGCTGGAATAAGCGACACAATTCCCCTCTTCACAGTTCATTTATCACATATCTAACATTTTTGGTATGAGTCATTTGGAATTAAGCTAAAGTTCCTATTGGCGAATGATAAAAAAGCAATTGGGAACGAATCATAGAAAAATGTTATAGCTAAATTGAATAAACCAAGTTTCATTGAGAACTGGTGGATTTGATTGGAGAAGGGAACTAGAGCCTTAAACAGAAAAATTGATTTGCTTGTTGTTTACATAGCGAACCTAATCAATGTTATTATGTCTTTGTTGTTGTTCGGGTTTCTAGTTTGCCACTGGTAGAGGGCATCTTGGGCATTGTTGTTATGATTATGGGTTTTGGTTTAGGATATATTACATTTATCAATAGAAAGAATAAAAGGGATAAGTGGGAGACATACCTTCTTATTCCAATTTTTCTGTTCTTTGTTGTTGAACTCGTTCTTAATTACATCTTGAATTTTGATTTTCGTAGCACTGCCCTTGTGGAACCATATATTCTCTTTTACTACGTTGGACTCTGGGGTTTAATCGGATACGCTTTTAGGTTTGATAAAAAGTGGGGTTTCTTGACCTTGGCAACCTATTTTTTGAACATGTCTCTTTCAGTACTACAGCATTATGTCTAAACTTCACTTGATTTTTTGTTATGACTACGTAGACTATTATGGCATTAATGGATTTGCGAAATCAATAGAGAATAGAACAATCTTCTGCACATCTTTATAAGCAATAATGCAATAGATAACAGTGGATAAGAAAGTCAGAACCCAGAGAAGCGTCTTATTTATAGGCTAAACTTTAGCATGTTAGGGTTATTTTTGGTTGTGAAAAGCGCCAATACCGATAGACCCCCTCTACTGGTTTCTGCAATGAATCGCTAATAGGCTCCAAATATGCTGGGGCTTTCAACGTTTAGGAGCCCCTCAGAAAATGAGTAGGATAGTTCTCTCTCTTTTAGGAAGCGCGTCTTTGCTGAGCTAAACATATATTTTTGTTTGTATATGCTAATTTTTTGTAATCTAAAGAGGGGCATGCCTCGATGGCAGAGAAACAAAAAGAACAGCCAGTTGATCTTCAAAAACTCTTAGACGCGGAAAAGAAGCGTTCAGAGGACTACCTAACGCGGCTAAAGTACTTGCAGGCGGATTTCGAGAACTTGAAGAAGCGCTCTGACCGCCAAATAGAAGAAGCCAAAAAATACTGCACTGAACGCTTGGTCATTCAGCTGTTAGATGTTCAAGACGAGTTAGAACTGGCACTCAAAACAGCTCAATCCGCCAATTCTACCCAACCCCTCATCGAAGGCGTTCAAATGACTCTTAAAAAACTCAGAAAAGTTCTTGAGCAAGAAGGCGTCTCTCCTATAGCATGCGAGGAGGGCAAAGCTTTTGACCCTTCATGCCACCACGCTGTTGCCGCCGCAGAGCGGGACGATGTTGAAGAAGGTGTTGTAGTCGAAGAAGTGAGAAAAGGATATAAAATGAAAGATAAAGTGATTAGACCCAGCATCGTCAAAGTCGCAGTCAAATCATCAAAATCACAAAAGGAGAAAGAAAAAAATGAGTAAAACAAGCGAAAAAGTATTAGGAATAGACTTGGGAACCACGAACTCCGCAGCCGCCATCTTCGAAGGCGGACGCGCCACCATAATCCCAAGCGCTGAAGGCCCAACCATGGCGGGAAAAATGTTCCCCTCAGTCGTAGCCTTCACAAAAGACGGCCAACTCCTAATAGGGGAACCAGCAAAACGCCAAGCAACGGCCAACCCTGAAGGAACAATTTTTGAAATAAAACGGAAAATGGGAACAACGTACAAGGCAAACGTTTTCGGAAAAGAGTACACGCCGCAGCAGATTTCAGCGTTTATCCTGCAGAAAATCAAGAAAGACGCAGAAACCTACTTGGGCAGCACAATACGCAAAGCAGTCATAACCGTTCCAGCGCATTTTGACGACAACCAGCGCCAAGCCACCAAAGACGCGGGCGAAATCGCGGGTTTCGAAGTTATGCGCATAGTCAACGAGCCCACTGCCGCATGCCTCGCCTATGGCATCGACAAGCTGGAAAAGGAAATGAAAATACTGGTGTTCAGCTTCGGCGGCGGCACCCACGACGTTACATTAATGGACTTCGGCAAAGGCGTCTTTCAAGTGCTCTCCACAAGCGGTGACACTCAGATAGGCGGCACTGACGTGGACAAGGCGGTAATGGACTACATCGTGGACGAATTCAAAAGGCAAACAAGCATAGACCTCGCAAACGACAACAAAGCCATGGCTAGACTAAAGGAAGCAGCGGAAAAAGCAAAGATAGAACTGTCCACTTTGATAACCACGGACATAGATTTGCCCTTCATAACATCTGACAAATCAGGACCCCGACATCTGCATCTTGCCTTAACAAGAACCAAACTTGAAGCGTTAGCGCAGCCAATCGTTCAAAAAACCAAGAAAACCATCATAAAAGCACTCGAAGACGCAAAGCTGACGCCCAGCGACATAGACAAGATAATTCTCATCGGCGGCATGACCCGAATGCCACTTGTGCAGAAATTTGTGGAACAAACAGTAGGAAAGGCCCCAGAGCGCGGCGTTGACCCCATGGAATGCGTCGCCATCGGCGCTGCTATACAAGCAGCAGTAATAACAGGCGAAGTGACAGACCTACTCCTGCTCGATGTTACGCCGTTGTCGCTTGGCGTGGAAACTCTCGGCGGCGTGTTCACGAGGATAATTGAAAAGAACACGACAATTCCCACAAAAAGGACCCAAGTGTTTACGACAGCGGCTGACTTCCAGACAGCAGTTACTGTTCATGTGCTTCAGGGAGAACGCGCCATGGCAACGGACAACGTGTCTCTCGGCCAGTTTAACCTTGTTGACTTGCCGCCAGCGCCAAGAGGCGTTCCGCAGATAGAAGTAACCTTCGACATAGACGCTAATGGCATTTTAAACGTAACCGCCAAGGACTTGGGCACGGGAAAACAAGCCAAAATAACGATTACGGCATCCACGAAGCTTTCGAAAGAAGAGAAGGAACGCATGGTCAAAGACGCTGAGCAGTTCGTTGAGCAAGATAAGAAGAAACGCGAAGAAGCTGAACTGAGAAACAACGCTGACAGTTTACTCTACACTGCAGAGAGAACTAAAAAAGACCTTGCAGATAAGCTGAATCAGGAACAGACGGGCAAAATAGACACGGCGGTTTCAGCTCTGAAGGACGCATTAGCCAGCAACGACATGGCACAAGTGAAAACAAAAACCGACGAGCTACAGAAAGTTCTGCAGGAAGTCGGCACCGTGATTTACCAGCAAGCAGCGGCTGAACAGGCAAAACAAAAAGGTCAGCCAAACCAAAAAGCCTCAGCCACTAAAAAAGACAAAGTTGTTGATTCAGAAGATTACGAAGTGAAGTAAACAGCCGAAACAGTTTTGATTACGAAGTTGCATTTCGATTTTAGCGGTAAAGCGCATGGCTGAAAAACGAGATTACTACGAGGTTCTCGGCGTTTCCAGAAACGCTTCCAAAGACGAAATCAAAGACGCCTACAGGAAGCTGGCGATGCAGTATCACCCTGACAGAAACAAGGCTCCTGACGCGGAAGAGAAGTTCAAGGAAATCTCCGAGGCATACGCCGTTTTATCCGACGACGAGAAAAGACAACAATATGACATGTTAGGTCACGCGGGATTTGACCAGCGCTACACGGCTGAAGACATTTTCCGCGGCGCAGATTTTGAATCAATATTCAGAGACATAGGCTTCGGCTTCGGAGACCTTTTCCGCACCTTCTTTGGCGGCGGATTCGGCGGAGGCGGCTTCAGAGAAAGAATCAACAGAGGCCAAGACCTCGTCTACGACCTTGAAATAACGCTGGAAGAAGCCGCAAAAGGAACCGAGAAGGAAATAGAAGTTCCGAGAACCGAGAAGTGCGAAGTCTGCGAAGGGTCAGGCGCCAGCCCAGGCACTTCACCCCGCACCTGCCCTAAGTGCAACGGCGCTGGCAAAGTCCAACACATGAGAAAAAGCAGCTTCGCCATGTACGTGCAGGTAACGCCCTGCTCCACCTGCAGAGGAAAAGGCACAATAATAGATTCGCCTTGCAAAAACTGCCATGGCACAGGGTTAGTAAAGAAACGACGAAAGATAAGCGTGAAAATACCCGTGGGCATAGATGAGGGATATCAGCTTAGGCTCAGAGGCGAAGGCGAAATGGCTCCCAACGGAGGCGAAGCCGGCGACCTCTACGTTCTTGTTCACATAGCCCAACACGAGCTTTTCATGCGGGAAGGCGACGACCTTTGGCACGTCCTAATCATCGGTTATCCTCAGGCAGCCCTCGGAACAGAGGTATCAGTGCCCACCCTAGATGGCTCAGCAACGGTCAAGATTCGTCCGGGAACTCAGGCTGGCGAAACTATTCGGTTGAAAGGGAAAGGTATGCCGCGTTTTAGGGGTTACGGCAAAGGCGACCTCCTAGTGCGCGTTGGAATTTCAGTGCCTGAGAAGTTGACGTCCAAGCAGCGAGAGCTGTTGGAGCAGCTAGCAGAAGAGTTCAATCAAGATGTTAAGCATAAGAAAAGCAGATTCGGTTTCTAGCCGTAAATTCAAACCAGCAATAGCACATGTGTTTTCCGCCTAGAGAAAGATTTTAAATGGAACAGCATGCGAATATAGTAGAGCAGCATAGGAAGTGAAATTGCATGGCAGAAATTAGTTTAATAGCTTTAGCAGTTCATATAATCGTTAACGTCATTGTTCTGTCGCCAGTTCTATGGATTGCAGGAAGACTATTGGCCGGCAAAGACAAAGCAAAATTCACCGATGCCCTTTGGATCGTTGTTCTTGGAACACTTATTGGCGCGGTTTTTCAAGCCTTGCTCGAAGGTATTCTAGGTTTACTCGGGTCGATAGTAATGCTGATAATTTGGCTAGCGTTGGTGAAGCACTTCTTCGATACAGGATGGTTAAAGGCACTTGCGATAGCGATAATAGCGATAATAATCTACATAATAATTGTTGCAATATTGGTGCTACTCGGACTAGCTATAATAGCAGGCAGTTCACTTTTCATTTAGTTAGAAAACGCAAGATCTTTCCTTTTTTCTTTGTTTGAATGCTATACACCAGTCCTAAATGGTCAAATAGAGCTTGATTTTTCTTTATTCGAATTCTATGGTTGAAGGCGGCTTATCCGTTATATCATAGAGACACCTGACAACGCTGGGTATTTCTCCTGTTATTCTCTCAGAAATGCGCATCAACACTTCATAAGGGACTTGTCTGGCTTTGGCTGTTACAGCGTCCTGTGAGTCGACAATTCTAACAGTGACAATATTTCCGTAAACTCTTTTCCCCTTTTTGATTCCAGTTGCCTTATCATTGTGAAGCACCGCGAAGTTCTGGAAAGTTCCCAGTTTTTCGGTTTCTTCTTCCACAATTTCGGTGGCTTTCCGCACAAGCGCAATTTTCTCGGGAGTGACCTCGCCAAGAACTCTCAGCGATAAAGCTGGACCTGGAAAAGGCATTCTTTCAGAGATTTCCTTCGGCAAACCTAATTCGCGCGCTACCTTGCGGACATCTGGTTTGAACAATTCCCGTAGTGGCTCGAGAATCTTGTAACCGTAAATCTCAGGATTGATTCCAATCTGCTCCAAAACATTGTGCTGAGATTTTATGCCTCCTACTGTTTCTATAACGTCAGCCTTAATCGTTCCCTGTGCGATGAACTCAATCTGCTCTTCCCGGGCGGCTTTGCCCAAAGTCTTGTAAAATTTGTCTCTGAAAGCCTTCCGCTTCTCTTCAGCGTCTGTTTTCCCCTTGAAAACAGCAAAGAACTCCGCTTTAGCATCAACGAACTTGGTTTTGATACCCAAGCTCTTGAGCGTTTTCACTACAAACTCAGGTTCGCCCTCTCTCCGAAGCCCGTCATCTATGAAAACCGCCACCAGCTTGTCGCCCACAGCCTTGTGAACTAAGACTGTTGTAACGGTGCTGTCAACGCCGCCAGAACAGGCGGAAATTACCCTACTTTTACCAACAATCTTTTGGATGTCTTTCATGGAATTTTCAACGAACTTTTTGGCTTCAAACATTCACTTTCCTCCGCACCCTTCTTGTTTAGAGTGTACTAATCAAGCGTCTTTCCTTTTTAGCTTTGCCATAATTGCGATTTATTAAAGCAGAACCAACTGTACGCCTTCAGGAAGAACACAGTTAAAGATGTTAAGCGTCTATTTGAGCTATAGAACACAAGAGAAAATAAGAAAGGGGCTATTTTGCTAGTTGCTTGCGCAACTCTTCGTACGTTTCTTTTATTTCTTCAACAGAAGCCGCATCTTCTATCGTGGAAATGTCGCCTAAGGGTGCTCCCACTATTACGGCTTTAAGTATTCTACGCATGATCTTTCCGCTGCGTGTTTTCGGCAGTTTGCTGACCACCACAATGGCGGCTGGTGTGGCGATGGGGCCTATTGTCGTTCTGATGTGCTTTACGATTTCTGCGCGCAGTTCCTCTGAAGGTGAGAAGCCGCTTCGCAATACTACGAACGCTACTGGCACTTCACCTTTCACTGCGTCTTCTTTGCTCATTACTGCTGCTTCCGAAACTGCTGGGTGCGAAACCAAAGCGTTTTCAAGCTCCAACGTACCAATGCGGTGTCCTGCCACCTTTAGGACTTCGTCCGCTCTGCCGAGGAGCCAGAAGTAGCCGTCTGGGTCCTTAACTGCGTAGTCGCCTGTGTAGTAGACGTTGGGCCATCTTCCGAAGTAGGTCTGCTTGAATCTTTCTGGGTCTTTCCACAGGGTTTGCAGCATTCCAGGCCATGGCGTTTTCACTACGAGGAAGCCTTTGGTTCCTGCTTTTGCGGGTTGTCCTTTCTCGTCGTAGACTTCTGCGTGAACGCTTGGCAGCGGGTATGTTGCTGAGCCGGGTTTAAGCGGCACGAGGTCTATTCCTGGTAGCGGCGAGATCATGTATCCGCCTGTTTCTGTCTGCCACCAAGTGTCAATTATGGCAAGTTTTTCTTTTCCGATTACGCGGTAGTACCATTTCCATGCTTCAGGGTTTATTGATTCGCCTACTGTTCCTAGAAGCCTCAGAGTGCTGAGGTCGTGTTTGTTTATCCATTCTTCGCCGAACTTCATGAACATTCGGACGGCTGTTGGCGTCGTGTAGAGTATTGTTACGCCGTGCCTCTCGATGATGTCCCACCAGCGGTCTTGCGCTGGATAATCAGGTGTTCCCTCAAAAAGTAACGATGTCACGCCAAGCGATAGCGGCGCGTAAACATTATACGTATGTCCAGTAATCCAGCCGATGTCAGCGGTGCACCACCAGACATCCTCATCGTTCGGGTTGAAACCCCACTTCAAGGTCCAATATGCCCAAACTAGGTATCCGCCTATTCCGTGTTGGACTCCTTTAGGTTTGCCTGTTGTGCCCGAAGTGTAAAGTATGAACAGCGGGTCCGTCGCCTGCATCGGTTCAGGTTCAACGTAAGCGTTTGCGCCTGCTTTTGCGAGAGCATCATGATACCACACATCTCGTCCTTCTTTCATTTGGATTTCTTGGCCTGTTCTTTTTACAACTATGACTTTTTCCACGGTTGGTGCGCTCTGCAAGGCACGGTCTGCATTGTCTTTTATTGCAATTATTTTTCCGCGTCTGTATGACCCATCAGTTGTTACGAGGATTTTTGCTTCGCAGTCGTTTATTCTGTCTGCCAGTGCTTCGGCGCTGAAGCCTGAGAAGACGACGGTGTGGATTCCGCCTACGCGTGCTGTTGCGAGCAGAGTTACTGGTAGTTCAGGAATTACGGGCAAGTAAACGGCTACGCGGTCTCCTTTTTTGAGACCGAAATCTTTGAAAACTTTTGCGAGTTTGTTCACTTCACTGTAAAGTTGATAGTAAGTGTAGGTTTTGACTTCGCCGAGCTCGCCTTCCCAGATGTATGCAAGCTTGTTTTTTCTCTGCGTCTTTACATGCCTATCCAAGGCGTTGTAGGTGATGTTGAGGACGCCGCCAGAGAACCATTTGTAGAACGGCTTGTTTGAATCATCCAGCACTTTGTCCCATGTTTTGAACCAGTCAATAGCCTTTGCCTTTTCAGCCCAGAATTCTTTCGGGTTCTTTATTGATTTTTCCCATTCTTGCCGAAGTTTTTCTCCAGAAGATGCTTGCGCGTTATTTGGATAGAATTTTTCGTTGAACGGTAAACTAGTTTCAGACATCTTATCATTCCACGAATTTTGTTTGGGAAAAATTTAAAATTAGAGAATATAAAGTTTTTCAGCCATTTATAAGAAAAATAAAAAGAATTGAAGCGCTTTTAGCTTGTGGGGCAGATAGGCAGCACAGTTTTTCCGTGGGCTTCGTTTAGCACTTCCGCAAATGCCAAGTAGACTGCGCTTAATCCGCAGATAACGCCTTCATAGCCAGCAACTGTACCTATTGTCAAATCTCCAATTATCGCCGCGTTTCCCGTCAAGTCTCTTGCCGTCAGAAGGAAGAATAGAATGGCTAAACTCATGAATACGAATTGTAGCGTGCGGTTTGTCTTCAAAGTTCCGAAGAACATTACAAAAGTGAACAATCCCCACATGAAGAAGTACGCTGCCATAGCCGTTTCTGTCGGGGCGTTCAATCCAGTGAAGAGTGATGTTTTAGGCAGGGCGAGAAGAAGTACAAGAGACCACCAGAAAAGCCCGTATGACGTGAATGCCACGGTGCCGAAGGTGTTGCCTTTCTTGAACTCCATTATTCCCACGATAACCTGCGCTAATCCACCATAAGCTAAGCCCATTGCAAGAATCATGGTATCAAGAGGGAAAAAGCCAGCATTATGCAAGTTAAGCAAAACAGTCGTCAGCCCGAAACCCAGCAGGCCGAGTGGAGCGGGATTAGCCAATTTCTCACTCATGTTCTCACGCTTTTTTAGTTGAGAAGTGCTTTTTTGAAAGCCTTTGCATATTAAGCTTTTCTGTGGGCTAACTCCATTTCCAGAGTTTTCGGTTCATTGTAATTTCTGGCAAGACGAATAATCCTAAACTTGCTATGCCTATGACGTAAGCCAAATCTGTCAGGCTCAGCGCTGTCAAGTGGAACAGTTGCTGCGTTATCGGTATGTAAGTAATTCCTAGCGTTAAAGCTACCGACACCAAGTCCGCTATTACAAAGAACTTGTTCTTGAACGCATCTCTGCCCATTCTCCAAACACTGCGCTTCTCTGAACGGCAATTCCACACCACAAGCAGTTCAAACATCGCGGCTTGCACAAACGCAGTTGTTCTTGCTTCCAGAAGGGATTCTTCAGTTCCGAAACCGTGAGCAGGCCACACGTAATATTCCAAGCAGAACACCAGAATGGTCCCAATAGATTGAAGTATGAAAGACATCACTATGAACCGTCCCATTCCATGCAGTATTCCCTCAGTTGGCTTTCTAGGCGGTCTGTCCATAACGTCCACGTCAGGTGGATCTGTTGCAAGCGCAACCGCTGGTGCGCCATCAGTAACCAAGTTTATCCATAAGATCATTGCTGGCAACAGTGGCAACGGAAACAGTTCAGGACTGAAAAGTCCTCCAAGGATGGCGAATGTACCTATGACTAACAGTTCGTCGAAGTTGCACGCTATCAAGAAACGTGCGTATTTGCGGATGTTATCATAAATGACTCTCCCTTCTTCCACGGCTTTCACTATGGTTGCAAAGTTGTCATCATTGAGAATCACGTCAGAGGCTTCTTTGGTAACATCTGTTCCCGTTATGCCCATCGAAACGCCTACATCAGCCGACTTCACAGCCGGTGCATCGTTGACACCATCGCCTGTCATGGCTACAATATGTCCTTTCTTTTTCCAACCATTAACAATTCTCAATTTATGCTCAGGCGACACTCTCGCGTACACGCTGACTTTTTCGACTTCCTGCTCAAACTCCGTGTCACCGAGTATATCCAATTCAGCTCCAGTTAACACCACGTCGCCCTCTCTGAAAATTCCAACTTCTTTAGCTACAGCCAACGCGGTTAGTTTGTGGTCGCCCGTTATCATCACAGTCCGTATTCCAGCTTTCTGGCAGGTCTTGTTAGCTTTGATGGCTTCTTCTCGTGGTGGATCTATCATCCCTTGCAAACCTACAAAGACCAAGTCTTTTTCAATTGCCTCATCTTCGTATTTCTCCGCCGCTGAGGGCAACCGTTTATACGCCATCGCAAGAACGCGCAGAGCATTACCAGCCAACTGCTCGTTCGCCTGCAAAACCTTGTTGATTTTTGCTTGTGTCAGCTTTACTTCTTTACCGTTTTCAAGTATGTGCGTACATTTTTCCAGAATTGTTTCCGGCGCGCCCTTCACGTAAGCAACCACTTCGTTCTGTGGAGTTTTGTGCAGTGTGGTCATACGCTTTCTTTCGGAAGTGAACGGTATCTCACGGATACGCGGATAAACCTCTTCCACTTCTTCTTTTCCGAGCGCAGCCTTTTCAGCGGCTACAATCAAGGCGCCTTCTGTTGGGTCGCCAAAGATTTCCCAAGAATTATCTGCATCTTTCTTTCGCAGTTGCGCGTTATTGCACAAAGCGCCT
>Ga0315537_1001264_pt1 | contig 19942 bp, 21 predicted proteins | sample SalMarSW160270MG_FD_203091 | JGI IMG/M metagenome (GOLD analysis project Ga0315537, IMG submission 203091) | Salt marsh sediment microbial communities from the Plum Island Ecosystem LTER, Massachusetts, United States - Salt Marsh Sediment SW1602-70 ...
CGATATCTCCTAGACATAGAGTTTAGCAGATTAACCTCGCTTTAATAATTTTCTGAGGTTAGTAAAGACGCGATTGTTGTTAATGAAGTAAATTTTATAATCGCATAGCGCGCTCTTTAAAGACATGCCCTTCAAGACGAGTGTGCCTCAAGAAACAATGTTTTGGGGGACTTTACGGAAAAACTGGCTTTTCCTTTTGTTATTAGTGTTGCCTTTAGTATCCTTTGTTTCGGCGCATGCGAGCTTGTTTACGGGCTTTGTCTTCACTTTCTTTGTTCCAGGGTTAATATTCTACAGGTTTTTTAGGCTAAAATCCCTCGAAATCTTGGTGTTTGTTCCCCTCTTTAGCGTTCTTTTGTCAACTCAACTGATTTATTACCTGTCTCTGGTTTTTGGCTATTCGAGGGAAACTATACTTTTTTCCTTTCTTGCCTTGACTGTAGTCTATGGCTTGGTGAAGTCACGAAAGAAAGAGGCGTACCCTCTCAGAAATTTTCTCAAGGTCAGAAGGTTCAGTAAAACACTATTGCTCATTTTTTTCCTGATTTTTATTCTTTCCTTGGTCGTCCTTTACCGAAGCGTCTGGTTTGAGAATGCGTCGGGAATAGTTATAACGGGTTCAAACTGGCAAGACACGCCCTTGCATTATGAAATAATCGAAAGCATAAACAACGGTAATTTCCCTCCGGAAATGCCGTATTATTCTGGGGAAATGATGAATTATCACTACTTTGTGGACTTTCACACCGCCATTTTAGAGAAAGCCTACGGTTTTCTGCCGAAACTCTTGCCTTTTCTGAACGCTGTCTTTATTCTCATTTTTGCCTTGGCAATCTACTCTTTAGCGAGAGTGAATGGGAAACGCGCGGCTGTCTTCGCAACTCTTATAGCGACGTTCGGCTGGGGCTTCAGCTACATAGGTCTTTTTTCGGCACTAGCTGGCGGGCAATTTTCTCCCTATCAGAATTACATGTACCAGTATGGCGGCTTCTTTGGTTTGCCACCTATGCTTGATAATCTGCTGCAACAGAGGCCGCTTCTGATAGGCTTGCCAGTCTTCGCTTTCGTTTTGACCTTACTGAGAGATATGGAAGACAAAAACAGGCTAATATTAGCTGGCATCGTTACTGGTTTGCTGTTTCCTTTTCACGTCGTATCTTTTATTTGTGCCTACGTTGCCTACTTCGCCAGCATTCTGTTGAGCCAAAAGCCCCTCAAGAGGCATTACCTGTACTTTTTTGTGTCCGCCATCGTCGCATTGCCCTTCCTTCTTTCAGGCGCGTCTTCAATCTCACTTGCAAATCCTTGGGCATTCAGTTTCCTAAGGGAGAATCCAATTCTCTATTATGTTGCAAATCTTGGGATTCCATTTCTGATTTCTTTAGCCCTGTTCTTTACGAAAGTTGAGGGAAAACTTTTGAAAGGTGTCTTCCTTCTTCTGTTTTTAATTCCAAATATTATCTCCATAACACCGAATTCTTGGGACATGTACAAGTTCTTTATTTTCGCTTGGGTTCCCATAGCCGTGCTGAGCGGCGCGGCTCTGGCAAGAATTAAAAAGAGCGTAGCGCTGGTTTTGCTTTTGCTTTCGGTTTTAACGACAGCAAGCGTCATCATCTATAACGTTGGAACAAGTTATCAAGCAGCAAGCTGGGATGAATACAATTTAGGGATGTGGGTTCGAGGCAACACTGAAGAGCGGTCTGTCTTTTTGACCTACTATTCCATTCACTGTCCTCCGACGATGATTGGCGGGCGGCTAAGGGTTGCGTCCTACGTAAATTGGGCTTACGGTCACGGAGTACCGTATGATGCCATTCAGAAAAGATTTGACGACATTAACAGAGCCTACACGGGCAGTGAAGACGATTTGAGACAGGTCATTGAAACATACAACGTCACCTACATCTACGTTGGCAGAGAAGAGCTGGACAAATATCCACAATGCGTTGCCAGATTCAACAGTATAGAGTGGTTAGAGCCTGTTTATAACGGAAGTTTACGGGTATACAAAGTAATTTCTTAACACGCCAATCGCAAATTTGTGCACAAGCGCTTTTGAAGCACCGCAAAAGGGGTTATCAAAAAACCCTTTTATTCAGATGCGACATGAATAAGAACCTCAAAGAGGGCGATAGACATCAAATTCTCGTTTGAAAAGCGTGAAATCCTAGCTTTAGCAGCACTGCTTTTCATCGCGTTTATGGTTAGGTTTGCGTTTTTCTCAAATCAGGGATACGCAGCAATTGACACCCAAGATTTTATGGCGTGGTTCCAAACCGCAGCGGACTATGGACCAAGAACCTTCTACACCAGAACGTGGTGCGACTATCCGCCATTCAACATCTACTTTTTCTGGGTTTTCGGCTTACTGGCGAAAAGCCTATCGCTTTTCGGAACCAGCCTTTTCACCTACGTCATGAAGTTGCCTCCTAACCTCTTCGACATGGCAACTGCGTTCCTCATTTTCGCTTTCGTGCGGAAGCGCTTAGACTTCAAGATGGCACTTTTAGCCACTGCACTGTACGCTTTTAATCCTGCTGTAATCTTTAACGCGGCAGTTTGGGGTCAGTTCGACGCGATTTATACGTTTTTCCTTGTTCTCTCGCTTATGTTTGCTTTGGCTTCGAAACCTGAGCTTTCAGCCGTAACTTTCACGCTTGGCATTCTTACGAAGCCACAGGGAATAGCTTTGGCACCGTTAATCGCGTTTCTGATTCTTAAAAAGTATAGATTGCAATGGCGGCGTCTGCTGACCTCGCTGATAGCCGTAGCCGCCACAGTTTTCGTAGTGATAATTTCTTTTGAGTGGAACAACCCCGTAACTTTTTTGGCGAACATCTATTTCGGAGCTTACGGAGGCTACACATACACGTCGGTGAACGCGTTTAACCTGTGGGCTATAGGTGGTCTATGGATACCTGAAACACCTGTTCTTTTCGCTACAGGGTGGATACTGTTCGGCGCTTTAGCGGCTTTTGTCTTGTATGTTCTTCACAAACGTTTCAGCGCCTCTGGAGAGTTGCTGGTGCTCTTTTCCGCGTTTATTCTCTTTTTCGGTTTCTTTATGCTTCCAACGAGGATTCACGAGCGGTATCTGTTTCCAGCATTAAGCATTTTAGCCTTAATGTTTCCTTTCCTCAAGAAAACGCGGCCCATCTACGGGGTTTTGAGCGGCACTTGCCTTGTGAATCAAGCATACGTTCTCCATTTTCTCAACAATAATCAGTTCATTCAAAGCGGCGACCTTGTGGCTTTAACGGTAACCTTGATTAATTTAATGGTGTTCATATACGTTTTAGTGCTGCTGTGGGACGAGTTTAAGGGTCGGTCGTGGTTCAGAATAAGCCCCATCAAAATAGGCAGAAGTACCAAGGCAGAGGCAAAGGAGAATGAAAATCAGGATAGACCTCAATAAGCGAGATTTTTTAACGATCGCTGCGCTTTCAATCCTTTTCTTCTCACTTGCAGTCTGGAACCTTGGCCTAACACAGACGCCTATTACCACTTGGCAAACAACTGAAAACGAAGCCTTCTACATTGACCTTGGTGAGCCAGCGAGCGTCGGCACTGTTTATTTCTTAGTTAAGAACGGCTCGGCTAACGTTCAGGTTTACACGGGTTCTCCCGGAAACTGGAGTGACAGCAGAAGCTTTGCAATTTCAACTAGTTACTACAGTTGGAGCGAAGTCAACATCAACAGTCTAACTCGATATGTGCGGTTTGATTTTGAGCAGGGTTCTATCGAAGTTGCTGAGATGGCGCTTCTAAGCCAAGACAACCAGAGAATCGCAATTGCTGTGATTAATAGTGAAAATACTTCGGACCCGAACTTGTCCAAACTGATTGACGAACAGGGTCTGGTTCAGTGTCCACCCACTTACATGTCGGAAACGATTTTCGACGAGGTCTACTTTGTACGAACCGCTGAGAACTACCTGAAACTGCAGTATCCGTATGAGTGGACTCATCCGCCTCTTGGAAAACTAATCATAGCCGCTGGAATCTCGGTTTTCGGCTACAACCCGTTTGGATGGCGAATAATGGGCGTCATCTTCGCGACGTTAATGATACCATTGATTTACATTCTGGGAAAGAAGTTGTTCGGAACATGGATAGGCGCCTTCGCCTCAGCTTTCCTGTTAACATTCGATTTCATGCATTTCACCATGGCGCGAATGGCAACCGTTGACACCTACGTAGTCTTCTTTTCGCTGGCATCACAGCTTTTCTTCCTAATTTACCTCAAAGAGGTGCTTAAGAGCGGCTGGAACGCTCCAGTGCAGCCACTGTTTTTGGCTGTTCTGTTTTTCGCGCTTGGCTTTTCAACTAAGTGGCTTGTGCTTTACGGTTTTGCTGGGCAATTAGCGATTCTTGCCGTGCTTAGGCTCAAAGAGGTTGCAAAACTGAAAAAGGGTTTGTCGGACAAAATTTATGCTTTCACCGATCACCCCTTCGCTGTGCTTCTTGGGTTTTTGTTAGTAGCTGTGCTTGTTTACTTTTTGACGTACATTCCAGACATGCTTGCTGGACGCTCGGTGATAGACGTTCTGGGACTGCAAGGAGGCATGTACAACTATCACGCGACGTTGACTGCTACACATCCTTATGCGTCTCCGTGGTGGACTTGGTCGTTAATGCTTAGGCCTGTGTGGCTTTACGTGTCATACCTGCCGCTTAGCGTGAAGTCCACTATTGTGCTTCTTGGGAACCCTGCTGTCTGGTGGGTTGGCTTCGCCTGTGTAATCTTAGCAGTGGAAAGAGCCGTGAGAAGAGATTTAGCCTGCACGTTCATAGCAACGTTTTTCTTTTTCCAGTGGCTTCCCTACGCGCTTATTTCAAGAGTAACTTTCATCTATCACTTCTACGTTAATGTGCCATTTCTCTGCCTAGCTTCCGCGTATTTTCTGAGCAAATACTGGAGTACAAAATGGGGAAAAGTAGCCGCGGTAGCCTATTTCGCAATCGTGGTGGTCATGTTTGGGCTTTTCTACTCCGTCATTTCTGGCACGCCCGCGCCTACCTCATGGATAGATAGTTTGAAGTGGCTTAACGGATGGGGCTTCTAAAAATGAACGCAGAAACACAGCTGAAGAGTTCAGTGGAGGTTTCCGTGGTTTTTCCAGCTTACAATGAAGCAGACGCGTTAGAGGCTGCAGTGGAGAAAGTTACCAAGGCTCTCAATGAATTCGCGCGTTCCTACGAGGTTATAATTGCTGAGGACGGAAGCACAGATGGAACCGACAAACTTGCAGCTGCGCTTGCCGAGAAATACCCTTTCGTAAAGCATATTCATGGGGAAAAGCGCCTCGGAAGAGGCACAGCCCTAAAAAACGCCTTTAAGCAAAGCAGCGGCGAGGTTCTTGTTTACATGGACTTGGACCTTGCCACAGACCTAAAACATCTGAAAGCGCTGGTTGGCGCAGTTGAGTCTGAAGGCTACGATTTTGCCACTGGTTCAAGGATGCTTCCTGAAAGCAATGTCGAAAGAAGCGGGACCAGAAATATAGCCTCTAAAACTTACAACTTTATGGTTCGAGCATTGTTAGGTTCTAAGGTTAAGGATCATCAGTGCGGTTTCAAGGCATTCCGTCGAGAACCGCTTATGCAGCTTCTTGATGAAGTAGGTGCTGGCCACTGGTTCTGGGACACAGAAATCCTCGTCAGGGCGTATCTTAGGGGCTACAAGATAAAAGAGATCCCAGTATCATGGAGGGGCGGGCGTGAAACGAAAGTGAGGCTTCTTAAAGACTCGTTGAATATGTTTTGGCAGGCATTCTCGCTGTGGTGGCATTTGAAGGTGCAGTAGCTGAGGCGCTTATCTTCTTTTGGCCAAGAGGACAACCGCTCTGGCGATTAATGATAACCCCAGAATTATCAGTATTCCAGCCCAGAACATGAACCACCTGCTTATAGTTGTGGTGTTGTTGAGATATGTTGTTATCAGGTAGCTTGCTCCAAACCAGTAAACAAGATGCCCAAATGTTTCCGCCGTCTTGCCGATTGGCGAATACATCATGAGCCTAAGCGCCAGCAATATGACTTGTAAGATGCCTAAGCCTATGCAGAACTGGAATGCAGCAGTGTAAAGCACTGCGTGAGCAGCAGGGTTTGCTGGCGCCGGCAAAGATATTCCAATGCCCGGAACTGAGCGCAAGGTGAAAGAACTTGAAAACGTCACTATACTATCCCAAAGGCTGCGAGGGAGAGCAAGAACGAAAACTACCCCAATCAAAATGAAGACTGCACCCACTGATATCGCGGAAATTAAGCTTTCCCCTATCTTGCGCGTGCGCTTTTGTACGTTCACATTCAATTTGTTTCGCCTCTCCCCTACTCGACTATTCGCGGTTAGTGCACATATAACTTTTCCCTTTTATGCAGCGAGAGGTGTATATTTTAAATACTTATTCATTAATACAAGAATTGAAAAGGGTGAGCGCATGTCGTATTGTCCAAAATGTGGCACTCAAGTTGATGAAGCTATGGCTTTCTGCCCGCGATGTGGGGCGCCTTTAAAAGCGGAAGCACCAGGTCAGGCAGCACCCGCTCCAGTGCCTCAGAGAGGCGAAAAAGCTGAGAAGGGTGAGAAGCAGGAAAAACACGAAAAGCAAGAGCCTGAAAAGGGCGAAAAACACGAGAAGGGCGAGTACGGCTTCATAGGCTGGTTGATAGGCGGCGTCATCCTGATACTCATCGGGTTCTTCGCGTTGCTTCAAATCTCTAACATTATTACTTCAGTAATGGGCTTGGCTTTTGTGCTCTTGATAGTCGGCATCCTAATCATAATTGCCGCTGTGTACTTTACTAGTATGGCGCGAAGGCGGTATCCTCCTCCCTCTTAGAGCAGCCAGCCCAAAAACAGTCGGTACAATCTATGTTCCAGAAGCGTTAAGGTGTTTCGTCTCCCAAACACGCGATAATAATTTTTCCCAGCTGCCTCTATCATGTCGCCAATGTCGTAGCGGGGAAACATACACGAAGAGATTAACAGCTTGCCCCACTCGCCGCGCTTAAGTTCATGCAGCATTTTCACGCCGTTGCCGGTGTCAACCTCAAAGAAGTAGGCATCATAGTTAGGCGTAACATAGGGCAGGTCATCTAGCTGCTGGGCAAAAACGCCCTCTGTTGCTGTGTACATTTCTACAACTGCCGCGGGTCCAAAATACTTTCTGAGAACTGGCGCGTACTTGAACTGTATCTTGCGCACGCTGGTGCAGAACAACGCTTGAAACTTCCACAAGTCAGCGGGCTTCTTCCCGTGCTTCCGCTGGATGTATCTGGCGAAGGCAAGGATTACAGGCGTTACGCCCATGGTGGCGGTGACGTTCTTGTCAAGCGCCTGTTGATAAACCAGTTCGAACCGTTTCTCCCAATCTGTTTTGCCGATTCCCGAACCGAGTGCGTCTATTGCTTCTTGCCGCGGTATCAGGCTGACTCTGTCGAACATGGGGTTAAGCCTAGCGTAAGTTCCAGAACTGTAGCCGTAAGTGACTTCTCGACCGTCCGAAGTCATGGTGTGGACGCTGGAGGGAAAATTCAAGTTCAATATGTCGCCCGTGAAAACTTCAAAGTTCTTTTTTCTAAGCGCATAGTTTATCAGTGCTCTTGCTCCGCACGTGAAAATCTGTTTCAGATGTGTAGGCGTTGCTGGCAGGACTTTTGCCCGTCCAGTTGAGCCTCTTGTCATCACCCAGCACTCTGGCGGTTCTGGCAGAATCGCTTTGTAGTTTCCCTCTTTCGCCTCAGCGAGGTAAGGCAATAACCCTTTGTAATCTATTACGGGGAAGCTTTTTTGGTAGTCAGTTATTCCCCCGATTTCGGAAGCGTGATGGCTTTTTCCGTAGTCTGTTTTTGCGTATTCTTTGATTAACTCGCCGAGAACCTGCTCTTGCGCTTTCTTCGGATTCTCCAGTGACTCGCACCATGGACCTATTATTGGCTGCAAGATGCTGTTGAGGCTGTCTTCATCGGGCATCATTTGGTTTCGCCTAACAACTTGTTTAAATTGCCTTATATGCTTCGCCGTGTATAACTGAAAAAAGGGTGAAATGCCGTGGCACAAGCAGTTCGGGTTGCTGCTGATAGGATTCGGAAACTTGAGGTGCAAGGCGCGAGGAACGTCGCCATAGCCGCCATAAAAGCACTTGAAGCGTTAGCGGAGGAAACAAGCGCCAAGACGCGAAAAGAATTCCTGAAGGAGCTTTCCGAAGCCAAAGCCACCCTTTTCGCTTCAAGGGCAACTGAGCCGCTCATGAGAAACGCAGTTCGGTGGATAATTAGCCAAGTGGAGCAAAGCGGCAAACAGCAAGTAGATGCCCTCGCCAAGTTGGTGTCTTCCAGCTCAAGCCAGTTCCTAAAAAACCTCGAAGCCTCAAAAGAATGCATCGCCGAGATAGGCGCCAAACGAATACGAGACAACTCGGTGGTTTTCACGCACTGTCACTCTTCCACGGTAACGCATTTGCTAAGAAAAGCCAAAGAAGACGGCAAAACGTTCGAGGTGATATGCACGGAAACCCGACCCGTTTTTCAGGGCAGAATCACCGCTAAGGAACTGCTGGCGCTTGGCGTGAAGACAACGTTTATTGTGGATTCGGCGGCGCGTTCCTTCATGCGCAACGCTGACCTTGTGATTGTGGGCGCAGACGCTATAACCTCGGAGGGAAACGTCATCAACAAAATCGGCACAGGCACAATTGCGCTTCTGGCTCATGAGGCGAGGAAGCCCTTCTACGTTGTTTCAGAGCTTTTGAAGTTTGATCCAGCTACCGTCTGCGGGGATTACGAGCAAATCGAAGAACGAAGCCCAAACGAGGTGTGGAAGGGCGCGCCTGAAAAGCTGATCGTACGGAATCCTGCTTTCGATGTTACCCGACGCGACTTCATACACGGCATAATCTGCGAAGAAGGCATAATTCCGCCGCACTCTGTAAACGAAGTCATTCAACGGAAGTATCCTTGGGTCTTCTTGTGATTTACCAAAAAATCGTAAGAACCTAACGCGTTAGAAGATGGCTTCTCAGGGTTGGGTAACATAATAATTAAACGACGCGTGTACGCAAACGTCCTCGAGGCATGTTTGTCAAGAAAGCTTGACTAAGAAAACGCAGGTTTAGTTAAGAATCCTTGACAAAAACACTTTAATTGCGGGAACAACTCTAGTATAACATCAGGGATACGCATGAAAAAAGCCCTCACCCTGCTGCTTGCCCTCTTCTTTTTGACGACGTCATGCGTAATCATGGCTAAACCTGCTTTGTCCGCTGCTGACGAAGCTGAAGACACATGGTCAGCGAAAGCGCCGATGCAGGAAGCAAGGGGACGCCTCGGGGTCGCCGCAGTGAACGGAAAAATTTACGCTATCGGAGGGGGTGCTGGTGGCATCGTTGGTCCAATACTTGGACCCTACAGGTATGGCGGTACAGGCCTTATTAGGAACACTACCGAGGAATACGACCCTGAAATAGACAAGTGGGCTTTCAAGGCACCCCTGCCCACACCTAGAGAACATTTCGGCATAACCGTTTACGAGAACAAGATCTACTGCATAGGCGGTGATACCAAGAATGGCGAAAGTGGAGTAAACGAGGTCTATGATCCTGCGACGGACATGTGGGAAACCAAGACGCCTATGCCTGTCCCTACACGTTTCCCAACATCAAACGTTGTAGACGGCAAAATCTACCTGATAGGCACAAGGTACAGCGGTCACAGTCTAAACCAAGTCTACGATCCTGAAACTTGTACGTGGGCTTCAAAAACGCCGCCGCCAACTCAGATTGGAAGCGCTGCTTCCGCAGTTTTTGACAACAAAATCTATTCTATAAACATAGACGGATTTGTCCAAATATATGACCCTGCAAACGACAGCTGGGCTATCGGAGCAAAAGCGCCCTCAACAGAAGCACCGGGCCAGATTTACCCTTTGGACACTGCAACTGCTGCTGTAACGTCTGGCGTTTATGCGCCTAGACGAATTTACTTCTTTGGCGAAGCCGGAACCTACGTTTATGATCCTGCAAACGACAGCTGGACGGTTGGCGAGGCCATGCCCACAGCCCGCGGCTTCGCCGGAGCAGCAGTCATCAACGATACCATTTACGTTGTGGGAGGCGTAATATTCCAGTACAGTGGAGGGTATATGGGGCCGACGGCTGCGAACGAACAGTACACGCCTATTGGCTACGGAACAGTGCCGCCGACCAACCCGACATGGCTCGTTTACGCCACAGCCGCAAGCGCATCAGCCGTCGCAGTCAGCGCAGGCTTAATCGTTTACTTCAAGAAACGCCGCCATAAAACCAGTTTTGCAAGTTAACCTTTGCTCCACCCTAAAGTCGAGCCTATATATAAGGGGCTATAGTCTTTTCCGAGCACAACAGACCTTACGCCTAGTCTTTCCAAAGCTCCAAAGCGGCTTCAAGCTCTTTATGGGTCTCAGCGTATTTCTCCAATTTTTTCCCTTCCATTGTAGCGTCAACGGCTTGCCGCATGGCTGTCGCTCCCGCAAACGTCCCATCAGTGTGTCCGTGAATACCTCCCCCCGCTTGAATGACTAAGTCTTTTCCGAAAGTCTCCATCAACACAGGCACCAGCCTAGGATGCAATCCGCCAGAAGCAACTGGCATAACAGGCTTTAACCCGCTCATCTCAGCTTTTAACGCGCCAATGTTTTCCAGAACTTCCTCTCTGGTTTCAGACATCTTCCCCACAACAGTGCCCACGTGAAGCTGATCCACGCCTATGATTCTTGCGACTTTAGCGATCACCCGCATGGCTATCCCGTGCTTAGGATTTTTTGTGAATGCGGCGTGTCCTGCCCTGTGAGCGTGAATCACCAGCTTGAAGTTCTGATCGCGCAGCGTTTGCAGCGCCGAAAAGCCGCATGTAAGGATATCGACCATCACGTATTCTCCGCCGTGATCCAGCACGTACTCCGCCCTTTTCAGCATCACATCCGTTTCAGCGGTGATGTTAGCCATGTACACTTTGCGCTCTCCAGTTTCCTCTTCCGCCTTATCCCTGCTCTCCAAAGTCTTCACCACACGCTCTTCAAAAGGGTTAAACCGTTGGCTACTCAAGTTCTCATCATCCTTAACTATGTCGCATCCGCCAGCCCAAGCCTCGTAAGCCACTCTCGCGTGATCCACCGTTTTAAGTCCCAGCTTCGGCTTGATTATTGTCCCCACCAACGGTCGCTCAGGCACCTTAAGCAGCTTGCGAACCCCCTTTATGCCAAACCGTGGACCCTTGAAGCTTTTCACAAGTTCAGCGGGCAGCTCAACATAGTTAAGCCGCAAGTTTTTCAGCGCCTTCAGCCCGAAGACGTTTCCTGCGACGCTGCTCAGGATGTTAGGCATGTTTCCCTGCTCAAAAAGCTCTATGGGATAAGCTATTTTCGCCAAGTTGCCTTCCATGCTGAAGACGCGTGCTGCAAGCTTCGCCACGTACGGTTCTGCCGTGGTAAGTTCGGTCCATGTGCCAATGGAGCTTTCAGCGGCGACCCCGCCTGCGGCTTCTTTGAGGCTGATTCCGTCTGGTTCCACGTAGAAAGTGCAGATTAGGTCTGTTTCTGCTGGCTTGTATTTTAAATCCACAAAGTCTATGTATTTCAAAACGCGCTTCCTCTGGTTAGTGTGATTGCTTTTTGCTTAAAATCTTTAACTATTTGCTTGCCAACTCTAACTGTTGCGAACTTTATGGAGCTTGCGCAGAGGCTTCAGCCTGTCGTGCTGAGCAAGAAAACTGAGGAGCAGATGCTGTTGGATCGGGTTCCCGAGAAAATTGCTGGTGAGAAGCCGTTCATGCTGGAAAGGTAGTGGTGCTGCAACATTGCGGAATAAGTTAGCAAGACTTAAAAGTTGTTCTTGTAATGAAGGACTGGGAACGTAATGAGCGCAATTAGAGAAGCAATCATAAAGAAGGTGCAAGGCAAACTATTCAATCATTTGAAAGCGCAGCCATTGTTCAAGGATTGGAAATCATCTGATCTCTGGCGGCTTTCAAATGAAATTGTTGAAAATAACGACAGGGCGATTAACAGGTTTCTTGACGAAAAAAAGTTCACTTTAGGTGAAACAGACACCGCGGTAGACAGTGTCCTTCAGGAAGTTCTGATTCCCGAAATCGCAAAACTACGAATTTAGCAATGGAAAATAAAAAAGTGGGAGTTTAGCGAGCTCTAGACCGTACTCTTGGCTCAAGCAACGTCCAAAGCCACTCCACGAATTCTCTGAGGTTTTTGGTTTGTATGTGAACTTCTCCTGGACCCGTGATCTGCGTTACTAAGCCTTCGCCGCCCAGCAATGTTTCTTTTAATCCGCCGAACTTGGTGACTTTGTAGCTGCATGAGTCGCTGAAGCCAACTAAGTGAAAGTTGTCAACTATCAGCGTTTGCCCCGCCTCTAGCTTGTGCGTGTCTATGGCGCCGAAAGTGTTGATGAACAGCTGCCCGTTTCCCGTTGCCTTAAGCATGAATAATCCTTGGCCGAATAGTCCTTTGGTGAAGCCTTCCCACTTGATGTCTAAGTCTATGCCTTGCGTTGATGCTATGTAGGCGGATTTCTGTATGATGAAGCCTTGGCCTGGCTTGATTTCCAGCTTTTCTATGTCACCCACAGGTGCAGACACGAACCCCACTTCGCCTGTGCCTGCGGTTGCTGTGTAATCGTTAACCCAGAAGGATTGACCGCCTATGATGCTTAAGCCTAAGCTACCAAGCAGACTTTTTTCTCTCTTGCGCGTGTGCGCTTCTATAGTCGGGTCCATGTAGGTCATGGCGCCTGATTCAGCCGTTATTGTTTCGCCTTGGTCCAAGCTTACTACAAGCAACGCGTAAGACGGCTTGTACTTAATCTCATACTTCATTCGATTGCATCTCCAGTAGTTTCTCAACCGAGACTAAATGCGTCGTCCGAAATAAACTTTGAAGGTTGCGTGCGCCCCGTAGGCTTAGCTTTTTATAGAAATCGCCTTGGGTCAGTGTCAATATCAACTATTACTGGTTTTTTCGCGGACAACGCTTTGCCAACCGCCGCTTCAAGCTCATCAGGCTCTGTCACTTTGATTCCGGCTCCCCCAGAATGCTCTGCAAAAGCCGCAAAGTCATAGTTGTACAGTTCAGTCTGCCAGATCTGGTAGCCTTCCACTTTCTGTTCCTGCTTTATCATGCCTAAGCTTTGGTTGTTCAGAACGAAGACTTTCACGGGCATCTGATATTTTAGCGCTGTCAGGAAGTCTTGCATGACCATTGAGAAGCCGCCGTCACCCGCTATGCACACGATCTGCCTGTCCGGGTAGGCAAGCGCCGCTGCCATGGCGCCTGGTAAGCCGAAACCCATGGATGCCAAGTAGCCGCTCATCACCATCTTTTGCGTCTTTTTCATCTGGAAGTTTCTTCCGAACCACCAGCAGTTTTCGCCAACATCTAACGATATGACGGCGTCGCCTGCGATTTTTTCGTTTAAAACCTTCATTATGTACGGTGGCCGGATGGGCTTCAAGGATGAATCCGCCTCTCGCCGCAATTGCTCCGTCCATTCTTGCTTTAGCCGCGAGATTTCGTTTAGGTACGTCGTGTTTTGCTTTTCCTTCACTTTCTCAGTTAGCTTGGGGATGAGCACGGCGCTGTTGCCGAGCAAGCCCACCTCAACTGGATAGTTCTTGGCAATCATCTTCATGTTAATGTCTATTTGCACGGTTTTCTTTTCGGGAATCTGCGTGAGTTCAGAAAAGGAGGAGCCAATCACGATGAGTAGGTCTGCTTTGCGGACGAGTGTTGCGGCTGCTGTTGAGCCGATGCTGCCGTGGCTGCCCGCATACAACGCGTGATCCTCGTCGATTATTCCTTTCGCTCTGAACGTGGTTATTATCGGCGCGGAAATTTTTGTGGCTAACTTCAGCAGTTTGGTTCCCTGACCCATGGCGCCGAATCCCGCGATTATTGCTGGTCTCTCCGCTTGGTCGATTGTTCGTGCCGCTTTCTCAACGAGCGCATTTTCTGAACTAAATGCAAGGTTCGGCATTCTTCCTTCAAGCGGAAGTATCTCGGTTTCATACGGGAGTTTTTGCACATCGTTGGGGATTCCGATGTGAGCGACGCCTCGGTCAAGCAGTGCATGTCTCATCGCCAGCGTCGCCAGCGTTGTTGTCTGCTCTTCAGACATCAGGATCTTGTTGAATACGCATATGGGTTCAAAGAAGGAGTACTGGTCGATCTCCTGCACTGATCCAGGTCCGATGAGTTGCCGCGCCACTAATCCTGTTAGGGCTAGGACTGGCGAGTGGTCTAAGCTTGCGTCGTATAAGCCTGTGGCTAGATTGGTTGCGCCTGGTCCTGAAACACCTAAGCAAGCGGCAACGTGCCCCGTAAGTTTTCCGTAAGCCGAAGCCATGAACGCCGCAGTCTGCTCGTGTCTCACTTGGAGGTACTTGACTTTGCCGTTGCTTTTTCTTATGGCGTCCACGATGCCGAGCGTGGAGGTGCCTGGAACTCCGAAGACGTATTGGACTCCCCACTCTGCGATTTGCTCTATTAGAACGTCTGAGACTGTTCGCCCTTTCTTTTCTTTCTCTGCCTCGCCAGCTAAAAGCACGAAAGCGCTTTTTGGCGCTCCGCAGACAGGGCAAACCCACTCCTTTGGCAAATCGCTGAACTTCACTTTCTCTTTCGCTTCATCATAGACATAATTGCAGACGGTGCACCTGAATTTTGCCACACGAAAACCTCGAAAAGTTTTTGTCAATACTGCAATGGTGCTTCGCTCTTATCTGTTTTTCTGGTTTTAAGCTCTTTAAGCAATCTTTGCTTTATTAGCTGGTTGTTCGGCTTAAAACCCTAACCAGTAAAAGATTATCCCACCACATACAAGGAATGCTCCTGTGTATATGTAGCTCGGCCAGTCTTTTTGCTCAAACCAAGTCATCGGGTTTCGACTCCAGCTCTCTGGGTTAAACTTCCAAGTGTATACTCCAAATAATATAAGAAAAATGCCAACAACAATGCATAGACCCGAAACAAACCTCACCAATTCAGGTTCCTCCTCATCAAAATAATAGCATCCAAAGATTAAAATTCTATTCCAACCCTTTCTCATTTGATTAATCCATCAAAAAACTTAACTTCCTTTTCAACCTCAGGAATTCATGAATTTTTACATGTAAAAGAGTAAGCAGACGCTCCAGAGAAGCCAAGACCAAACACGGAAACACGACTTCCCACCAAAGTTCACTCTACGCTTCAGTCTTTAAATAAGGGGGCTAAAGTCTCCGAGAGCAACTAAGCTTCAACGCCTCATTAATTGCTTTCACTTCAACCGTCATTTCTAAGAGTATGTTGGAAAACTTTAATAACGCATTTTTCAAGTGAATCTGAAAGCAACGCAAACTCGGTTTTTGCAGAAGAGGACATGCCCCCGTCAAAGATGTTAAAGTTGCTGCATACGGTTTCTAGGCCAGAGTTTCTTCCGGCAAATTCTGCATCGCTAATCATTGGGCTTTCATGGGGCTTGACTCTTCCCGTGGGCATCATTTGGGAACTGATAATTCCGTTGGCTCTGGCTTTCGCCGTGATTACACTGGTAGCTGCCTTCGCGGCTCAAATTAACACACTATCAGATTATGCGTTAGACTTGAAAGACGAAAGCAAGAAAGAACTGGTGCAAGCCATGAGCCAGCTGGGACCTAAAAAAGTCAAAATAGCTATGCTTACAGAACTCTCGGCAAGCCTAGTTCTTCTTTTAGTGCTGTACCTGCTTCAGGGAAGAATTGTTTTGCTGCTCATGTGGATGGTGGCAGTTTTCTTTGCCTATTCATATTCCGCTCCACCCCTTAGGCTGAAGTCTCGGTCATGGTTTGCGGCGATTACGCTGGTTATCGTCCTCAGCATATTGCCAGTGACTTTCGTGACGTACGTTTTCACAACCGCGCTGAACTACTCTTTCTTCCTTTTCCTATCTGGACAGGCGTTAACGGTTTATGCCGTGATCGTGCCTGCTGAGATTCGCGACTACTTCGGAGACAAAAAGATGGGCATTGTTACCATGACGGTTCGTTTGGGCCTAGTTAAGGCGTCACTCCTAGAAATAGCCTTACTCAGCTTAGGGGGAACGCTCTGCGGAATGGGCCTCTTTCTCGGATTAGCGCATAGCTCCCTCCCCATACTGAGTGCTTGCCTCGCGGTCATGGCAATAGCATACTTCTACATCCTAGGAAAATACTGGAAACTATACAACCTCTCAAAACTGCTTGACGCTTCAGAAAACCAGAACTCCACCGAACAAGACATTGTGCAGTTAGCTGCAAAAAATCCGAAATGGATCACCCTGATCACTCAGACAATAGTTTTTATGTGCCTCGTCCTTTTGGTAACAAAACTCATCTAGCGACCCTAAAACGTCTTACAAGATTTTACCCGCTGCTGACCCAAATCATTTTTCTGTTGTTTAGGCGAAATGGGCTTGAAATGTGATTCTTTTGTTTGAAAACATGCTAAACCTTTTTATAGGCGAACTAAGGGTTGTGGTATGTCACATTAATCATGTTACTAACGAAGCTTTTGAAAGCTTTTGAAAAGCCATGAAAAATTTTGTGGCAGGAGAAATGAAATATAATGGAAATGCAATCATTCAAAGACTTACCGTTAAGTATGGAAGTCTTAAGAAGTGTTGAAGAACTTGGGTTTGAAAATCTTTTTCCAATTCAAGCTCAGGCGATAATGCCATTGCTCGAAGGCAAGGATGTCATCGGGCAAGCGCGAACGGGAACAGGGAAAACCGCGGCTTTCGGAGTTCCCATGGTCGAAAGGTTAAACCCAGAAATCAGGAAAGTTCAAGGTTTGGTTTTAGTGCCAACCCGTGAGCTAGCCGTACAGGTTGCGGATCACATCAAGCTCTTCGCGAAGTACGCGAAACTGAAGGTCTTGCCAGTCTACGGCGGAGAACCAATCCACAGACAGATACGAGCGTTGACAAGCGGTGTCCATATTGTTGTGGGCACACCAGGCCGCATAATCGACCTGCTTGAGAGGCGTGTACTAAACCTATCCTCAGTGAAGATCGTGGTTCTCGACGAAGCGGACAGGATGCTGGACATGGGATTCATCGAAGACATAGAATACATTATTGCAAGAACGCCGTCCAACAGGCAGACAAGCCTTTTCTCGGCGACAATAGACAAAACAGTGATGAACGTCTGCAATAGGTACATGAAAAACCCCGAAAAGATACTTGTAAGCAAGGACGAAATTGCGCTCACGCAGATGAAACAGTATTACATGATTGTGAACCCCCACAGCAAATACGAAACCCTGCGCAACATTCTGAGAGAAAATCACATAGGCAAAGCCATAATCTTCTGCAAAACACGCAGAGGTACAAGCGCCATTGCAAACAAACTTGGAAGAAATGGACATAATGTTCAAGCGCTTCACGCGGGCTTCACTCAGCCGCAAAGAGACCGTGTAATCAATTCCTTTAGAGACGGAAAACTGAGGTTGCTGGTTGCAACGGACGTTGCCGCGAGAGGCTTAGATATTGAAGGGATAACGCACATAATAAACTATGATGTACCATTAGAGGCTCTGGTTTATTTCCATAGAATCGGCAGAACCGCCAGAATGGGACAAGAAGGCACAGCTATTACCCTAGTGAGCCACGGCGAACTCACATACTTCAACAACATTAAAGCCTTAACGAAAACAACAATAGACGAAATGGCCTCTCAACAAGATTCGCCTATTGTCAGCTTTTTCTAAACCACTAACCATAATAGGCAGAAAACACAATCTTCCACGAGAGGTTAAGACCAAAGAAAATGTATAGGGACCCAGTCTGCGGCATGGTTCTAGATGAAAACACAGCTAAATACAAAATTACGTATCAAGGTGAAACCTACTACTTTTGCAGCGTGACATGCAAGAAAAAATTCAAGAGACGAAAAACCAAGTTCATAAAGTAACATGCATAAAGAACAAAAAAAAGACGTGGTACTTGAAAGCCTAGGGTAAACAATTTTGAATAAAAGTAGAAGTTAGATTTTGCAAACAGAAAAGAAGAGGACATGCAAAGAAATGGGACTATAGCGGAGATTAAAGTTTTTCTTCGGGTGAAATGTCCATCATCATTAAGCCAGAAACTGGTTTCGGGTAAAAATCCGTAGATTTTTCAGGCAATCTCCAACCTTTTTGCGCTATTTGCCAAACCATTTCCGGTTTTATCGGATTTACCAAGAACGCCAGTTTAGCTTGTCCGCTGTTAACTTTTTCCAAGGCACTCCTCGTCGATTCCGCGTGAAGTAGGTCTTCGTCCATTTTCAACTCGCCAACCTTCATTACGTGTTTGAAAACTACATCCTGCAATATCACTACGTCTAGGAGACACGCTTCTTTTGGGCAACTTGCGTTTACAAGTTCCAAAACGGGTTTCTCATCTCTCAAGAGCAAGCCATAAGCTTTTGAGCCGTCATAAATGACAAAAGCATACTCTTCACTGTGGCTTTTCAGAAAACCTTCTAAGGCTTCAACCGTTGAGGTGATTTCTGAAATCGTGAAGAAATGTTTGAGCGCCTGTAAAGTGTCGTTGGTCAGCTCGAAGTCTATTAGAAGTCTGTGAGTGGGCAAAACGACAAGCCCTTCGTCTTGAACTGGAACCATGTAGCACATGTGGAAATTGAAGGCTAAATCATCTGTCCACTTTTCCTTTTTGCGCATTTCATCTCTGTAAATGAGTGCGCTTTCGTATCTGTGGTGTCCATCGGTGATTACGAGTTTTTTGTTTTCCATAGCTTTCTGCAGTAGTTTTAGCCTTTGTGCGTCGGTCACTCTCCAAATAGCATGTTTCACACCAAACGCATCTTCAACTTCTATGGCAGGCTTAGTCTTTGTGATTTCCGCAAAACAGTTGACAGTCATGTTCTCAGGATCTGAGTATATTAGAAAAACGGGCTCAAGATCTTTCTGAACCGAACGTAGCATGTTCAAACGGTCAGCTTTCGGTTCTTTATACGTAACTTCGTGCGGAAAAACCGTGTTTTCGTCGTAAGAGCAAAGGCGCAGGGCAGCGATTAACCCAGTGCGGCTGCACTTTTTTCCAGACAGCGTGAAGTCTTGTCTGGAAACGAAAACTGCTGGTTCTTCATCCTTTGACAGCGTGCCTTCGCTTAACCACTTTTGAATTCGCTGTTGCGCTATTTCGTACTTGTTGTCTTCCATTGGCAGAATTAGGCGGCAATAGTTGTAAGCTGATTTTTTGTAGTATTCTCTTTGCAGTGCAGGGTCGATTTTGTCGTAAGGCTGAGTTATCAGATTTTTTGGGTCGCCAGCTTTTCTAGTATACCGTATGGCTCTAAAGGGTCTAATATCAACCAAACAATTCAGCTCGCAGATTTTTCCAGTACTTCGATTATTTTTTTGGCTATTTGTATGCTTGCCTTTAGTTGGGCTTCTTGAGTTTGGGCGCCAATGTGAGGCGTGTTCACCACGGCAATGCCTAGCTCACGAGCTTTGTTTAAATCGATGTTGTCTAAGCCTTCACCTGCACGTCCGATGACGTGGAGTTTTTTTGCGTTAGTCATCAAATCTGCGGTCACTTTGGTTGCAGACCTTACAATAATCGCGTCGCTATCGCTTATTATATCGCAGAGTTCATTTTTGGGTAAAGTCCAACATTTTGTGATTTCGTAGCCTTTTTCTTCCATCATTTTTATGCCTTCGTCTGCGATTTTGTCGCAGATTAAAATTTTGAATGCCAATTCTTCAGCCCCCAAATTTCATCGATTAGAGCAAGAACTTCCTTGATTCCCGCGAGATTCCATTCACCCATGTGTCCAATGCGGAAAGTTTTTTCCGCCAATTTGCCGTAGCCGTTTGAAATCATGAAACCCTTCTCCGCTAGTTTCTCGTTGAGTTCTCGCACGCTCTTTCCAGAAGTATTTTGGACGCATG
>Ga0315537_1001265_pt1 | contig 19936 bp, 16 predicted proteins | sample SalMarSW160270MG_FD_203091 | JGI IMG/M metagenome (GOLD analysis project Ga0315537, IMG submission 203091) | Salt marsh sediment microbial communities from the Plum Island Ecosystem LTER, Massachusetts, United States - Salt Marsh Sediment SW1602-70 ...
CTTACCGCCCTTTCGAAACACAAAAACAGTTCACCCTAAATAGGGACTCATAAGGTCAGTATACAAAGGCACTTAAAAAGCGCCAGAAAAAAATTTCACACCCCTCAAAGACGGTGCTGATGCCATCGACCTGATACAAGATGATAACAAAAGAAGATCCAGGTTTGCTTCCTACTATCTCATGTGTGTTGAGAATGAGAAAGGGGCATGCGCCTTTGAGATCGGAAAGAAATTGAAGGATAACTTCGATAAGGATGAACCTGATGTTTTTGCCGTACCCAAATGTATTCAGGATGCAATAAAGTGGGCCTGTGGATTCGATATTGAAGAGACAGCATGAGCAAGCAGATGGTCATATCTTCAGATGATGTCCTGGACGAGTATGATTGTCATTGTCGTGTGTCTGCCGGACCAGGTGCTGGAAAGACTTACTGGTTGACCAATCATATCAGGAACGTTGTCACACGATCAAAACGTCTTTCAGCAACGAGATATATAGCCTGCATTTCATACACGAATGTGGCAGCAGATGAAATTAAGGAAAGGCTGGGGGATTACGCTAATCGTGTTGAGATTTCGACTATCCATGCTTTTCTGTACAAGTTTGTTGTAAAACCATATTTGCATGTGGTTATGGATGATGATGGAATTCCTTTAGTCGATTATAAAAAAGTGGATGGTCATGATGAACACAGGCCTTCAAGAAGGATCGTACGAATGTGGTTGGAAAGTACAGGTGCTTGGGGGCCTCTGTGCTCTAAGCTAAACGAATGTTGTCAGTACCTGAAGAAGATCAAGTGGCTAATCAATGATAATGGTGAGTGGTACTTGGGTACAATCAACTATGCCGGTAGGCCTGATTACTTTCCTTCCAGGAAGTTGGACAGTTATAAACCTCTTTATTGGAAACGGGGAATCATTGATCATGAAGATGTACTATACTTTGCCTATCGCATACTTGATGAGCACCCACAGATTAAGAAATTCCTAAGTGCAAGATTCCCTTATCTCTATATTGATGAATTTCAGGACACGAACCCTGTACAGACACAAGTATTGAAATGGCTGGCAGGAGAAAACTCATATGTGGTTGTGATCGGAGACTTAGAGCAATCAATCTACTCTTTCCAGGGGGCCAAGCCACAGGATTTCACAGAATTTGACACAGCCAGTTTGAAGGACTACGTAATCCAAGACAATCACAGAAGCACGGACAGCATAATCAGATTACTGAATCATGTACGTGCAGATGGGATTATCCAAGGGGGCAAAAGGAAAAAGAAAGGCCAGGAGGTGCATCTATATGTCGGGCCATTAGAAAAAACGATCTCGGCGATTGCGGAAGACTTGACAGCAGACGAGAACGTATGCATTCTTGCTAGAAGCAACAGTGAAGTTGAGAACATTAGGAAGTCTAACTATGAAGGCTCAGATGATGTGTGGTCTGAATTGGACCAAGTAGATTTGAACAGGTCGCGATTTCTTGAGGATGTCATAACTGCTGTGGAACTTGCTAAAAGAGATATGTTGACTCATTCATTGAGCAAACTTAAACGTACTCTGCGTATTTTTCACTCCGATGGTACTCTACGGGACCCATTTAGGTTTTCGAATACGAACATAAAAATTGATGATACAACAAAGAGAGCCATTTCGGTAAATATACTCGCATCTATTCTCTCAGAATATGATTCTATGCAGGAAAAGACACTGTTAGAAGCATATGAATTCATTAGTGATATGTTGAGTAGGTCTATTACTGGATTTAGCCTCAAGAGAATTACAAGTGGCAGAATCAAGGGATTCGCTGAAGAAAGAAAGTATTCGGAATTCACGTACTCAGTGAAGCTGCCCGCAAGTGAGAAGCGAAGTATTCGAACGATACATCAGGCTAAAAGTGCGGAATTTAGGAATGTGTTAGTTGCATTTAATCACTTGGTTCCGCAAAAGGCGGCAGAACAGATTAAGTATTTGCTTAGGCCAGCGGAGCATGAGAATAGCGAGGAGAAGCGGATTCTATATGTTGCTTTAAGTAGGGCTAGAGACCGTTTGTTCATTTCTGTACCAGAGTTCAGCACAGGAGAAGAGCAGGATGCTCAGGCATTGGGAATACAGGTTGTCCGAGCGTAGGGCATCGTCTACAATAGAGTTTTTAGATGAACACTTTTTAGCGTGGTTAGTCCCGATGCATAAACTAACTGCTGCTGTGGAGGGTGTTCGAACCCGGCAAGATATGCCCGTACAATTCAACAGTATTGTTTTTTAATCCTCTGATTGGTAAACTGTCATTAGTAGAAAGTGCGTCTTGTTAATAAAGACAAGTAATATTAGCAGTCAGCATATTGATTTGGAAAACAAACCAAGGAGAAGCAAATGCCAACTTTTGAAATAATGGTAATCAGCATGTAAAACAGCCACGGGTCGGCACGCAAATCGGCCACACCCAGGCCACATAATAAGCCTCCATCGGGAGGCGTACAAGTATAATTCTACTTCTTCTTGTTCTTACTCTTTCCTACAGATTGTTTGAACCTATAGCTCTCGCCGTTCATCTCGAAGATGTGACAATGATGCGTCAGGCGATCCAGCAAAGCAGCAGTCATTCGTTCTCCCTGAAAGACCTGTACCCATTCGCTAAATGCGAGATTGCTGGTAATCAGCAGGCTGCCCCTCTCATAGCGGTCAGCAAAGACCTGGAACAGAAGTTCGGCTCCCGTACGGCTGAAAGTCAGATACCCAAGCTCATCGCATATCAGCAGATCAGTTTTATCCAGTTGTGTCAGGAATCGTTCTAACTGATACTGTTTGCGCGCCTCCTCCAAGCGATTGACCAGGCTCGCAGCCGTAAAGAACCGTACCTTGCGTCCCTCTCGACACGCAGCCAGCCCTAAGGCAATCCCGATGTGGGTCTTACCGGTGCCAGGTGAGCCGACCAGACAGCAGTTCTCCTTCTTGTCAATCCACTCGCCTCGGGATAATTCCAATATCTTCTGTTTGTTTAGCGAAGGCATTACACTGAAGTCATAGGTCTCAAAGTCCTTATGAGCGGGGAACGCTGCCTGTTTGATGCGGTTTTTAAGGGCATTTGCAGTTCGTGCGGCCACTTCCAGCTCCGTTAACCGTAATAGATACTGCTCGTACGTGGCATTCTCACATGAAGCCTCTTTTGCCAATTTGTCGTACTCTGCTTTCATAGTTGGAAGCCGCAGCTGTTTTAGATTGGTCTTCAATAGCATGTTCTCATTGTCAGACATAATTTGCTTCTCCTTGATTTAATGTTAAGTATTGGTCGAATTTGCTCAGATCAGGCTTTGGAACCTCGAACTGATCACACCTGATATTGTTAGGCTCGGGCGGTTCTATATACTGCTGCTTTTGTGCAAGACGATTTGCCTTGTTGATAATTATCTGGGCATTGATAGTTGAATTAGCCATGCAAAATTCAACGGCCTTTTGGACCCTTTTGACGGGATGCTCAGCTAATAGTTGCAGGACGCGTATATACTGCCTGGCCCCGGCAAAAGGCCCTTGGCGCTTCTCAAACAGTTCTCGAAGTTCGGCAAAACATGCTGGAAGCTGCCAGCTACGAAACACATCAGAGTGGTTCAGCGCAGCCGGGCGGCGTCCCAGCACCGCCAGATAGTGCAGTGGATCAAGGATCTGCTGATTACGCCCATAGCAGCGTCTGTGATAAGCTATCAGGCTATCGGATGCGACAATCCTGATACCGAAAGGATATGCTTTAACCGTCACATGCTCGAACGCCCAGCGGCGTGGAACGCTGTAGCGGTTGTTTTCAAAACGGACGGTCTGGTATTTATCCACCTTGACCTCAGCTGGCACATAAGGATCAAAGGGATGTTCCGGCAAAGCTAACGCAGCTGCTTTATCTTGCTCAAAACGCTCTGCCACGGTCTCTGTCTTGCCGGCAACGCGGTGCCCGAGCTTCTTGAGGCAGCACTGACGCAAATAATCGTTCAGCTCATCGTAGTCTTTGACTTTTGGCACAGGGGTAGCCCAGTCCCGCTGCAGATCAAATACGCTGTTTTCAACATGAGGTTTCTCATTGGCTTTAGCCGGCATGCAGAACAATGGCTCGAACATGTAATGGCTTGCTAAGGCGGCATAGCGTGGATTCATCTGCCGTTTTCGTCCCTTGAAGATTTGTTGGACGACGGTCTTGGGATTGTCCCACCACAATTCTCTGGGAACACAGCCAAAGAATTCAAATGACCGGACAAGCCCTGTCAGGACGCATTCAAGCTTTTCGGTTGGAAAAGCCACACCAAACCGAAAGCTTGAATGGCTCCAGGTGGTAAGCAGCACAGGGACCCGCTTCCTGCCATCTGGAAAATCAACATAGATGTGCCCGAAATCAGCTTCCAGACGCTGACCGGGATCATGGGTCAGAGGAATAAATGTTTCCCGCTGTTGTTTGCGGTGTCTTTTGACGTATCTGCGAACTTGGTCGTAACCGCCCTTGTAGCCGTATTCTTCCCTGAGCCGTCGGTAAATCTTTGATGCTTTATGCCGTTGTTTGGTAGGCTCGGATCGGTCATCGAGTAATATCTGATCGATGATATGCATGAAAGTTCCCAGCACCGGTGCAACTGTCGGCTTAGCGCGGGTGTATGGCCGCGGCTGGGGGTTGTTAAGTGCTTTTCCGACTGTGTGATGGGAATGATGGTAGGTTCGGCAAATAGCCCGAATACTCATTCCGTCCCGTTTACCAGTCCGAATTTTTACGTAATCTTCCACCGTAAGCATCCTTTGTCTCCGTAAGCTACTAATCTCCTATACTTTCCTAAGGAGTAATAACTTACGAAGTTTGCTACGGTGTGGCTATTTTACTTGCCGATTTCTTCAACTTACCCGTGGCTGTTTTGCATGCTGATTACCAAAATAAGTGGTAAGAAATTGAAAAAGGTTAGTCAGAAGGAATTCAAAAACGAAGCAGAACTCCATAAACTGATCGATAATAATTTGGGGGAGATATTCAAAATACGTTACATAAAGGATGAGCACGTAACTGACAAACATGGTCGGATAGAAACAATCGGCCTGGATGAGAGCAATCGGCCTGTAATTATATAGTACAAGAAAACAAAAGAAAAGGGGCAACTTGTTCAAGCAAATAGATATATGACTTGGATACGACAAAATCCGGATTCTTTTGAACTTCTGGCGAAGAAGAATTTAGGCAACAATAGTCCCGTCTGCCTCCGCCTATGGTAGAGCCTGCCTATGACGTTATCGTCTAGCGGCACCCGCACCAACTAGTCAGCCTTAACTTCGCCTTTCAGGCCGAGTTGCCGTAGCGAATCGATCAACTATTAAAAAAAGATAATTTACAAAATTTATGACTCCAAAATGACACCACAACCTATCACCCAAGTAACTATAATCACAACATTCACCTGTGTTTTTCAGCGAATATCGAATATTTAAGCAGAAATGAGGGTGTAACTTGGTTTTGTAAACCAGTGGTCGATGGTTCAAATCCACTTCTGCCAAGATTGAAATCCAAACATTCATTCTAAAGCAAGACCGTCGCCGGCATCTTCTTGTTCCTTATCTTCTGGTTGTCCCATTCCCCAACTTTCTCGTTTAAGACGACCACCAGCATCTCAGCACTGAAGCTTAATCAGATAGTTTTCTCGGTTGTATGTAAGATTTGCGACATTTCTTTACTCTCAACGAATAAAGGAACAAAGACAAATAAATATATCTTTTGGAGAGTAAGGCAATGCGTAGAAGAAAATCAGTAGATACAAGCCAAATAACAAACCGGAGTCAACCCACCAGGAAAATCAAGGATTTATTAAGAGACTTTGGTGATCGCGAACGTCGAGGTGATTCTGTGTGGCTGACCCTTCGCCGGGAAACACTGCCAAGTTATCTCCGTAATTTGAGGGTTGCTAAAGAAGCATGCCGCTGGGTGATGGTCCTTTCTGGTGGTGGCAGCACTGTGCTGTGCTTCGAACGAGGCGAGACCAAGATTTTATGACAGTCGAAGGTTCGAAGATGACAAATCCAATCGAAATCCCCGAAATAGGTCTGAGGATCTGCAAAGGCGCTTGGAGTGGTAATGGCAAAGATTCGTCTGTTCAGACCTTTGTTTCCTATGTGTGCAGTCCGGAGAACGTGAAGATACTGTTTCCCGAAATCTCAGACCTAAGCATTTCTGCCGAGCAGGCCCATTCCCTGGCCATCGAATGCCTGGGCCGCTTCTGGTCCCGGGACCGGATGTGCACCGCCATTGTGTCAAATATCTCAATGGATGAGCAGAGCGGGTTATATCTTATTAGGCCGGTCTTAGACGGCGGTGTGACCGCCGGATACGCAACCGACCAAGGTATGCCTGCGTTCCGATGTGTCATCAAGGACGGTTTCTTTCTGGCTATCGGTTTCGAAAGTGGTTTCTATTCTGAAGAAGCGGGTTCTGAGGATCTTGTCCTTATCGGGCCGGCATACGTACAAACACCATCACCTCCAGGTCAAGCCTTCGTCAAGACTCGGCCCCCAAATTCCCTCCCCTTTGAGGTATTGCAAGCCGTATTGAACCTAAAATCTAAGCGGTTGATGGTCTCGGGCAGGATAAGCGAATGGCGTTCTTTTCTGGACTGGCAGATGGACATTGTCCACCAAAGACAGTTCGGGTTACGTTATCATGCTGTCCAGGTTGATGAATCTACCAAGCGCCTGCGATTCAGAGTCTCAGCTCCGCGGGCTGAGTGGCGAAGGTTCAAACGAAGAAATTCTTTCGCGGCTGAGGCAATGCCGCTGGCTGCCTCAAAGGACCCTCAGAGGTGGATACCGGTTGAAAATGCAAGAGGAGTCTTTCTAGGCAAATTGTTTGTGCCCAAAGCACACATAAATGGGTTGGCAGCAGATTCTGCATCGAAACGCGAAGCTGATGAACAGGCCCAGTGCATTGTAGAAGCCCATCTTGACCCGGATACCTGGAATAGATGCTGCAATGCCCTTACCCAGGAGGGTTTCCTGGCCAGCGCGATTTATATGGATATAATCCCCTTTCGGCGACAAAAGACTGCTCTGAGCAGATTGGTCAGGGTTGAATGTGTCAATCCGCGTCTGGCAGATTTTCTCTTTGAAGCGAGCGAGGCAAGAATCCCGGAAAGCCCAGTGATTGTGCCAGCAAGAGCGGAGGTAGAGTATCCAGTTGAACTTAATGAACAGCAAAGACGTGCGGTTGCCAAAGCCCTGGCTGCTCCGGACCTTTTCGTTCTTCAGGGCCCTCCGGGAACGGGAAAGACCAGAGTCCTCTCCCAGGTCTGTGATAGAGCTGTTAGCGATGGCAAACGCGTACTCGTAGCATCTCAGGCCAATGTCGCAGTGGACAATATACTCTCCCGCATTGCTCGGCGACCACAAGTGCGACCTTTGAGAATCGGCAACGGCCACGGTGACGATGAAACCCAATCACAGTTTTCCGAAGATCAAGTTATCTGCCAGTGGTTATCTTCCGTGCATCGTGTATGCAGAGTCATTTTCACTGAGCGAGAAGAGTTGACAGCGGCACACGAACAGATCAAACTCCAGTGGGCTTATCTCGCTGAGATGATTCAAGAGCACGAGAAATTGCTGCAAGGCCATGTCACGGCAAAAGAGCAGTTGCGACAAATGGACAGCGAATTTGCGGAGCTTACTGAGACTCTCGGTGAGCTTGAGAACCAGGCTTCAACTTATTCAGCCGCCGTTAGTGCGCTTGAGTACGTTTTGAACCAGCTCAGTATCTGTTCAACTTTGAAGGATTTGGGTGAATGGGTGCAATTAATTTACGGACCAGAGAGGGCGAAGCTCTTTGGACCACTAACTCGCTGGCATAAGGGCCATTCTCTTCCAGCAGTTGTGAAGGGATTGTTTTCTGACTCGCAGCCAAGCGATGATAATGCGTCGCTCGCTGTTGAGAACCGTTCACGGGCAGTCGATCTGCTGCGATGGTTTCGTCGGCGCTTTGTTCAGCAGCAAAAAGAACCCCAGCCATCATTTACAGAGGCCGAACCAAACTGGGCAGTCGAGTGGATTGAAAGCGTCTGTTTGTTAAACAACCTAAGAAGCTTGCAGACAGATCTGCCCACACTCTTGCGGTTGTGTGAAGAGGGTGAACGGCTTTGCGTAGCTGCATCTGTGTCACAAGTTGCCCAGCAAACCTGGGCACAACTTACCGGTTCCTTGCACAGTATTTTGGAAGCATGGGACAGCGAAGCTACTGCTAACGTGTTGGCAATAGAAAATATTGCCACATCGTTACAACCAAAGAAGCGATTCGCAAAAAGGTTAGCGAAAGCCCGTATGCTCTTACATGAGGCGTCACGGACAGTACCTCAAATGACCGATGACCTTACAAAGGCTCTTGCTGGCGTTGCCCAGGCATCGGCACAATATATCGGTGAGCTTCTCACTGAAACCACTGAGCACATTCGGCGGACAAAATACGCATTGGATGCTTTAACACGTCAAAAAAAACGATACCGCTGAAATGTTAACCGATACCGAGGGGCAAATCAGACAGCTGGAATATAGTTGGGCTGACACCCTTGCCTTGCTGCCCGATGAACTGCGAGCCTGCGCAGAAGCAGGGCCTTTGCTGATCGGTAGCAAGTCGCTCGAAATGCTGGATGCCGCGCGTGCATCTTACACGACAGATACGGAATCTCGGCTAACACATCATCGGTTCTGGGGCCCAATCCAGGCCAAGTGGCTTCATCTCCTTGAACATCCTACTGAGGTAGACCGAAAGAGATTAACGCCGTTGTACTTAAAGCGCTGTAATATTGTGGGGGCTACGTGTTCATATAGCGGCAATTATCGTGGATTTTTGAGTCGAACGGAGTGTGCAAGATTTGACATAGTTATAATTGATGAAGTCAGCAAGGCCACGCCGCCGGAATTGTTAGTGCCGGCCCTATTGGGCGGTAAGTTAATTCTCGCCGGCGATTACAGACAGCTTGCACCCACCTTCAAGGAAGGGCCCCGCTTGCAGCGAAGCTTTACCGAGCTAGCTGAAATCGATACAGATTTTGAGAAGGTAGCCCGCTTCAAGGACATGCTTACCGCCAGCCTCTTCAAGAAGCTCATCCATGATGCTCCCGAAATCCTCAAGCAGGAATTAATTGAGCAGCATCGCATGCACCCACAGATTATGGATGTAATTAATCAGTTCTATGATAATCAACTGCAATGTGGTATTACCAATCCCGACACCGAATGTGACCACGGCCTTGTCATCAAAACCCGCTCTGGTGAATTTTTGACCCACAAAAATCACGTATTGTGGGTAGATACATCCCGCGACAGCAGAGGGCGCTTGGCTTACGAGAGGCAGGTAGGTACCAGTAAAGCCAACCCGACTGAGGCAGAATCCATCGTCCGGCTCGTTAAATTGCTTAACCAAGCTGCTCATCAAGCGGGCAAAGCACCGGGATCCGTAGAACTGGGAATTATCACCTTCTATGGTCCACAGGTAAAGCTTATTCGGCAGAAGTTAGACAAACTAAATCCTACCAATAAAAAATTCCTCAGGATCCGCCTGAGCACGGTAGATAATTTCCAGGGGATCGAACAATCCCTGGTTATCGTGAGTTTAGTGCGGTCAAAGCGCGGCCGGATCGGGAATTTTGCAAAGACCTTTGAGCGGATTAATGTAGCAATGTCCCGTGCCCAGAAGCTACTGGTCATACTTGGAGCGATACAAACATTTGCCCATGTAGACGTCCCGTTGCCCAGTGCAGATGGAAAAACAGTCAGGCGCAAGTGCTACGGCCACATCCTGGATGTGGTCAAGCGATATGGTGGAATGCGGCGCACGCGGGACCTCTCGTAATGAAAACGTTTTTATCCTTTGATACGCTATGCCCACACAACCAAATATTTGAAAAAAAAACAAATACGCAGAAAGAAAACGGGTTCCCGGAGACTCTACTAAAGTGTGAGTGGACAAATGACTACTAATAAACGAAACAATCTGAATATCATGAAAATATACAAAGGCTCGCTCTATGTTTGAAACATTTTCGCACAGCTATATTCGGCCTAACGAAAAGGTTGAACCACACATTCTGCATAATCTTGAAGAAGCGCAGGATAGCTACAAGCTTTGGTTTGTTCGTCGATTGGGCTGGCCTCTCCAGCAAATACCTTTTCACGCAATAGTGTCAACTCCCAGGAAACTTTCAAGCCTGGAGACGATTTTATTGCACATCCATCAGGTCATGCAGGTAGATCCGCCCGATACTACAACGATTGCCCGCGAATTGGCTATTCAGGATAGCTTCTTTATTGACCAAATAGTCAGCGAGCTTTCCATGCTGGGCGCTCTACAAGCAGGTTCTGAAGGCCAAATACGTATTACCGATCTTGGCTGCGAATGCTACAACAGGGGCGAGATGCCCAGCCAAGCCCGCCAACAAGATTTTTCAATTCTCTTCGATCCGGTGGCGCATGAGTTTCCAGACAGCCCAATAGTCTTTGATAGCGACAACAGTTGTGCTGAGGACGTCACTGTCCAGTCAATTGATCCGGCTTTTCAGCCAGCAGATCCCAACCGAATCGACCTGGAAACCCTACGACAAGTTGCAGCTGCTCAGGGAATGTTATCTAACGAATCTGATTCGGTGATCTTTACCGCTGAGCCAGTTGAGGTTCAGGATAATGGGCAAGCTGCCGCTGGAATAAGCTTCAGAGAAGTCTACTTGCTGCTATTATTGGACAACCAAGGGCAGATAAACCTGCGTGTTTATGACCAGAAGTCGAAGGCCACCACCAAATGGTTTCAAAAGGTTATAGATGCCCGATTGAGCAAAGGGCACATCGACTTGTCTTACCTTGTGGGTTCATTGAAAGCAGCGGTGGGAACACCGTACTGCACTGACACAACTGGTCAGATTCTCTTCGACGGCAATTTCATAAGCTTATCGAGGATACCGGCCCACACAGTCCACAAGAAAATCTTGGCTACTGTGGCTGAAGCCAAGCGACGTCTCTTTATGCGAGCGCGTGGGCTCGGAGACAATACGTATTCGATCCATTTATCAGAAGCCATTGAAAATGCCGCTGAACGTGGTGTCCGCTGCCATCTGCTATGGGATGCCCATCTAAAGGCTTCCGGAACCCAAATACACAGCAATATTCCGACTCACGATAATATAGAGCACCGGCTGGCCTCGAAGAGAGAGCAGGAATTACTAATAGCCGACGAAAACATTGTTTTGGCTCCATCGGTATCCCATATCGCACCGCCCGCTGGCGAGCCAAAAACGTATGTACTAACGGTTGGGGAGTCTAAAAATCGTTCTGCTGGCCAGAAGTTGGGCCAGGCTTTTCTAACAAAATGGCAATCTGGTCAGCCTTTCGAGCTTGCCGGTTTACTGCCTGCATTACCGGCTAAAAGCATCTTAGGAGATGATAGCAAGCAGATAATCAAAGTGGTTGATGAACCGTTTCGAGTTGATATTGATACAGTTAATGCCTTACAGACAAGAAGGGAGGCATCCTAATGAGTTCATACGGATCGTATTCGCTACGTTTAAGACAAGAGCGACTGGAGCAACTACGGCGCCGTCAAGAAGAGCAGCGCAAACAGCAGGTTCGACAGGAAGCTGCAGCACTGCTTGCTAACGGCCGCCGAATGATCGGCCAGTTCCGGAACAATCTGGTTCAACATTTCGGCCAGAAGGCCCAGCAGGAATCGAAGAGTATAGCTCAGCGAGCCGAGCAATTGCTGCAGTCCGATCCGGACCAGGCACTGCTGCTGGCCCGTAGGTCGGTGGCAGCGGCGGAACGTGGACTGGAACGCGCTTCGAGCAAGACGGCCGCTTGGACCAAGGAGAAAACAGAAGCCCAGGAAGCCGTAACCGTATTTCGACTTGCCCTGGGCAATCTACTCGGCAGTAATGACACCATTGAGAGTACTGATAAGGAGGTGGCTTCTATTGCACATCAGCTGGCAAAGGCCAAAGTGGCCTTGAAACGTGAAGATTTTGATACTGCGAAGGCAGAAGCAATTAAAGGCCAGAAGCATGTCCATAAGGTAGAGCAATCGCGACAGCAGGCCAGGGAACGTGAAGAAGTCCGGCGCGAGATAGTTCGCGGCGTGCGCCAGGTCTTGGCAGGAATGGGCTTCACCGTCAGACCGCCTTACTTTGGGCAAGAAAGTGAAAAGGGAAAGGTTATCCTTGTAGGCACCTTACCATCCGGCCGCACCGCACGGTTTGCTATCTCACCTGATAGGATGGTTGACTATAATTTCAACGGATACCATCACCGCAAGTGCGCAGACCATATGAAAGAAATTCATCGCCAGCTTGAAAAACACTGCCAAGCCGAAACGTCAGATATTGAGGTACATTGGAAGGAAGACAAACCCCTCCAGAACGGCAAAGACGCCCACGACCTTCCTACTGGGCAAGATAAAATATTATCTTAGGAGAAATATACAATGCCTGCAACAAGCACAAAGACTAACAATGTAGTTAACTCAAACAACGGCAAGGCCGCTGCAGAAGATTTTGTAGATGTTATTACCCGCGAAGCAGGATATCGGCGGTGCCTGATCCTGGATGGCAACGTTCGTGACCTCTTCGGTGATGGTAAGAGACATTACCTTCTCCTGCCCGAAGTGCTTCTATCCCGCTTGGCCGCGATGGATCGTGACGGCCAACTGTGTTTTACTATCTGCGGACGATGGGATCGCATCGATGGCCTCAGGTTTATGAATCCTATGATGCAGCAGGCTTTTCAGCGAGCCTTAAGACAACCTTCATGTGCTGCAGCTGCGCCTTGTTCTCATCCAGCCACAAACCCGCCAACAGAATATGACGATGGAAGTAGCGATACACAACCCCAGGCTGACCAACGCTCACCAGAAGCAACAGAAACGAATGGTGTATACAGACAGCCCGAGGAGGCCTTTCCTGCGATGCGGCAGGTGTTATCCCACAATAGCGAACGCGCAGCCTTCATTCTCGATTGGACGGAACATCTTGTAGGAAGCTCTACACACCAGGACCTTGCTGAGCGGCAGTTCCTAACGGTGCTGGCTAAAGCTACCGCCGAGCAACCAGTGGGTCAGACTGGCCCGGATGCCTTGAGAGGGCCGACGGGACTGTTAATCATCATCACCTCTGATTTGGCCAGCTTGCCAACGTCCCTGTACAAGGATAATCCAAGAACGAAGGTGATCACAGTTCCCAGACCAGACCGTCCTCAGCGACTTGCTTTTTTCACACACAATCAGAGAGATCTTAGGGTATCTGAACCGAAGGCGGCACCAGGCCAGCCAACCTTTCAGTATAGTTCCTGCGACGCGATATTGAATCGGATGACTGATCTTTGTGATGGCTTAACTACCGTGGATATGCGGAATCTACTCGCACTTTCCCGCCAGCTGCCATCAAAAGTGCCTCCCGGACGGCTGGTAAATCTTTACAAATTCGGTCAGCAGCGTTCACCCTGGGAGGACTTGGACGGCCAGAAACTAATGGGTGTGGCAGAAGAAATTAAGAAACGAGTGATAGGCCAAGACGAGGCGGTTGAGGCTGTCGTTACAATGCTCAAACGAGCCCATATGGGTCTCGGAGGTCTTGAGCATTCTTCCGACCGCAAAAAACCAAAGGGAAAGCTTTTCTTTGTTGGCCCATCTGGGGTGGGTAAAACAGAACTGGCTAAGGCCACTGCTGAGTTTTTGTTCGGTGATGAAAGTGCCTGTATTCGATTTGATATGAGTGAGTATAGTCACGAACATGATGACCAACGCCTTGTTGGGGCACCTCCCAGCTATGTTGGATTTGAGCAGGGTGGTCAACTAACCAACGCGGTTCGGCAGCGGCCATTTTGTGTACTGCTCTTTGACGAGATCGAAAAGGCCCATGGACGTGTCCTCGATAAGTTCCTGCAGATACTCGAGGATGGCCGGTTGACAGATGGGCGGGGTGAAACCACATACTTTTCCGAAACAGTAATTATCTTCACCAGTAATATCGGAGCTGATCAGGCCGATCCTACCTCAGACTGTGCTGCCCGTGAAGCATTTTTTAAGGACAGAGTCTCCGACTACTTTAGAAATCCACCTCGGGCCGACGGTACGGGCGGCCTCGGCAGACCTGAACTGCTCACTCGTCTTGGTGAAAACAACATAGTTGTATTCAATCATATAACAGATTCTGGCATTCGGAGGAAGATACTGCGAGCTAAGCTCGTTGCTCTGGAATATAACCTTCGCGAACGCTTTGGGCTACAATTTGAGGTCTCCGACACCTGCCTCGACTGGCTTGGAAACAGAAGCCTGAGTGGCTGCGGTGGACGGGACCTGATCAACGTGATCGAACGTGATGTTATCAATCCTCTGGCGACCTTTTTATTCGACCGCCAACATCAACTCAGAGCAGGTCGGCAGTTATCCGTAGATGTACCTGCCGGAAAGAACGAGATCCAATTTGAGATCAGTGAGGTAATCCAATCATGAAAATACCTCGTAAGAAAACATCCCGTACTCTGCTGAATACCCATGCTATTTTGCCTATCTCTCATGTTAATGGGCCCGGGGCCCGTGCTGTAGTATGGACCCAGGGTTGCTGCCTGCGTTGCCCCGGCTGCAGCAACCCGTTGACCCATCTCCACAAAAAGCGTATCTTAGTTGAACCTCAACGGCTGGCAGATTCTATCCTGGCCATACGTGGAATCGAAGGCCTAACTGTTAGTGGCGGAGAGCCTTTCGAGCAAGCCGCGGCGGTAAGCCAGTTGTGCCAGGCGGTCAAAGAAGGTGGTCTATCGGTCATGGTATTTTCTGGCTGGAGATATGAGAGTATTCGCCAATGCCGCGTCCAGGCAGTAAAGAGCCTGCTAAAACACATCGATATTCTCGTAGATGCACCATTCATCCAAGATTTGGCCGACAAGCATTTACTCTGGCGAGGTAGTCATAATCAGAAGATCCGATTCCTAACGAACCGCTACGGGCCTAATATCTTGCAGAGCAGCTCTCTGTCACAAGTTGAGGGGCTGTTGCTATCAGGTGCCCCCTTGCAAATAACAGGATTTCCGGAGGGGACCGACCTAGCGGTACTAACAGAACATCTGGCTGCAGAGTCCGGAATTTTGCTCGAACCTTCCTCTAATTGGCAGGCTTGAATTCAGCAATAGCAGTGGTATAATTGTTCTGGCTCGGTATAACGTACCATCGTATGATCAACTTTGTCAGAATACCTCTGATACCCTATGCCAACAAGTTATTGAGAACAAGTTTATGGCTGAAACAGTCTACCAACAGTTGGATGATAATCAACTCCAGAAGCTCTATACCCAAAAGGATGACAGGCAGGCGTTTTTTGAGTTAAATCAACGATATAAATCCGGCATGATGGCCAAATGGCAACAGAATCACTCTCTACTATACCATCGGTATATAGTAGCATTTGATAAATTCTTCGATGATCTGCTTGAGGAGGCTATCCTGAAATGGGAGCCTGCCAGGGCGAACTTCAGAACCTTTTTCATCTTTCAGGTTTGCCGGCGACGCGTCATTGATTTTACCCGGGGATTGTGGAAGCGGTATTATGCCGAGCCCAGACTTGCGGGCGAACTTGGACCTAATGGCCAAGAATTAGAAGATGATGACAATAGTATAGGTCTGATAGAAGCTGGTTCCAAACCTTGGGGTGGCCAGCCTTGGTATTCCGAAGAAGATTTAGAGCTGTTTCGTAAAGCGCTGGCTCGTGAGAAGGAGGACTGCCAACAGCTTCTTCGGCTGATGTTATACAAAGGACCCAAGAAATTCGAGGAGAAAAGCCAGATACTGGCGATTATGGGATATAAGAAAAAACCCACCGGCTGGCGCGATACCTGGAAGCGAAACAGGGAAAGGATTGTAACTTTTATTAAAAAAAATAGAAAATATTAGATTTTTCCTGCGACATTTTACACAGTAAAGCTGAATTAGATAGTGTAGGTTTATGTTGAATAGCTATGGAATTACAAACTACACATAAATAATAACTTATTTACAACAAGGAATTTGGAAATTGGATTGTCTTAAAGAAGAAACTATCGAGGCTCTGATGGCAGGAACTCTTGATCCGGAGGCCCGAGGAGAAGCTCTTGCACATATCCGCAAATGTACTACCTGTCGAGAGTCCGTTCATAAAACAGCAGTACTGTATCGAGCCCTAGATAAGGTGTTTGCCCAAGAATCAAGGGAGGATTGTCCTACTACAAGAGAGCTTGCTGACTACGATGAAGGCCAACTTGATTCTGCCGACAAAGGACGAATAGAACAGCATCTGCAGGTATGTGTTCGCTGTGCGGCTGACCTCTATGAGTTGAAAAGCGAACGACAGGCCTTTTCTGAAGCAGAAAGCAAGCTCACAGACCAAAAGAAACTGACTGTTTCGTTAGATGCTGTTTCCACGGTATATACAGCCGCAGCCGACAATCCGTCTATGGATGTCTGGATTCGGCAATCTGTCCAAAAGACTTATGAGTTTCCTGAAGTTATCAGACTGGTACGATTTACACCAAAGGCTGAACAGACGGAGCGTTTGGCTGCTGCAACCGGAAGTGGATTCGACACTCAAACTTTTATCCAAGGCGAGTCGCCTTTTGAGGTTGAGGCCACTCAATTCGGTGACGAGCTCCGGTTCAAGTTGACCACAAAAAAAGACCTGAAACAGTACATGGATTGTGTTGTCAGGCTGACTTTATCAGAGGCTGATTCTGTGCAATTAACGAGGTTGATTTTGGTCAAGAACGGCGGAGGTAGTTGTATTTTGCAGCCCAAAGAGGCCCTTGCCTGCGTACCAGATAAGCAGCCCTTAACCGTAAGTGTTGAGGTTATCGACTCGCATCATCTGCTTGAAGTCGCTAAAGAGAAAGCTGTAAGTAATGTTCTTATTAACCTGCTAAGTCATTCTGACCCTTCAGTTCGTTGCTCGGCAATAAATCTTCTTGGGAAAATCGGTGGTAATCGGGCCATTGACGCCATTGCAAAGCTAAAGCAGGATTCCGACCAAATGGTACGATCAGCTGCGGAGCAGACATTAGGCCGGCTCACCAACAAGTGAGGTTGACATCCGAAGCCATCTACTTCGTGGCCCTCTGATGAGAAATAGGCTGTGTCTATAGATGCAGCGTGAGTACGTTCTACAAGGCAATCCCACCGCTGAATACAGGATTCCAACCATATTCAAATCAAACAATGTGTATTTATCGCCGTCCTGCGGTCATCTTTCTGGGCTTGAGGTAGAGGAGGTGTATCTCGCTTCATTCGAGATTTTTTTAGATTTTCCATGCGACATTTTTTGCCCCGAGCCTGAATGAATAGTTAGAGATAAATAAGGAAGTATGAAATGAAAAAACAAAAATCAAAACACTGGAAAAAATTAGGAGCAAAGAACCATGATTACAACAGAAGAAATTGCTGAGATACTAAAAAATCGCAAAGACGGCATTTCTGAAACCGAGATAACCCCCCATGGCCACGTTGAAGCACAACTCGTCAATCGCGTTGATACCAACAAATCCTATGGATTGGTCGTTCACCCGATTAAGGAAAAATTGATCCTGAGGGTATGGGTGTCTCCGATTGCAAGAATCCAGCGGGATAGCAACATATTTCGCAGCCTAACGAAAGTAAACTTTAGACTCCGATGTGGTTGCGTAGGTACTCAAGATAATGGTAGCGTAACCTTCCAAATCAATCACATTTGCACTGAGGCAGATAATGAGCCATCGCCTGAGATTATTGAGCGTCTGCTCGATGAGAGTATTGAGGCTGTTCGATTGATTGAAGAAGTCGTGCTGTATGGAGCTATGGTCGAGTCAGGTGTGCCCAAGGACCGGGCCAACCAGATTGTAAAGAACTTGCTTGGAAACGATCCGAAAGACGAGAACACCGGCAGCGAAGTAACTCTATAAAGGAGGTTTTAACCATGCCAACAGCAAGAAACCAAAGACCACGTTTTAGCGAACAGGCGGAACACTGCATCGCTGTTGCGAAAGGTATTGCTGTAAAAGAAGATAGGCTTGCCAAACTTGACTCACTGCATCTAATCATCGCAGCGATAATCAAAACGCCGGAAACAGCTCAGAAGGCCTTTGAAAAAGCCGGGTATTCTTGGCTAAATGCACAGAAAGCTTGCCCAAAGCTCCAAATAAGCGAATCTGAAATATTGACCGAAAAACAAATTAATTTGGTCAGCCAATTAAAAGAAGTTGTGTCCAAGCTACGGGCACCAAAAGCACCACGCGATAGTAATGGCAAATCCAAGATTGAAGCTGAAGAGTTTCTAACGCTTATCCTGCAAAATCCTTCAATCCGCCTGCGACAATTTCTCCGTGGAGTCGAGACTGGTAAAGAAGCAAAAGATGACAGCAAGCCCCAGGAAACAATTGCACCTCCATTTAGTTTTACTGTCTAACATTATTAAAGATTTATAAGTCGTTTATACGATTAACTTTCCAGGGGAATAGTCCCCATGGAAAGGCAGAACGATGGAGCAACGATTTGAGATACAAAAACAAAAAATCCTTAAAGAAGCTGATATTAAGCCACAGGTTCTCAATGGTATGTTGAAACGCTTGGAACAATTTGTTAAGCCATTTATCGCTTCTCTTGGCAGACGCGAGCCCAAGGAAAACGCTTATATCTATATATCCGGGCTGTTGTCGGATCTGCGAAGAAAAAATGTCGAGTCGATTGCCTATCGGTACGATCAGGACCGCAGGGCGCTGCAGCGATTCATAGGTTTTGCGCCATGGGATCATCAGCTGTTGCAGCAAGAACTGGCCAGACAGATTGGTAATGAACTTGGTGAAGATGATGGTGTAATTGTTTTTGACCCTTCGGGACATAAAAAATGCGGCAACGATTCGGTGGGCGTACAGCGACAATGGCTGGGTTGTCTTGGCAAGGTTGACAATGGGCAGGTTGGTGTTTACATGAGCTATGCTTCTCGCAAAGAACATGCGCTGGCGGATATGCGCCTGTATCTTCCGAAAGAGTGGGCCAAAAATAAAACACGTCGAAAGAAGTGTGGCGTGCCGAAACATATTCGCTATCAAACCCGTCATGAACTGGCATTGGAAATGCTTAAAAACAACAACAAATACCTGCCTCACAAATGGATAGCCGGAGATGATGAAATGGGCCGTTCTAACCGTTTTCGCAGGGATTTGCGGGCTTTGGGCGAACAGTATCTTCTGGCTGTTCCATCCAATACGAGTATTCGCGACCTTGACAGCGAGCCTCCCGTTTACGGTGGTCGAGGCCAGCCTCCCAAACAACCATTTCAGCGTGTTGATAGATGGCGAGATTTGCTGGATGATAACATCTGGACAAAAGTTGATGTTCGGGATGGCGAAAAAGGCCCGCTTGTTATAGAGATTGTTACTTGTCGTGTTGTTGCTCGAACTGAGCGAAGTTGGCATGAGCCTGTAGAAGAACTTTTGATAGTTACGCGTACACCAGAAGGAAACAGTAAAGTTAAATATGATTACTATCTTTCCAATGCACCTGCGGATACATCTTTGGATGAATTGGCGCGTGTTATCAAGGCCGAACATCGTATAGAAGACAGTCTCAAGCGAGCCAAGAGTGAAGCCGGGCTTTCGGATTATGAAGTTCGTACGTGGGCAGGCTGGTATCATCATCAAACACTCTCACTTATTGCAACATGGTTTTTAATTTGTGAAACCCGGCGGGGAAAAAAAATATACGCCGGCACTGACGGTTCCGCAGGTTCGCACTCTGTTATACTTGCTGTTGCGTCAAGCCTGCGACCTCAAATATCCCGGCTGGGCAATACGTTTTGTAAAGCGCAAAAGCAAGCGGAGAGAGCTGGCTCGTTTTCATCATTATAAGCGACATAAGTTATTGGCTCCACTAAGGGTTAAAGAACGAAAATGAAATTAGACAGTAAAA
>Ga0315537_1001267_pt1 | contig 19916 bp, 25 predicted proteins | sample SalMarSW160270MG_FD_203091 | JGI IMG/M metagenome (GOLD analysis project Ga0315537, IMG submission 203091) | Salt marsh sediment microbial communities from the Plum Island Ecosystem LTER, Massachusetts, United States - Salt Marsh Sediment SW1602-70 ...
GTAAGTTATAGCCTGTGATTTAGCGGTTTTCACCCTCACCCCCTGTGTCCCCCTCTCCCTCAAGGGAGAGGGGGAGGAATAAAAAGAGGGGCATTACCCCTCTTAAGCACCCTGGGGAGGGAAGATAATAACTAAGGACAGGTTGTAGTGCGATGTGAAGGGGGAGGCCAGCCCCTCTTCTTCCTTAAAGGGCGGCGGGTGGGTAAAGATAGAACCGGGGTGGGGTAATAGATGATGTCTCATCTTGACTACCTGTCCCCCGGCGGGTAGACTGGGTGGGGTGGTTCGCCGTGAAAGTAATCGGTCTTACCGGGGGTATCGCCAGCGGCAAGAGCACTGTGTCTCGGTTCCTTGAGGAGCTGGGGGCGGTGGTTATCGACGCCGACCGGATAGGCCATAATGTCCTCAGGTCTGACCGCGAGGTAAGGCGGGAGCTCACGGCTGCCTTCGGGGAGCAGGTTCTTACCCCCGGCGGCGGGGCTAGCCGCCCCCGGCTGAGCCGGCTGGTGTTCGCTGACCCCGAGGCCCTGGCCCGGCTGAACCGGATAATGCACCCCCGGATAGCCGCCCGGGTAAAGGCCCGTCTTGAGAGGTGCCGCCGGGACGGGGTGAGGGTGGTGGTGCTTGAGGCGGCCCTGCTTCAGGAAGCCGGCTGGACTTCACTTACGGACGAGGTCTGGGTTACCGTGGCCGGTGAGGCTACCGTCATTGAGCGGCTTAAGGGGCGAAGCGGGCTTTCGGAGGCGGAGTCCCGGGCGCGCCTTCGGGCTCAGCTATCCGCAGCGGAGAGACTGAGACAGGCCGATGTGGTTATCGATACCGACTGCCGCCTTGGCGAGCTTAAGGCGAAGGTGGCGGAGCTCTGGCGGGGGCTTATCTCCCGTAGTGGGTGAGGCCCGGCGAGCTTGACACGGTATTTGGCACCTGATAAAATCGCTTGTTTGTGTGTGTCCCGAGAATAGATTTAAGGAGAGGTGAAGATGGGGTTAACGATTGATGTCTCGAAGTCGATGCTCTTGATGCTGCACTGCCAGAACGATATTGTCAAGCCTGAGGGCAAGTTCGCCGCCTCCGGGATAGCTAATCAGGTAGTCAAGCACCATCTGCTGGAGCGCTGGGCCGCCGTGGTCGGGGCCAGCCGGGGTGCCGGGATGCGGGTCTGCTTTGTCAACAACGTTTTCCGGCCGGGCTTCCCGGAGCTGGGTGAGCGGCCCTTTCCCCTGATGAGGGGGACCAAGGGCTACAACGCCTTTCTCCGGGGCACCTGGGGGGCCGAGGTTGCCGACGAGATAAAGCCGCTTGAGAACGACCTGGTTATCAATAACTATAATTCGAGCGCCTTTTCCTACACTGAGCTGGACTTGATTCTGCGCACCGCCAGGATAGAGCGCCTCTTCCTGGCCGGGGTGGCCACCACCTTTGTGATTAACAGCACGGCCCGCTACGGAGCCGAGCTGGGTTATGAGATTACCGTTCTCGAAGACTGCTGCACCGCCTTTAGTGACGAGCTGCACGATTTTGAGATAGCCAACGTCCTGCCCAACTTCGCCGATATCTCCCGCTCGGAGGATTTCATGGCCGCCTTGGCCGGAAGGTGACGTTTGACACCCCGAAGCCTGAGTTGGTAGAATGATATACTATGTTTGTTTAGGGGAGGCAGAGAGATTTACGCTATTATAGAAACCGGCGGCAAGCAGTACCGGGTGAGCCCAGGCCAGAGCCTGGAGGTGGAGCGGCTGGACGTGGCCGAGGGCGGTAGCGTCGAGCTGGACAGGGTCCTGCTTATCGCCCAGGACGATAAGGTAACCGTGGGTTCTCCCGTGATTAGCGGGGCCAGGGTGCTGGCTACCTCACAGGGAGAGGGCCGGAGTAAGAAGGTTATCGTCTTTAAGTATAAGCCCAAGGTGCGTTACCGCAAGAAGACGGGCCATCGCCAGGCTTATACCCGGCTGACCATAGATAGGATAGTCGAACCGGGGTCGGCTCCCGACGAGCCGGAGAAGAAGGTTCGGCGGCGCAAGAAAGAGGTGACCGAAGGTGGCGCATAAAAAGGGAGGCGGCTCCACGCGCTGCGGGCGCGACAGTAACGCCAAGCGGCTGGGGGTCAAGAGATATGCCGGGCAGACGGTACGTGCCGGGACGATTCTGGTGCGGCAGCGGGGCACCCGTATTCACCCGGGCGATAACGTGGGTGTGGGCAAGGACTTTACCCTCTACGCCCTTATTGACGGCGTGGTCAGCTTCGAGCCGACCAGCGGAGACCGAAGAAAGGTCAGTGTTTACACTGGTTAGGATTAATGAAGGCTAAGATTCATCCCAAGTATTATCCCGATGCCAAGGTAATCTGTTCCTGCGGCAATACCTTTACCACCGGCTCCACCCGTAAGGAGCTCAAGGTCGAAGTGTGCAGCCAGTGCCACCCGTTCTTCACCGGTGAGCAGAGGGTGATGGACAAGGCGGGTCAGGTGGAGCGGTTCAAGCGGCGCTACAAGCTGTAGAAGGTAGCCGAGACACATTCTGAGGACTTGTTTTAGGGAGCGGCTTTTCCGAGGGCGGCTCCCTTCTGCTTGTCAGAGGACTTAAAGGACTTAAAAGGTGGCCAAGAAGTTTCATTACGGCGGTCAGGCGGTTATCGAGGGGGTTATGATGCGGGGACGGTGGTCTATGGTGACCGCGGTGCGCCGCACCGACGGCGAGATAGTCGTCGATACCCAGCCGCTGCCGCCTTTCTCCACCAGCCGGGCCCGGCAGATTCCGGTGGTGCGCGGGGTGGTTGTCCTCCTGGAGACCCTGGTGCTGGGCATGAAGTCCCTCCTCTACTCGGCTAACGTGGCCGCGGAGGCGGAGGGTGAGCATATTTCAGGAGGGGCGGCCTGGGGTATGGTGGCCGGCTCGGTGGCCTTTGCCGTGGCCCTGTTCTTCATCGCGCCCCTTTTTCTGACTAGAGCCATCGCTGCCTATATCGAGTCGTCCGTCCTCTTTTCCCTGGTCGAGGGCTTCATTCGGCTGGGCTTTTTCATTGCTTATCTTAAACTGGTTGGTCTTGCGGCCAGCTTGAAGCAGGTGTTTGCCTATCACGGCGCCGAGCACAAGACGGTGAACGCCTACGAGGCGGGTGTCCCGCTGGCCGTAGACGAGGTGCGTAATTACCAGACCGCCCACCGGCGCTGCGGCACCAGCTTTATCTTTGTGGTGCTGGTCATTGCCATCTTTGCCTTTGCCCTGGTGGGCCGCCCGTCGCTGGGCCTGATGGTGATGTGGCGGGTCATCCTTATTCCCGTCATTGCCGGTGTGAGTTATGAGATTATCCAGTTCGGGGCCCGGCACGAGAAAAGCCGCCTGGTGAGGGCCTTTCTGGCCCCCGGGCTCTGGCTGCAGAGGCTGACCACCCGGGAGCCAGACGATAGTCAGCTTGAGGTCGCTATCGTCGCCCTGAGCAGGGCCGTTGAGATTGATGGGCGGGAAACAGAACCGGCTGCTGCTTCCGGGTGATTCGTCCCTAGCGGTCGTTTAGCTGCCTGAAGAAGCAGCTCTGGTGGCCGGTGTGGCACACCGGGCCGGCGGGCTTACCCTTAAGCAGCAGGGTGTCGCTGTCGCAGTCGTGCCAGACGGAAAGCACCTTGATGAAGTTGCCCGAGGTCTCCCCCTTGTGCCACAGCGTCTTCCGGCTTCGGCTGTAGAACCAGGCCTCACCGCTGGCTAGGGTTCGCCTGAGCGCCTCTTGGTTCATGTAGGCGAGCATCAAAACCTGGCCGGTATCGGCGTCCTGGACGATGGCCGGGATAAGCCCCTGCTCGTTAAACCTTAGGTTTTCTATTTGCCTTACCCCCGTTAGCTGACAATGGCCAGGGCTTCCCTCAGGTTAATGTTGCCGGTGTAGAGGGCCTTACCCACTATGGCCCCCTCGACGCCGAGGCGTTCCAGGAGCCCCAGGTGGGTCAGGGAAGAGATACCGCCGGCGGCCAGGATGGGCAGTCTGGTGATGTTGACCAGCTCGGCGATGGCGCTGAGGTTGGGCTCGGTGAGGGTGCCGTCGCGGCTGATGTCGGTGTAGATAAAACGCTTTACCCCGAGCCCAATCATGGCCTCGGCGAACTCGATGGCCTTTATCTCGGTGCGCTGCTGCCAGCCGTGGATGGAGACCAGCCCTTCCCAGGTGTCGATACCCACGATTATGGACTCGCTGAAGTTGCGGCACGCCTCCTTGACCAGGTCGGGGTCTTCTACGGCGGCGGTGCCCAGGATGACCCGGTCGATGCCCGCTTTCAGGAGCTCCTCGATGGTCTCTAGGTCGCGGATGCCGCCTCCGGTCTGGGTGGGAACCAGTAGCGTGTTGGCTATCTCGGTGATGATGCCCAGATTGTGGAGCTCGCCGCTGGCGGCGCCGTCGAGGTCAACCACGTGTACCCGCGGTGCCCCCATGGCCTGCCACTCCAGGGCTATCTCCACCGGGTCGTCGGAGAATATCGTTTCCTTCTCGTAGTCTCCCTGGTAGAGACGGACGCACCGGCCTTTTCTGATGTCTAGGGCTGGGATTACGTCTATGATTCCTTACCCCCTGCCACCTTCTGGATTTGGTGACCTTGTTGCTAATTATCATATCATTATTGCCGCTGGCGCAACAATCCCTGCCTTAATCTTTGCTTGACATGGCAAGTTCCGGTTGTTAGACTGTCTATTGCCGAGTGATTGGCATGTCCACTCCCGGCGGCTGTTAGGGGCTTTTTGTTGGCACAGACGCACTCAGAACGCGGTTCGTTAGAGCCCTCGGCTCAGGGTCTGGTGCAGGTTTTTACCGGTGACGGTAAGGGTAAGACGACCGCAGCGCTGGGGGCGGTCGTGCGGGCCCTGGGGCAGGGGCGCAGGGTATATATCGTCTTCTTCATGAAGGGCGACTATCCCTACGGGGAGCGCCGTATCCTGGCTCAGCTGCCCGGTGTTAGTCTGGCCAGCTTCGGCGGCCTGGATTTCGTTGACCCGGCTAACGTCAGGCCGCAGGATAGGGAGCAGGCGCGGCAGGCCTTGGCCGCGGCCCGTGAGGCGGTGCTCAGCGATAACTACGACCTGGTCATCCTGGATGAGATTAATGTGGCGGTGGCCTTCGGGCTGATACCGCTGGATGAAGTGATGGCGCTGATTAAGGGTAAACCGTCCCGGCTGGAGCTTATCCTTACCGGTCGTAAGGCTCACCCGGAACTTGTGGAGGCGGCTGACCTGGTCACCGAGTGCCTCAAGATAAAGCACCCTTATGACCGTGGGATAGGGTCGCGGCGGGGCATAGAATACTAGCCGGCTGCGGCGAAAGGGGGCAAACTGATAATGAAGATTACTCTGAGTGTCATCAAGGCTGACATCGGCGGCTATGTGGGACATTCCGAGTCGCACCCCGATGTCTTGGCTAAGGCGGACGAGCTTATGGCCGAGGCCAAGAAAGAGGGCCTGCTGATTGACTATCACGTTACCAAGTGCGGCGATGACCTCCAGCTTATTATGACCCACCAGCATGGCGAGGAGAACGAGAGAATCCATAAGCTGGCCTGGGATACCTTTTTAGCCGGCACCGAGGTGGCTAAGTCGCTGGGTCTTTACGGCGCCGGGCAGGACCTGCTCGCCGATGCCTTCTCCGGTAATGTTAAGGGGATGGGGCCCGGGGTGGCCGAGATGGAGTTTGAGGAGCGTAAGTCGGAGCCGGTCATCATTTTCATGGCGGATAAGACCTCGGCCGGGGCCTGGAACCTGCCCCTGTATAAGATGTTCGCCGACCCCTTTAACACCATCGGTCTGGTGATTGCCCCCAATATGCACACCGGTTTTGCCTTCGAGGTGCATGACGTCAAGGAACACAAGAAGATAGTCCTTAACACCCCGGAAGAGAGCTACGACCTCCTGGTTTTCATCGGCGCCCCCTCGCGCTATATCGTCAAGTCGGTCTACAGCCGCGAGACCAGGGACATCGCCGCCGTGTCGTCTACACAGCGCCTGTCGATTATTGCCGGGCGCTATGCGGGTAAGGACGACCCGGTGTGCATTGTCCGGGCTCAAGGGGTTTTCCCGGCGGTAGGGGAGGTCATGGAGCCGTTCAGCCATCCCCATCTGGTGGAGGGGTGGATGCGGGGTTCGCATCACGGCCCCTTCATGCCGGTGTCCATCCCGGACAGTACCCCGACCCGCTTCGACGGGCCGCCCAGGGTGATTGCGGTTGGTTTCCAGATAGGCGGCGGTAAGCTGGTGGGCCCGCGGGATATGTTTGCCGACCGGTCCTTTGACCTCGCCCGCCAGCAGGCGAACGAGATAGCTGACTACATGCGGCGTCACGGCCCCTTCGAGCCGCACCGGCTGCCTCTGGAGGAGATGGAATACACCACCATGCCTCAGGTGGCCAAGAAGCTGGAGACAAGGTTTGAGAGCCTTGAATAGCGTGGTGAGTCGTGCCAGCGCTGGCAAATAAATGCAGGGGGTGGCAAATGGCGACCTATGTTATGCTGACTACCTTGACTGACGAAGGAAGAAAGACCATAAGACAGAACCCGAGCAGAATCAGGGAGGTGAACAAAGAGGTCGAGGCGATGGGGGTTAAGATATTGGCCCAGTACTCCGTTTTGGGCCCCTATGATTTTGTCAACATCCTGGAGGCGCCGGATAATATCGCCGTGTCCAAGGTGGCTATGGAGCTGGGCGCCAGAGGCACCCTGCAGACGATGACCATGGCGGCCATGAGCCTCGACGAGTTCATCACTAATCTCTGAAGCGGTTTTGATTGCCCCGAGGTTAGGTTATTGAAGAAGTTGCTCCTGGCGACCGGGAACCAGGCTAAGGTGCGTGAGTATCGAAGCCTGCTCCGGGACCTGCCCTTCCGTCTGGTTACCCCCGAAGAGCAGGGTATCACTACCGCCGTCAATGAAGTAGGGGATAGTCTGGAGGAGAACGCCAGATTAAAGGCGGCGACCCTGGCGGCGGAGAGCCGGCTGGTAGCCCTGGCTGATGACTCCGGGCTTGAGGTCGATGTCCTGGGCGGCGAACCCGGTCCGCTGTCGGCGCGCTATGCCGGCGAGGGGGCTTCGGATGAGGAGCGGATTAGCTACCTCCTGGAGCGGCTGGCGGGGGTGCCTTGGGAGAAGCGCTCGGCCCGTTTCCGGTGCGTCATTGCCGTGGCCACGCCCGGAGGTAGGGTAGAGCTGTGTTCCGGGGAGTGCCGGGGGCTGATAACCTTTGAGCCGGTGGGGAGGGGGGGGTTCGGCTACGACCCCGTCTTCTATCTACTGGGGCTGGCGAAGACGATGGCGGAGTTACTACCGGAGGAGAAAAACAGGATTAGCCATCGCGGGCAGGCAGCGCGGCGGGTGCCCGAGGTGCTGGCTGGGTTAGGACTATGACCGGGCTTTGTGATTCTTTTCAGCGTCCCATAAACTATCTGCGGGTATCGGTGACCGACCGCTGCAACCTGCGCTGCGTCTATTGTATGCCGCTGGCCGGTATCCGTCAGCTCTCCCACGCGGATATCCTGAGCTACGAGGAAATCCACACCGTGGTTGCCGCGGCGGCTGAGCTGGGCATAAATAAGGTCAGGATTACCGGCGGCGAGCCCCTGGTGAGGCTGGGGATAGCCTCCCTGGTGGCTATGCTCCGGCAGGTGGAGGCGGTGGACGATATTTCCCTGACCACCAACGGGACGCTGCTCGGGCGTTATGCCGCCGAGCTAAAGCAGGCCGGCCTTAGTCGCGTTAACGTAAGCCTGGACACCCTTAAGCCGGATAGATTCAAGGCTATTACCCGCAGCGGTTTCCCGCTCGGCGACGTGCTCGACGGTATCGAGGCGGCTCGTAAGGCCGGGCTTAACCCGGTTAAGATTAACCAGGTAGTCATGGCCGGTATCAACGACGACGAGGTCATTGATTTCGCCGCCCGGACTATCAGCCAGGGCTGGAATGTGCGCTTCATCGAGTTCATGCCCACCGCCGGGGTCGGCGGTAGCGGCCTGCACTTCGTCTCGGTGGCTGATATCAAGAGACGGCTGGCGCCGCTGGGAGAACTGGAGCCGTGTTTACCCCGGGTCGGCAGCGGGCCGGCCAGGTATTTCCGGTTTGCCGGCAGCCAGGGCAGCGTGGGCTTCATCAGCCCGCTCAGCGAGCACTTCTGCTTCCAGTGTAATCGCCTGCGGCTGACGGCGGACGGCCGGCTCCGACCCTGCCTCCTCTCCGATGAGGAGATAGACCTGAAGCGGCCCCTGCGGAGCGGGGCATCCCGGGAAGACCTGAGAGGGTTGATTAGGGCGGCGGTAGCTAGAAAGCCGCTGCGTCACCGGCTGGCAGAAGGGCAGGGGCCTCTGGAGCGCCCCATGACCCAGGTAGGGGGTTAACCATGACCGAGCTATCGCATATCGATGAAGCGGGTCGTCCCCGGATGGTGGACATTACCGGTAAGCCGGATACCCAGCGTGAGGCGGTAGCCAGGGGTCTGGTCAGGATGAAGGCGGCTACCTTCGAGTTGATAAAGAAGGGCGGCACGGCCAAGGGAGACGTTCTCACCGTGGCTCATCTGGCCGGTATTATGGCGACTAAAGAAACACCGCGGCTGATACCGCTGTGTCATCCGGTTCTGTTGGGCGACAGCCAGGTTGATTTCTGCCTGAATGAGGCGGAGAGCGCCGTAGAGATTACCGTCACGGTAAAGAGCACCGGCAAGACGGGGGTGGAGATGGAGGCACTGACCGCAGTTGCAGTTGCCGCCCTAACCATTTATGATATGTGTAAAGCCGTAGACCGGGGCATCACTATCGAGAATATTCGCTTGGCAGCGAAGAGCGGGGGTAAGAGTGGGGTGGTCAGGCTTTGATGAGAGACGGCGGAGTCTTTGTGGGGGGTGTGAGGTATAACAGCGAGCCGAGGTCTTTATGAAGGGGGGTTGAGTGCGGATGGGTGTTGGTATATACTACTTCGCTAAGGGGAATAAGTTTGGGGGTGCACTATGAGGTTGACATGCCTTCAGGAAAATCTGAGCCGGGGTCTGAGTGTGGTGGGCAGAGCCGTGGCTACCAGGACAACCCTGCCCATAACCAATAACGTCCTTCTGGAAACCGACCAGTCTCGTCTAAGGCTGACCGCCACCAATCTGGAGATGGCTACTTCCTGCTGGATTGGGGCTAAGGTAGAGGAAGAGGGGGCGATTACCGTTCCGGCGCGGCTGCTTACCGAGTTCATCAACTCTCTGCCCAATGATAAGATTGAGGTTAATCTCTCCCAGCGCACCACCCTGGAGTTAAAGTGCGCCCGTTTCGAGGCGCGCATCAGCGGGGTTGATGCCAAGGACTTCCCGCCGATACCGAAGGTGGAGGCGGGGATTGCCACCAAGGTCACCGTGGAGGCCCTGCAGCGAGGTATCAGCCAGGTTGTCTTTGCGGCGGCTACCGAGGAGTCCCGCCCGGTACTTACCGGGGTCAGCGCTGATTTCGAGGGTGACTTGCTGACCCTGGCGGCGGCTGACGGCTTCCGCCTGGCGGTGCATAAGCTGCCCCTGGCGGCTTCGGTCGGTCAGAAGACCACGGTCATTATTCCGTCACGCACCCTGGCCGAGCTGAACCGGCTCATGGTGGACCAGGAGGAGGCAGTTGACATAACGGTTGACCCCGATAAGAGCCAGGCCCTGTTCCGCCTCAAGGATATCGAGCTGGTATCGCAACTGGTTCAGGGGGCCTTCCCCAATTATGCTCAGTTAATCCCGCAGAGCTACACCACCCGCACCGTGGTCGAGGTGGCTGCCTTCCTGAGGGCGACCAAGACGGCCGCTATCTTCGCCCGTGACGGCAGCGGCATTGTCCGGCTCATGATGGTTCCCGGCGGTGGGGAGATGAAGCCGGGTAAGATGACGGTGGCCGCTCGTTCCGAGGAGGTCGGGGACGACGTTGGCGAGATGGATGCGGTCATCGAGGGCGAGGAGGCAAAGATTGCCTTCAACGGCAAGTATCTGGCCGATGTCCTGGGCGTGCTCCACGAGGAGCAGGTGGCCCTGGAGATTACCACCCCTTCAAGTCCCGGGGTACTGCGGCCGGTGGGGGTTGATAACTACGTCCACGTTATCATGCCGATGTTTGTGCAGTGGTAGGTAAAGCTAACTCAAGAGGAATCACGCCTCTAATCTCTATGGTATCATGGCTGGCATAGACTCTTATATCCAAAGCGTCGAATGCCAGCCTTTTTATCTCTGGCTTGGCCTGTTGGTTGACAAGACCCTGTGAGAGGCTTAGACTTCTGCTGCAAGACCAGAATCAACCAGGCCCCGGCTTTCAAAGGAGTTGATAATGCCAAGGTATGCTAAAGGGCAGCGAATACAAGTTGTTTCAGCGACAAACGGCGAGGGGAAGCCCAAATATTGTGATGTTGAGACACATGTCGGCAAATTTGGTGTTATCGTAGAATACTATCGCGTAGGATTTAAAGCAGAAAATCTACCGAGTGATTACTACGTCTATGAAATCAGACTAGATAGCGACAATAATATTATGGCAATACCGGAGGATGCATTAAGGCCGTTAATTAGTTAGTCCGCTAATATGGAGACTCAGTAAAGACTAAGATAACGGTGCTTTATAGAAGTTTAAAAATATCATGAAAAGTGACTGAGCGAATATATTATTGCACCATTGTGTTAATTATTTTCGAAAATAATATTATCCCACTCGTCGTTCTTGTTGCAAAAAGAATCAATTGGATGTACGGTTAGATTATAGTTTCAGTTTAGGCCATTAGGCACCTCTTAAAGTTGCCTCAAGACTTCTCAAGTGTTGGATGACCCAAGCTCCAGCTAACATCTGTAATAAAGGAGGTCATCCAATGGTCAAAGTGTCCAGCGCACTATATCGAGAACTAAACAATATAATATTGGGTTCACGTGCGGTTGATATGCGAGACACCGATGCGGTTCTTAAATACGCTCAAGAACACGGCTTTAAAGCTGTCGCAAGAACAATACAAGGGAACCCCAGACGGTATCTTATGTGCATCAACGAAGGTATGGAAGCAAGCGACTAGTAATCCCTATTCACGACAACGGTACCTTATTAAACTTCAGATACTTGAATAAGAGTATAATCAAGGCATAGGTATTAACTAGTAACAATAGAATAACGGTTGAGGCTGGGGAGTAGATGACGGGAGGGGATACCGACTACCGCCATTTAGAGGGTGGTTTTGGTATCCCCTCCCTTTTTAATTTCGTGTTATATGCCTACGAGACGCATTGAAAAATAGTTGGAATCATGGGGAAATGATAAAGGGTGTAAGGGCTAATATAAGTTTGTGCCCATAGCGGACGCATTGCTGACCGTGAAGGGAGTTTTAATGATAAGAATAACAGACAGCGCAAAGAGTAGGTTGAAAAGGATTTATTTTGATCAAGTAAAAAAGGCTGGCTTGATTCTTAGATTAGCGCTAAACCGCGGAGGGCAGCTAGGATTATTAGCTGGCAAAGAGCAAATATCTGATGAGGTGCATTGGGAGAGAGGGAAAAAGATATTGTTGATAGCGCAGCAACTGGCGGCCATTTTAAATGGCTGCACTCTTGATATTAGAGATACAAAAGAGGGACGGGTATTGTATATGCTACACTAACGCAACTATCAAAATGCTAGTAAGTATGATCACTAGCTTACGCAAGTTGGTCAGGAATAGGGGGTTTATATGAATATTAGAAGTTGTATCATGAGTATTAAACGTCGCACCTTGTACGTTTTGCTAGGTGTCGGCATAGCAGTGGTATCTGTTGGGATAGCTTTGTTTTCTACTTATTCAGTATGAGGCAGAAAGTCTGCCTGTCGAAGCTGAATATCCAACACTAAGCCATCTCGTTCAATCAAGGCGATTGCTTATACACAGATGCTTTGCCACTGATGGTCGGCTGCATGGGGTATAGTAATATAGATGCCATGGATAGAGAAGTGAGGAAAACTGGACAGTATTCTGAGTATCTAGCTAATGGGCAGTGGAAGTGTCGCAAGAGCCCAACAGGGGCGCACTATTGGATCATCGTTAATCAAGGCATGATTTGTAGGTACTGTTCAGAGCATAGGGCTTTAGAGAAATCTACTCAGAAGCTCTAGGTCAATTACATATGGCTCCCATTTTCCTATCATTCTATGAACCTTTGAACTTGCACGCTTGCTAGTTCAGCCTGATGACCATTGTAGGCACGTCCTACTGGACGTGAGACTATTTCCGCCATAGTTATGTTATGTGCTACTGCTGCCGAGTTGGCTAAACTTGAAGAGCAGGGGATAGAAATTAGCAGCCAGCTAGGCGAAGTTTTGCCCAAAGGGTAAGACCAAGGAGACGAGAAATGAGCGCAGAAAACGTTGAGGGGATTCTAGAATTGTCACCGGAAAACAATGATGAGACGATGCCCTCACATGAAGGGTTAAATAACACCCTTCATGCCTTGATAACTCATGAGCTAGAAGTACCACCGGAACCACTAGAGGGGGAAGAGATAACCGGTAATCCAGTCCGCATCTACCTTCATGAAATTGGACGAGTACCTCTCCTCACTGCGGAAAAGGAACAGGTCTTATCCCGGAAGATAGCGGAGGGAAAGCGGATTACCGAAATCAAGCAAGATTACCTACATAGAAATGGAAGATACCCCTCGGCAACTGAGTCAATACTCGCCATGCTTAACGAGATCAGCCAAAATTCTAACATCATCGGGCTCCTCATGGGAAAGCTTGGTTTGGCATCAACCACTGGCCTCAAGGAGATTATCTCTAATGCCACGTTTCGGAGCAGTATCGATGGGGAGATAGACCAAGGATTAATCGAGTCTATTGTCCTGCAGACGAGCCTATCAATACCGGAAACAGAGCATCTCCTGATTAACATATCAATAGATAGTAACCTGCTCCCAGAGGAAGTGGTCAACACCATCGGAGACAGCGCTTCCCTTGCTGACCTGGAAAAGCTGATAGCCGATGCTGACTTCCTCAACTCCATTCAGTCTTATGACAAAGAGCTCAGAGTCTACCGGGACGATATCGAGCATGAGGCAGAACAAGCAGAAAGACACCTGATTGCGGCTAACCTGCGCCTGGTAGTTAGCGTAGCCAAGAAACATGTTGGCCGAGGTATGCCGCTCCTCGACCTCATTCAAGAGGGAAATATCGGGCTAATCAAGACAGCCGAGAAATTTGATTACCGCCGGGGCTATAAATTCAGCACCTATGCTACCTGGTGGATTCGCCAGGGAATTACTCGCGCCATCGCCGACCAAGCCCGTACTATCCGCGTCCCGGTTCACATGAACCAGATTATAAATGACTTGCGGCGAGCGACTTGCCGCTTAGCCCAGGAATACGGGCGGGAGCCCGATCCCAAGGAAATCGGCGAGGAACTGGGCGTGTCTTCAGAAAAAGTCCGCGAAATAATCAAGGTAGCGCAACTGCCAATATCGCTCGAGTCTCCAATCGGGGGGGAGGAGGACAGCCACTTAGGTGACTTAATTGAGGATCGTAATGCGTTAGCACCCCCCGAATCCACCTCCCGCCAACTGCTCAAGGAACAAATCGGTGAAGTGCTCCAGACCCTGACTCCTCGTGAGCAGCGGGTACTGCAACTTCGGTTCGGTCTTGAAGACGGGCGAAGCCGTACCCTGGAGCAAGTAGGCAAGGAATTCAACGTAACCAGAGAGCGGATCCGCCAGATTGAGGCCAAGGCAATACGCAAGCTGCGCCACCCCAGCCGCAGCCGTCCATTAAAGGATTATTATCTGGAGTGAGCGAAGCCCCTACCAGATAGCACTCCCACAGTCTTTGGTCTTCAAAATGTCCCTCTACTCACTGGCTTGAAGAGATCACTGTGCACACTTCATCGGTTGGTGCAATCAGGCCAGGTAACGGTTAGCGATATTACTCCTTCCTACGGTCACTCACATTCGCCAAATTGCCCTCCGTTTGATATAGTATTTTCAAAGATGAAACATCATCGTCAGGTGGGGGAGACTGCTATGAAGAAATGGCGGAGAATGCTGGTTGTTGTTGGCGTGCTGGTGGGAAGCCTTTTGGCCCTGTCCTGCCAGCAGCCGCTAGGACCGGAGACGGTGCTTTTACAGGGAGCGGTAACTATCGGGCCGATTAGCCCAGTAGAAAAGCCCGGCGAATGTCCACCGGTGTCACCAGAAGTCTTTGCCGCTCGGAAATTATTGATCTACGATGAGTCCGGCAGGTATCTAGTGCGAGAGGTCTACTTTACGCAGATAGGTAATGGGGCCACCGGTTACTATACCGCCCAACTGGCGCCTGGCACCTATACCATGGATATAAACCACATGGGAATGGATACTGCTGATAATCTGCCGCAGAAGATAACAGTGGCCGCCGATGAGACAATCACCATCGATGTGCACATTGATACTGGCATCCGGTAGTTAGTTAAGGGCTTGGCCTGCTTGGGTAAGGATTACCCAAGTTCCCCCGTGGGCCCGTCCGGAAAGCGGCGCTATCGGCCTGCCCCTTTGCGCCAGTATGCGGCGGCACACTAGTCGGTGGGGCTTACCCGAGTTCCCCGGTGGGTCTGCCCGTAAAAGGGAGGTATGTCGTGAAGGTAGCACGTTTAGCTATGGAAACCGGGTGGGTCTAGCTATGACCAGGTTATTCGCAATTGGCGGACCTGGGATATTAGCCGCGACAAAACGTCTTGTAGCCGGAAGCAATTAGCTGTGATAAGTCTGGTACTATCTGCAAAGCAACTTGGTTAGCCATGAAGAAGCCCTAACAGTATCTTTAGATTGCCTGTAGCTACGGTTCCCAAAACACCTAACTCACTACTTTGAATACAATGCTGTGAATATTATATATAAATCCGGGGACTGGTTCTTTGTGTAGCTTGATCCACCATGAATAGATTTTTGGGATATAACAATTCGGCGCTTTTGTTAAGACTTTAGCATAGGTTGTAGCTAGTAAATCGGGCAGTCTGTTGAACAATCAGATAATATGTTTGACGTTACCAAACTAACGGGTTCACTCTACGGAGGGGCGTCAGACGCCTGGAATATTATGCCGCCTAGGTTTCTTTAGGGGGACGCCGCAGTATGGTACGGCGTCCGTTATACCTTTCCGCGTCGTATTGCGTGGCGACGTCGACGAAGCTGATGCGGCCGACGACATCCTCCAGCGGGCAGGCTGTGATCCGACCGTTTCTAAAGCACACCATCTTCCCGTAGTCGTTCATGGTCACCAGGTCGACGGCGGCGATACCGAAATACCGCCCCATCCTCCGATCATAGGCGCAGGGCGCTCCACCCCGCTGCAGATGACTCAGATTGACACTGCGAGTCTCGAGGCCAGTCGCCTGCTGTATCTCCTGGGCCAGGGCCTCGGCAACGCCGCCGAGCTTCTTATGTCCGAAGCCGTCGATGCCGGATTCCCGAACGAACTCGACGCCGCCGACCGGCTTGGCGCCTTCGGAGGCCACGATGATATTGTACCTGGCCCCGGCCCGCCGGCCCTCCAGGACGAGCTCGTTAATCTTCTCCAGCGTGAAATCAAACTCGGGAATGAGGATAATGAAGGCCCCGCTGGACTCGCCGCCTTCCAGAGCCAGCCAGCCGGAGTGACGACCCATCGTCTCCACGACGAATATCCGCTGGTGAGAGCCAGCGGTGGTCCGCAGGCGGTCGATTTCCTCGGTAATAACATTAAGGGCCGTCTCGAAGCCAAGGGTGTAATCGGTCTCCGGGAGGTCCTTGTCGATTGTCTTGGGAATACAAATGACATTGATACCGGCCTGCTGCAATCGGTGGGCAACGCTCAGGGTATCGTCACCGCCGATAGCGATGACGGCATTGAGACCGAGTTTCCCAATGTTGTCCAGCACCGTCTGGGTCTGGTCGTTCTCGGGATTGCAGGGGTTAGTCCGCGAAGTCCCCAGCATGGTACCGCCATATCGGTCCCAGGTGCGGACTATATCCTGATTGAGTGGCCAGGCGTTCGCCTCCAGAAGCCCCTGCCACCCGTCCTTGATGCCGATAACCTCGTAGCGCAGCCTCCTTTCCCGCTGTAGTCTTTCGTCCAGAGCCGTTTTAACCACCCATTTTATGGCCGGGTTGATTCCGGCACAGTCACCGCCGCCGCTGAGGATACCAATCCGCATCACATTCATCTTTTTACCCCCGTTTACTAATCTATCTGGTAGCGATGCCCAAATATCAAGTCAGGTCACGCCATCAATCATTCACCGGTGCGAATACAATACTAAAATAGCCAATGAATGAAGTGATACCCTATATTATATCATCCATTCCAGCTTCTCCAACCTATTTCCCCTTCGGGTCCAACCGCTCTCTGAACCATTAATATGCGTCCGGCCCCTAGTACCAACTGACCAGCCGACGAGCCACACCTATCCTTCCGACTGCCCCATAACTAACATGGCTGATTAGTGTTTAGCAACCGTAGTTGTAATAATGGTCGCACCCCTTGGTGGCCCGTCGAGAGGACTAGTGACCATACGAACCGGTCACTTACCGATGTTTCTTTCAGCACTAACTGAACGAATGCTGTGCCAGTCTAGAAAAATATGAATCTAAAGTCTGTGTGACACTATTGTAAGGAGGGATCCGATACTGATCCAATCTATGGTATGCCGACTCCCGGATTCAGTATGTTATTGGGGTCGAAAAGCGTCTTTATGCCCCGCATCAGTCTCCAGCCCGTATCGTCTGGGTATAGGTCCAGGTCAGGGATCCTGATTACGCCAACGCCGTGCTCGCCGGTAATCACTCCCCCCAGCTTAATGGCCTCCTGATAAATTTCTCGCTTGATCTGCTTCACCAGACCCATATCTTTTATTTTATCCAGGATATGGGGATGGATATTGCCATCGCCCACGTGTCCATAGGTAGGGATTTCGGTGCCATATTTCTTAGCAATCTCATCTATCTTATCCAGGAGAACGCCGACTCTCGCCGGAGGCACCGTCACATCCATGATGTCGGCATACCGGTCTTTCATTGAGGAGTAAAGCTCGCTCCTGATCTTGAGTATATTGGCCTGCTCTTCCCGGCGCTCCGCCATCAAAATGTCCACAGCGTTCATTCGCTCGCAAACGGCACTGGTCTTCTCACCCTGCCCGTATACCTCTTCGGCATTATCACCGGTGAGGATGATCATTAAGAAGCTATTACCCTTAGTGGCGGGCCATTTCAAACCCAGGTATCGGGCGGAGGTCTCGATTACGTTACGTTCAAAATACTCTGCGGCTAGGGGAACTACCCCGCTTTGCAGTATCTTGGGAACACTGTCTATAGCATCATGGCGGTTATCATATGACACGATCAGCGTGGCACTCGCGGCCGACTTGGGATAGAGCCGGAAGATTACTTTGGTGATCACCCCCAGAATTCCCTCGCTATGTATCATAAGATTCATCAAATCCAGGCCCTGATTGTTCTTGAGCAGCTTTCCCCCCAGATTGAGTATCTCCCCGGTCGGGAGGACCACCTCAAGGCCTTTCACATAGTTCCGTATGACCCCCCACTTCACCGCCCTGGTGCCGCCCGCGTTGCAGGCGACCATGCCCCCGGCTTGGGCTCCCTCGTCACCGGGATGGGGGGGAAAGAATAGACCGACGCCATCCGCCGCTTCCAGTATGGTCGCCAGCGTGACGCCCGCCTGGACTACTATCATCAGGTTTTCCTTGTCTATTTCTTCAACCTTGTCGAGCCTTTCCAGAGAAAGGACTATGCCGTCTTGGGTCGGCACGGCGCCGCCGCATAGGCCAGTGCCGCCGCCACGAATGAACACCGGCGTCTTTTCGGTATTAGCCAGTTTCAGGATTTCCGAGATTTCCTGGGAACTAGCGGGCTTGACCAGCACTACCTTGTCTGCCGGTCGGGGCCTGACCGCCAGGGCCGTCTCGTCAACCAGGTAGCGCTCCATCTGTCCTCGTTCGGTAATCACCCAGTCATCGCCCACAATCTGGCGCAACCCTGCTACGTATATCATTGATTCTTTCCTCTAATCCTGTTGATGAGTTTGGGAACCACCTCGTAGAGGTCACCGATAACTCCGTAGTCGGCTATCTTGAATATCGGTGCCGACGGATCCGTATTGATGGCAACAATAACATCGGAAAAGCGCATACCGGCCAGGTGTTGGGGACTTCCCGAAATACCGCAGGCGATGTACACCTTAGGTTTAACGGTATGGCCGCTGAATCCAACCTGGTGCTCTTTGCCGATCCACTTGTCATCTACCAGCGGGCGGCTGGAACCGACAGCGCCGCCCAGAAGATCAGCCAGCTCGGCTAGTAGCTCGAAGTCAGTGGCCTTTTTCAGACCTCTTCCGCCTGAGACGATTATCTCAGACTCCACGATGTTGCCTTCCCCCGACTTTTCTCTGTGTACGATGGATAGTAAGGACGGCACAATCTCCGGTTTCCGATCGACTATTTCCCCTGTCCGGTTGGTATCCCGTCTATTGCTCTGCATTACCTTGTACCTGACGGTTGCCATCTGCGGCCTGGTCTTGGTCTTAATCTGCGCCAGGATGCTGCCGCTGAATGCCGGACGTATCTGGATCAAGTTACCTTGCTCATCCACGTCAAGCCCGGTACAATCGGCGGTAAGGCCGGTGTCAAGGGCGGCGGCTATCCTGGGACCTAACGAGCGCCCCAGGTGCGTAGCGCCCAGAAGAAATATCTTCGGCTTGACTTCTTTTATCAGCTTCACAATATTGTGTTTGTAGTTCAGGAGATCGAAATGCTTCAAGACCGGATGGTCGAACACCCACACTGTCTCGGCACCGTAGTAGATAAGCTCCCTGGTAGCCTCCTCCACCTGTCCACCCAGGAGAACGCTGTACAGAGGCACCCCCAACCTATCGGCAAGCTCTTTACCCTTCCCCAGCAGTTCGAAGGAAACGTGATGGATTTGGCTCTCGCTTTGCTCGGCGAAAACCATAACGCCGGTATGGTCTTTCACGCCCTCAACCCTCCCATCTCCTCCAGGGCGCTCACGATTTCGACTACCGCGGCGTCAACCCGGTCGCGGAAGACCTTGCCCCTTCGTCCCTCTTCAGTTGGTATGGTAACCTTATCGACACGGGTGGGTGAGCCACGCACCCCAAACTTACTCTTGTCGGCGACGGTGGATAGCTCCTCGGCACCCCATGTTGTGATTCTAGCGTCTCTCGCCTTTATCTTATCACGAAAGCTGGGGAGCCTGGGGGTATTAACGTCTTTGGTCACCGTAATCAGCACCGGGAACCCAGATTCTATAGTGTAAGTGTCGCCTTCCATGTCGCAGACAACCGTCAATTTTGCCCCGACTTCTCTTATCTCCGAGACATAAGCCACGTGTGGTATCCCCAGCCATTCCGCAATTTCCGGGCCTACCTGACCGGTGTCTCCGTCAACAGTCTTTTCCCCACAGATAATCAGGTCAAAGTCGCCATATTTCCGAATGGCGCTGGCAATACAGTATGACGTGGCCAGCGTATCTGCCCCGGCGAATTGTCTATCCGTGAGGAGAAGGGCACTATCGGCGCCTCTGGCCAAGGCGTCCCGCAGGGATGATTCGGCCCGTTCCGGCCCCATGCTTACGGCGACGATATGGCCACCCAGTTTTTGCTTTATCTGAACTGCGGCCTCTAGAGCGTAGAGGTCGAAGGGGTTAATCTCCGCCTCTGCGGAGCTCCGATCCACTATTCCTCGATCGGTATCGAATTTGACCTGAGCCATATCAGGTACTTGCTTTATAGGCACAACAACGCGCAAATGCTGTTACCTCCGGACGAAGCGGTTGCATCATTATTACCAATACTACAAGAGGGATTTCCGTTCTCCTTGACCGACCCGCAACGCGAAGAAGGCGGAGCCACTCTGCTATTTCCGGTTGATGGCTCCACACCTGTTGGACCATAAGAAGTGCTTGGC
>Ga0315537_1001270_pt1 | contig 19902 bp, 18 predicted proteins | sample SalMarSW160270MG_FD_203091 | JGI IMG/M metagenome (GOLD analysis project Ga0315537, IMG submission 203091) | Salt marsh sediment microbial communities from the Plum Island Ecosystem LTER, Massachusetts, United States - Salt Marsh Sediment SW1602-70 ...
CTCTGCTATGCTTCATACATTCACCATCTTCTCACCGGTAAGTAACCTTCCAAGATCTGTGCCAAGATGGTCTCTTTATAACTTATTGATTTTATATGTATTTTATCTTTTGATTCCTTGGCAATGACGGTTTTTTATGGAATTATTTTACATTATTATGAAAAATATTCATAGTTAAAACCCTTATGGCTAGAGCTCTTCAATCCTTATTCTGCCAGTAAAGTGAACGACAATTTTATATTGTTTACCTTGCTCATTATCTATCCTGATGTGTCCGCTCGAACAGGTGCCATTGGGATTAAATTTAACCTTCGGAGGACTGCCCAGACTACCTGTTGCACTGGCGATATCCACGCCCTTGGGGACACGAAATACGCTTCCCTCTTGTTGCCAGACCCCGTCATTCCTCTCTAGCAGGTATTCATTTTTTGCCAAATCAAAACGTACCCTATATTCTAGACTTCTGGAAATAGCCCTGATTTTAGCTAATTGGAGTTGAGAAACGATATCCCTTCCAGCCTGTCTGATGCGGAAATCATCCAACCACTCCCCTATGGCAGGGGCCAAAAACAGGCCCATGATGGCGACAATGGCCATCACCACTGCCAACTCTATGAGGGTAACCCCTCCTTTCCCTCGTAGCATGTGCATAACCCCCCTTCTCACCCATAAATCTGCGCCAGATATTCCTTACATCACATAATTATTGATTCCTTCCATTTCCTGTTTATGGTAGCGAATCTCCACTTAATGCGTATATTGTTCTACTGCACCTCCTTCCCATAATCCTCCAGGCCATAGTCCTTGAGTTTATAGAGTAGGGCCTTATGGCTGATCTCCAGGATACGTGCGGCCCTCAGCCTGTTGCCTCTCGTCTGCTTCAGGGCCTCCTTGATCAGCCTAATCTCCATCTCACGGGCGCCCTTTTTGATGGACAAACCCGATGAGCTCGGTCCTGATCCTTCATCCCCATGCATATGCATCAAGAGACCCTCCATGACAATGGTATCCCCTTCTGCCAGGATCATGGCTCGTTCGATGATATTCTCCAGTTCCCGCACATTGCCAGGCCACGGATATTGGAGGAAACGTTCCATCGCACCCTGAGAGATACCCTGTATCCCCAATCCCAGTTTTTTGTTGTATACCTCGATAAAGTAGGCTACCAAGGGAGGAATATCTTCCTGTCTTTCACGCAGGGGTGGTATATGAATGGGCAGGACGTTGAGACGGTAATAGAGGTCCTCCCGAAACCGATTGTTTTTCACCTCTGAGGCCAAATCCTTGGCCGTGGCGGCAATGATACCGACATCAACGTGAGAAGCATGAGTATCCCCTACCCTCCTGATCTCGCCGTCCTGGAGCACCCGCAACAGCTTCACCTGAAGGTTTTGAGGGAGCTCCCCTACTTCGTCCAGAAACATCGACCCTTGATGGGCCATCTCAAAAAGGCCTCTTTTCGACTTGATGGCATCGGTAAAGGCCCCTTTAACATGACCGAAGAGCTCGCTCTCAAGTAAATTCTCAGGTATAGCTCCACAATTAACTGAAATTAAAGACTTATCTTTTCTATCACTATTATGATGAATTGCCCGGGCTACCAGCTCTTTGCCTGTCCCGCTTTCGCCGGTGATCAAGACGGACGATTTATGCCTGGCCACCTTCTTGATAAGTGCAAAGATAGTACGCATCTCCTTGCTCTGCGCCACGATATTCGCAAGGTCATAATCCCGCTGCACCTCATCCCTGAGTCTGATATTTTCCTCACGCAACCTCTCCCGTTCTTCTGCCTTTTTGAGTGTCAGGATGATCTCGTCGGCATTAAACGGCTTGGATACATAATCGTAGGCACCGATCTTCATCGCCTCTACTGCTGTATCAACAGTGCCATACGCGGACATCATGATGATTGTCCCTTCCAATCCCTTCTCCTTTGCCGCTTTGAGCAAGGCCATACCGTCCATTGTGGGCATTTTTATATCACACAAGATGATATCCCATGCATGGCGCTGCATCTTCTCGAGGGCCTCCTTCCCATCTTGGGCAATCGCCACCTGGTATCCCGCTTCCCCAAGGATCAATTGGAGGTAGTGTCTCAGGTTCTCCTCATCATCGATGACTAATACCCGCTTCCCCAACATCTCCCTCTCCTAATAGCAGCCGTGGTTATCCGCACCATCAGCCGATAACGATACTCTCTTAAAGAGGTTTTTAGACCCAAGGGACAAACATATATTCGGATTTTTTCAGAAGATTAGGTTTTAAATATCACAGTAATCATTTCTGGGCAAGGGAAAAACAGTGCGTTAAAGGCCCCTCGTACGTCGCTTGACACCCACCTTAGCAAAGGTGTATTTTTATGATCGAAACAGGCCGGCGTAGCTCAGTGGTAGAGCGGCTGATTCGTAATCAGTAGGTCGGGAGTTCAACCCTCCCCGCCGGCTCCACATGTATCACCCTCTTTTGCCTGTCTTGCTTCCAATGGGCCTTATAAGTACCATTAAAATCAGACCAACAACAGTGAGAGCGGCAAAGGTGAAGAAAGCCGCCTGATAGCTACCCGTAACATCAAATATATAACCAGTCAGAAGCGGACCAAGGGCAGCTCCAATGGTAAAACCGAAAGCTATAATCCCAAGCAGCAAGCCGTGTGAGCTTACCCCAAAGAGCCATGCTACCAGAGGCGACTCTGACGTCATACAAATGGCATAGCCAATGCCGAAGCCCCCGACAAACAGGTAGAACATCCATACCTCTGTGATCGATACCAGCCAGAATAACATTGCTGACGCCAGTATTAAGCCAATAATACAAGCCTGCTTGTTCCCGATCCTGTCGGCGGCACCACCCACTACATTGCCAACAATACCCGCTCCCCCCAACGCAGCAAGAATGGTGGCCCCTTTGGCGGCGGAAATTCCCAGATCGGTGATATGTGGCACGATATGCACAACGATACTGAAATAAGAAAATCCCAAACAAACAAATATACCAAAAAGCATCCAGAACTGTCTGGTATGAGCTGCCTCCCTGAGGGAAAATCCCTCATTCCGTCCTTGCAACATTTCCTCCCCCGCTTCATCTCCACCGTCGGGTACGTGCCCCGCTCTCGTTGGGTCGCGCTTTAAAAACTGGGCAGCTAAAACACCAACTGCCAAAACGAGACACCCCAATAAAATGTAGGATACACGCCAGTCATATAAAGAGATGAGCCGGTTGGCCACTGGTGGTGCAATCAATGAGCCAAGGCCTATACCGGTTAAGGCAATACCCGTCATCACATTTCTTCTCTTGATAAACCACCTGGCTACAGTCGACAAGAGCGGGACAAGGACACCACTCATGCCGATACCTATTATCACCCCATAGAATAGATATATCTGCCAGAGCGTACTAATCTGTGACATAAGCAAACAACCGACACCGAGAAAAAAGCCACAAAACGTGAGCACTATCCGGGGACCAAGCCTATCGTTCAATCCACCCATGACAATAGCCAACAAGCCCTGTACAAGCATAGAAAGTGATAAGGCGCCTGAGGTAAGTGCTCTCGTCCAGCCAAACTCAGTGAGCATCGGCTTGAAGAAGACGCCAAAAGCAAAGCGTGTGCCATACATTACCGCAAAGACACATAGGCTGGCGACAACCACGATATAGCCGTAGAAAAACCTTTTCTTCGTATCAGGAGAACGCTGGACTTTTTGATGAGCCACTATAGACCCCTTTTCTATGAAACATTAGAATTGTTTTGATTGAGTTTCTAAAAAGTACGTTAGTTTCGAGCGGCCAAGTATAACACAACTTCTTGCAATGCGCCCCTTCATTATTAAATTTGTGTCGCCTGAAAAATCACCTCAATACACGTCCTTTATTTTGACAAATTCCCTGAAGTTGGTTAGATTGTTTGCGGAGTTGATCTTTCCTAAAGGCTTTATCCTCAAGTGAGTATTTTATGACCTCATCCCGTTTTCTTATTATCAATGCAGATGATCTCGGCATCTCATCTGAGGTCAATCAAGGGGTATTTACTGCCTACGAACACGGCGTAGTTACCGATTCATCCCTCTTAATCAAAGGTGCGTGCAGTCAAGAAGCCATAACGATGCTTAGAAAAAATCCTCAATTTCCAGCAGGAATACATATCGATTTAGATCCCTTACTGGGGTGGGAGTCACCGGGGAAGGAGAAGTTCACTCGGCAGGAACTGCATCAGCAAATGAGCGAATCCACTTTTGTCATGAAGATACAACAGGAGATCCATGAGCAGATTGAGGCCTTTGTAGATACCGGGCTGATCCCTTCTCATATCGACACCCATCATCACGTCCACGGCTTCTCCCGGATCTTTGAGATCCTTATGGAAGCAATAGACAGATACGGAATCAAGGCCATCCGTTTCAGCAAAACAGGGTATGCCCTTATGGGAAGATCGGATATCCTCGTCACGGCAGAGACGTCTCAATGGATGGAGGATGCACTCCGCCAAAGGCATATTACGTATCCCCATTTGTTTATCGATCCCCTTTTCCCCTTCTCTCTCTCGGAACTCCCCACGGGAGTCACAGAATTGATGGTGCACCCCAGTTCAGGAGGAGATGTGTGGAGACAGAAAGACTTTGCGATGCTCACGGACCCATGCTTTATACAAACAGTACGCGAAGAAGGGATCGGGCTGATCAGTTTCTCTGCGTTGGAATCCTCCCTTTTCCGTTGACATTAGCTTAATTTGTGATATATATAACATAATCTTTTGTTTGATAAGATTCCCATTCAAAACAAGCGATGATGAGGGACTAACCATGAAAAAGGTCCTTTCCGGTAATGAGGCGATAGCGCGGGGTGCCTGGGAGGCCGGGGTACTCTTTGCTTCCTCCTATCCTGGGACACCGAGCAGTGAGATCCTGGAAAATATCACCCGGTATCAAGAGATCAAGGCTGAATGGGCCACCAATGAAAAAGATGCCTTTATGGCGGCAATGGGGGCAATGTTAGCTGGGGCACGAGCTATTGCAACGATGAAACATGTGGGCGTAAATGTGGCGGCAGATCCCTTCATGACGGTTGCGTACACCGGAGTCAATGGAGGTTTTGTCCTCGTCACCGCAGACGATCCGCAACAACACAGCTCCCAAAACGAGCAAGACAACCGTCACTATGCCAAATTCGCCAAAGTACCCATGTTGGAACCGAGCGACAGCCAGGAGGCCAAGGATTTTACGAAAAAGGCCTTTGAGATCAGTGAAGAGTTTGACACCCCGGTCATGTTGCGGACGGTAACCAGGATTTCTCATTCTAAAGGGCCGGTGGCATTGGGAGAGCGCACGGTGCCGGATCGTCCCATAGAGCTTGCCAAAGATAAGCCCAAATATGTGATGTTGCCGGTCTACGGTCGTGAAAGACACAAGGTAATAGAAGAACGGTTATTGAAACTCAAGACATTTGCTGAAACCTTTGAGGGGAACCGCGTAGAGATGAATGATACGGCAGTGGGCATCATCAGCGGAGGCATCTCCTACCAGTACGCAAAAGAGATATTCCCCAACGCCTCTTTTTTGAAGCTCGGTATGTCGTGGCCTCTCCCCGAGAAGATGATCACGGAATTTATCAGCAAGGTCGATAAGGTCTTTATCATAGAAGAACTGGATCCCTTCTGGGAAGACAATATCAGGGCTTTGGGACATACAATAGCTGTAGGGAAGGATACGATACCGCTTTGTGGTGAGTTGAGTCCCACCATCTTGGCAGAGATTTTTGACCCGAGCTACAAGGTTCCCGCGTCGGTGTATGGTGGACCAATCCCTCCCCGTCCACCGAATCTGTGTGCGGGATGCCCTCATAGGCCGGTATTCCATGTGTTAAAGAAGAATAAGCTCTATGTCCACGGAGATATCGGTTGTTACACCCTGAGCGCCCTTCCACCGCTCGAGGCGATGAACAGTAGCTTTTCCATGGGATCAAGTATTGGTGTCTGCGAGGGGGCCAGCCAGGTCTTAGATGAGGACGGACAGAGCAACATGGTCTGCGTCATTGGCGATTCAACCTTCCTCCACAGCGGGATCACGCCATTGTTGAATATGGTGTTCAACAAGTCTAATGCCACTGTGATTATCGTCGACAACTGGATCACTGCCATGACAGGATCTCAAGAACACCCCGGTACGGGGTACACCGCCAAGGGTGAAGAGACCGTGAGTGTGGATTATGCAGAATTGTCAAAGGCACTGGGTGTAGCCCAAGAAAATATTAGAAGCGTTGATCCATACAACATCGAGGAGTTTGACAAGGTCGTAAAAGAGGAAACGAGCAAAAAGGGACCCTCGGTAATCATTACCAAAGATGCTCCCTGCGCGCTGTTGCGGCGAGCGATCGGCTCCTTTAATAATCCGCTTTCAGTGGATCAAGGTGTCTGCACCGGATGTCGCCAGTGTGTTCAGCTTGGATGTCCGGCTATCAGTTGGGATGTAACAAAGGCAGGAGAATACACAACCGCCGACGGCAAGACAAAGAAGAGAAAAGGAGCTTCCTTCATTGAGGCAACGCTCTGTAATGGTTGTGGGTTGTGTTACCAGGTCTGTGCATTCGGCGCTATCAAGGGTGAGTCAGATGAAGTACCCTTGGGCTTTCAGTTGAATCGCTACCGATCAATTGAAACAACAAAAACGAAATGATAATCACAATAATTGAAAAAAGGCATAAACCATGGCAGATACGGTAACCAATATTCTCGTGGCAGGCGTAGGAGGTCAGGGTGTGATCCTTGCCAGCGACCTGATGGCTGATACCTTCTTGGCTGCCGGCTATGACGTCAAAAAGAGTGAGGTACACGGGATGGCCCAGCGAGGCGGTGCGGTCAGCAGTCATGTCCGATACGGGGAAAAGGTCTATTCACCCATTATTAAAATTGGAGAGGCGGATTATCTCTTTATGACGGAAAAGATGGAGACATTACGGTGGCTCGACTATGGCAACCCTACGACCGTAGTTTTGGTGGACGATATTACCATAAACCCTCCTGCTGTGAATCTGGGAGAAATGGAATATCCGCGGGATATAGAAGCGACCTTAAAAACTAACTTCACAAAAGTCTTTATCATTCCGGCCTCAACGATGGCTGCCGACCTGGGTAATGCACGGGCCGCAAATGTGGTGCTGATGGGAGCCTTTTCAAAGTTGTTGGATATCAAGGAAGAGATATGGCTGCAATGCCTCTTGGCACGCCTTCCTGAAAAACTCCATGATTTAAATAAAAAGGCCTTCGCAGCTGGAAGGCAAGCTATTTAGGTTTTACGTTTGTTCTTCCAGAAGACACTATTTATTCTCAGCCTTTCAACTTAACGCTCTTCTATATCGCAATAGGCGACCTTGCGTTAATCACCGCGAGATCCCTTTTGAAGATATATGACAAACTCAGAACCCGTACCTTCTTCGCTTTTAATCCGGATCTTCCCGCCAAAATCATCAATGATCTTTAAGGAGATGGAGAGCCCCAGTCCTGTCCCTTTATCCGGTGACTTAGTCGTATAAAAGGGATCACAGATCTTATCCAGTTCTGCTGCGGGTATCCCCACGCCGGTATCCTTGATGGAGATGATTATCCAACGTTTCTCTTCCGCCGTGCGAACGACTATGGATCCGCCATCGGGCATGGCATCGGCGGCATTGATTACTATATTGAACAAGACCTGTTGTAGCTGGTCACTGTTTCCCCGTACCGACGGAAGATGTTCTGCCAATGAAAGGTCAATCGTTATATTGTGAAACCGTTCTTCTACACTGAGCATATGTAAGGAATTGTGAACAACCTGATTTACCTCAACATCCTCTATATGCGGGGAAGGAGGTTTTGAAAATTGGAGTAAGTCTTTGATAATACGATTGATTCGCTCGGTCTCTTTCCTCATTCTCTCCACTAAATCTAAAAGGATCTCACCATCTTTGAGCTTTTTGTGTTTGAGCTTTTTGTGCAGAACCTCTGTATGACCCAGCACCGAAGACAGAGGATTCCCAATTTCATGTGCGACCCCTGCGGCCATGCGTCCGACAGATGCCAATTTTTCGGTATTCACAAGTTCCGCTTGAGTATTCTTTAATTTGGTAATGGTCTTCTCTAAATCGTGCTGCTTCTCAGACAACCGAGTTACCATCTGATTAAAAGCCGTCGCCATTTGTCCTATCTCATTCTGAGATTCTACCTGCGCACGATAACCCAACTCACCTTCCCGTATCCTCTGTGCTGCCCCCACCAATCGTTTCAAAGGGTTAACCACTACCCGCGCCAAGAGAAAACTCCCAAAGACAATCAAGACTAAAGAGTCCAAGAGAATTAAGATGAGAAATAACCGTCGAAAGACTATGAGTCTATCCATAACATCAGCCAACGAAAATGCAACCTGTACCCCGCCAATAACCTTTCCTTCACGCACAAGAGGCGCCGTCGAAATGAGCCTATGGTAAAAGGACCACCAGAGGGTCCCCGTTCTCTCTAACCGAATGTGCTCACTGCCCTGATGCATGGCCGTGAGCAAATCCTCCTTATACCGCTTCCCCTCACCCCTGGTGATTAAAGGCCGCAGATCTCTATCCACAATCCACATCCCTTCCACTTCTCTCAACTGAGTGAACCCAACGAGGATCCTCGACAGGTTAGGATCTTGATACCAGTCCTCACCTTGGAAAGCAGTGATCCCTCTTTGCAGCGAGAAGAGGACAATGCGCGAACCGGCTATCTTCTGCTCGATGATCTCTTGCTCGCTTACTTTAAGGATGGTGAAGCCGACCAATAAAAGGGAAGCTACCATGAGAATGGTAATATTAAGGACGATTTCTGTCCTGAGACCCATCTGGATTTTACGAAAAAGCCATTTCATATACACACCTACATAGCAGCAGCACGCAAAAACCCCACGTACCAGCTAATCAGGGCTTCCCCCACTAAAACATAAATAATGGCCCCCAGGGAAAGAAAGGGCCCAAACGGGACGGCATATTTGCTATCAGCCTTTGAGGAGATGAGCATTAGCGTAACCCCCACAATTGAACCGATCAACGAACTGCACAGGATAGTAAATAAGACCCCTTTCCAGCCGATAAAGGCCCCGATCATGGCCAAAAGCTTGATATCTCCTCCCCCCATCCCTTCCCTCTTGGTTACCACGTGATAGACGCTCGCTACCAGATAGAGTGACCCCCCTCCCACCAAGATCCCGATGAGGGAATCCGTGAAGGACAGTTGAGGATGCAGTAAGGAGATGCCTACCCCAATAAGGATACCGGGCAGGCTGATCACATCGGGGATAATCCGGTGAGGGAGATCTATAAAGCTCACCAGCGTCAATGATGCAAAAAAGGCAAAATATATCAGATAAAAAGCAGAGATACCGTATTGCCAGAGCAGTATAAGGGAAAAAAGCCCCATGAGAAATTCTACAAGGGGATAACGCCAAGAAATGGGGGCATGGCATGCCCTGCATTTTCCCCGCAGAAGAGCAAAGCTTACCAAGGGGATATTGTCGTAAAAACGGATAGGTGTCTTACACTGAGGACAGTGAGATGATGGCAAGATGATGGAGCTTTCTTGAGGAATCCTATGGATGCAGACGTTGAGAAAGCTCCCAACTATGGTTCCAAAGAAAAAACCGAAAACAAGCGTTATCAAATTCACTTCATTACCCTCTCCTTCTCCCTGAGCAGGTCCAGGTAGAGTTTTTCTTGCTCGTCAACCATTTTCCAGATATCAAATGCTCCTACCATTCCCTTACCTTGCTTTCCCATCTCTACCGCCTTCTCGGCATGGTTCAGCAGATAGATTATGTTCTCAGCCATCCCTTTGACGTCATGGGGTTCTCGTAAAAAGCCATTCACTCCATCAATTACTGCCTCTGGGGTTCCGTCAACCATAGTGGCAACGATGGGGATTTCCATAATCATGGCCTGGGGCAAAACGCGAGGAAGCCCTTCCCATAACGAGGTAAGGCAGAAGATGTCGGTCGCAGCCAGGATTTCAGCGATATCCCGACGCCATCCGAGAAGCTTGAGCCGCTCGCCCAAACCTAAGTCAGCCATCCGCTTTTGTACTGTCTCTCGCAATATTCCATCACCCACCAAAATGAAATAAGCATCTTTCTCTTGCAGGACCAGATGAGCTACCTCCACATAATCTAACGGGGCCTTTTGGGGCTTAAGACAGCCAATCATCGTAACCAGAGGGACGGTTGGCTCAACCCCAAGTTCCTTTTTCTTATCCCCTTTGTTGACCTTGACCCCCTCAAACTCCCCCAACTCGATACCGCTCCTGATCAGGATCGCCTTCTGGACGGGGAAAATGCCTTTCTCAACCCCTTTTTGTATGTTGGCTTTAGAAACGGCAATAAATTTATCGGTGATCATGGCGGTCAATTTTTCAAGAAGAATAATGGATGTGCGTATAGGAGAAGATTGATGGTCGTGAAAACCAAAACCATGGATGGTGTGGATGATGACATCTGCCCCTGCAAGTCGTGCTCCCCACCTAGCCAGGATACCCGCTTTGGAGCTATGGGTATGTACGATCACGGCTGAATCGCTTTTTTTAATGGATTTTATGATACCCCTTATCTTGAACAGGGCCCTTATATCCTTCAAGGGATTGATTTCTCTGATGAGTTCAGGGAGCAAGAAGGTCTTGACACCATTAAGGGCCATCGCTTCTGAAACCAATATGCCTTCGTTGTTGGTAATCAGGTACGGTCGAAAGCGCTCTCGATTCAGATGCGCGATGGTAAAGAGGGTATTTTGCTGGGCACCGCCCAATTCCAATTTTGTGATGATATGTACTACCGCGAAAGGTTTCATGAAAGCTCCTGAGCCACTTCTCTACCCTGCAGAATGGCCTCTTCTATGGTGGCATATTCCCAAAGGCCATATCTTCCGATGGGGTAAATGTGCTTGGAGCGAAGGAATTGGATAATAGAACTCAGGTGCTGGTAACGGAATAAATCGTAGATTACATAAGCATGTTTGATCATCAGTGTCTTTTCAGTCAATATCTCATCATCCTCGCGGAGAACTCCACAGGCGATAAGGCTGGAGAAGGTCTCTTCTCTCACCTGATCAACCGAAGGTGGATTTGAGGGTAGGTGGGATATCTCCACATAGACAGAACTGGTTCCTTTCGGCGCCATATGGGGAGAGAAATTACTGAGAAAGCCCACCCGGTAAAAGGGGTATGCAGATTCGGGATAATAGATCCAGTGAAAATCCGATATCTTCTCCCGCTTCACTCCGAGATTAATGTTGATGACAGAGACATATCTGAGGGAATTCTTGAAATCCTTGATCGCATCGGGGAGGGGTTCTATACGCTGAAGGAGTTCGTCCAGGGGGAGAGATGAAATTAACGTACCGTAGGTTGTTTTGCTTCCATCTTGAAACCGTATTATTTTTCTCTCTATATCGATGGATTGTGCTTCTTTCCCGAGGTGGATACCCTCAACCTCGGCAAGGAAGGCCTGAGGGAGGACCCCTATCCCACCCTTGAGGGGATAGAGAAACTCCTGATTATACCCAAATCCCTTGAGATTGACCCCTAAGGCACCATCAATCACTTCTTCAAGGGTTGGGTGGGGAATAAATCTCTCGACCCATTCCAAGGAAATCTCATTGAGGGGAATCCTCCAGAGTTTTTCATTGTAGGGGACCATAAAATGTTTGGCGATTCCTGCGCCAAAGGCTTGATATATCCAGTCCAACAAATCTGCCCCTTCCCTTTCCTTGCTACGTGAAGCTTTGATGAACTCAATGAGACACTCTCTGGTTATTTCTTGCGGTAACGCCCAAAGGTTCGCCTGAAAGGGAAACGGGATGTATCTGCCCTTAAAATATATAGACGAGTTGCGTTGGTGAATGATGAGTAAATCCGGCAATAGGTCATCCAGGAGCTTTTTCGTGTATGGTTGGCTGAGGTGGAGAAAATGGCCTGTGTAATCGAAGGTAAATCCGTCATGGGTCACTGAGCGGCAGAGTCCTCCCGGTTCTCTTTCTTTTTCAAATATCTCATATTCCTTCCCCGTAAGATGGAAGGCGGCACTCAATCCAGCCACCCCGGCACCAAGGATGACGATCACCTTACCTTAATCCTTTGTAAGAGAAAAATGCTTGTCAGTCCTGCCAATGCCAGCACTCCAGCCACAGTCACCACATGATAGAGTGCGCACACATTCATGATGAGAATGCCGAGCCCCCCCAGGATGGCGGCTGCCCCATAGCTGAGCCAGGCCACCCCTCGAACAGATAGCCCCGCTGCTCGCAGGCGCAACGCATAATGGTCAGGACTTCCGCGGACAACGGGTATTCCTTTTTGCCAACGGGCAAACATAACTTGAAAGGTTTCGAAAATGGGGATCCCAAGGATCACGAGGGGGGCCAAGAAGCCGAGGAAATTCTTCTCAGTGTAACTACCGATCATAGCCATGGCCCCGATCATCAAACCTAGAAACATGCTGCCTGTGTCTCCCATGTAGATCCGAGCTGGGTTGAAGTTGTACCGCAGGAAGCCTAATAAGCTTCCAGCCAAGGTAATGGCCACGATAGCGATCATCAGACTCCCATTCAGTAAGGCAACACAAAAAAAGGCTACAGATGAGAAAAACGCCACACCAGCCGCAAGTCCATCCATGACATCGATGATATTAAATGCATTGATCATCCCTACTAACCACAAAAAGGTCAAAGGGATGCTGACATAAGTGGGGAGAAAAACCAGTTTAATAAAAATTCCAGACTTGACCAATACGAGGACTGCTATGAGTTGACCAGCAAATTTGACCCACGTCTTGAGAAAACCGAGGTCGTCGATGAAACCTAAAAGCAAGACGATGGTACCAGCGAGAAGCAATCCAAGAACCTCCTGGTCGAGCTCGAAGCTAAAAGCCAAGGCGAGCAGAAAGGAAAGGTAGATCGCGATCCCTCCGAGATAGGGCATGGTCTTTTTATGTTTCTTCAATTTCCCATCGGGATGATCCACGATACCAAACTGCAAGGCTGCCCTGCGCATGACAGGAGTAAGGTAGAGGGATAAGATTAAAGAAAAAACAAAGGTTAGGATATAGGGTAACATTCTAAACTAAAAACTCTCCTGTATGTATGATCGCTCAATCTAAGCAATCTTCATACCAATTTCATCACAAAATGCATAAAAGTATCAATTAAATATTACAACATTTCTCTAGAAATAGTCAATTGACTTGACAAAATAGATTAGCACTGATAAGTTCTAATTAGAGTGTTATAGGAGTGTTCAAATGGGGGTTACGAAGGATAAAGTAACTATTAAGATACCCAGGCCCCTCTACGACAATCTCAAAGAGATCATCGGGGGTACGGGTTTTAACTCCGTTACGGATTTCATCGTCTACGTCCTGAGGGATATTGCCTCCGCTCACAAATGCGCAGAAGATGAACCCCTCACTCAGGATGAGATAAGGCTCATACGCGAGCGGTTAAAATCATTGGGCTATCTCTGAAGTCGTAACAAGATGTACGTATAAAGGGCGGTCGTGCCGTTATTCAAAAAAACAACGAATCGAGATAAGAAGGCCCTCATTATCGGGATTGACGGAGTCCCCTATACCTTGATACAGGAATATCTGGGCAGGGGGTACCTGCCGAATCTCAAGGCTATAGTGGGGCATGGACATGCGATCCATCAGATGAATGCCTCCATCCCCGATATCTCATCGGTCTCATGGACTACCTTTGCCACAGGTGTAAACCCGGCAGAACATGGCATCTACGGCTTTACGGCACTGAGACCCCATACCTATTCCCTCACGTTCCCCAATTCATCTGATGTCAAGGCTCCTCCTTTGTGGAACCTCCTAGGGAAGGTGGGAGGTGGGAACACCTCAACCCTTGCGGCTCGCTATCATAAAAAGGTTACCAAACCCTATCGATCCATCATCCTTAATATTCCCCATACCTATCCCGCTTACCCGGTCAATGGGATCCTCATCTCCGGTTTTGTGGCCATTGACCTACAGAAAGCCATTTTCCCGGACTCCATCTATAGGTATCTCAAAGGCATTGACTACCTCATCGACGTCGATGCCCAAAAGGCACATCAAGACAAGGAGGAATTTCTCCGAGACCTGTTCAGCTGCTTCACCACAAGACAGGAGGCCGTAAAACACTTCTTCCGAGAGGAACCCTGGGATGTCTTCGTGGCCTGCATCACCGAGACCGATCGCCTTCACCATTTTTTCTTCGATGCCGCCCTTGAAGAAGGGCATACCTATCACGAAGCATTCGTCCGGTTCTATCGAGAATTGGATCAGTTTATCGGCGATTTAGTTACGTCCTTTAGAAAAAGCTACGGCGAGGAGGCCTTCCTTATGATCCTCTCCGATCACGGCTTTACCTCCATCAAAAGTGAGATATACGTCAACAAGTTCTTGCAAGAGGCGGGGTTTCTCAAACTTAAAGAGGATGGCCAATTCTATGAGAAAATCGAGGAGGGAACAAAGACCTTTGCCATGGACCCCGGCAGGATCTATATCAATTACAGAGACTCCTATCCCAAAGGTGCTATCGACAGAAAAGAAGGGGATCAAATCAGAGAAGAGGTTAAAGAGATTCTGCACTCTCTGCGAAATCCCGAAGGAAACCCGGTGATAGACAGGATCTATGCGCGGGAAGAGATCTACCGAGGGCCCCTTCTGGAGCAAGCCCCCGATCTCGTATGTCTACCCAACGATGGCTATGATCTCAAGGGGAAATTGGAGAGCGAGAGCGTCTTCGGCAACAGCGTCTTTACCGGGATGCACACATGGCATGATGCCCTCTGTATCTCCCCGCCGGGGGTTACCTGGGACGGGAAACCGTCGATAGAAGATCTGGCGGATGTGATCATGCAGTATTTCATCGATTAAAGAAGAGGAGTGTACCATGGACCATCTGACCGTATTGGAGAACAAAAGTATCTTTATCATCAGGGAGGCCTATAACCGATTCAAGAACATTGCCATGCTCTGGTCGGTGGGGAAGGACTCCACCACATTGCTGTGGCTGTGCCGGAAGGCCTTCTTTGGCCATATCCCCTTTCCCATCATTCATATCGATACGAGCTATAAGTTCCCAGAGATGTACCGATTCAGGGATGAACGGGCCAAAGAGTGGAACCTGGACCTGATCATCGGCAAAAACGAGGAAAAATTAGAGGAAGGGATGGGGCCCACGAAGGGGAGCAAATTGGAGTGCTGCGGTGAGCTGAAGACCAATGCCCTCAAACAGATTATTAAGAAATACAATCTGCGGGCCATCTTGTTGGGAATCCGACGGGATGAACACGGAATCAGGGCAAAGGAGCGATATTTTTCCCCGCGCGATGCCCAGTTCAAATGGGACTACGAGAATCAACCCGCTGAGCTCTGGGACCAATACAAATCCACCGTCTATGAAGAGGAACATTTTCGCATCCATCCCCTCCTGCATTTTACCGAACTGGATATCTGGAACTATGTCAAGCGGGAGAAGCTCCCCGTCGTTAAACTCTACTTCAGCAAGGAAGGCAAGCGGTTTCGGAGCATCGGATGCGTGCCCTGCTGTAGCCCAATTGATTCCCAGGCCAAGGACATCGACGAGATCGTAGCGGAGCTCAAGACAATAAAGACCTCCGAACGGTCAGGACGAGCCCAGGACAAAGAGGACGCTTATACCATGCAGAAGTTACGGGCCTTGGGGTATATGTAATCGCTATCGGCAGATAAGGAGAAGCCAGTATGATAAAAAAAATGACGGTGTGGCCTCTTATTGCTCTGATGCTCGTAGCAGCGATTGCGATCCTTACCAAAAGGCCGTGGACGTTGGCCATCGGCGTGGCGTTTGTCGCCTTTGCCTGCGAGTACGTGGATTCAACATTGGGGATGGGTTACGGAACAGCATTAGGAGCACTCCTCATCATTTTCGGGTTCAACCCCAAACAAGTGGTTTTTACCATCTTGTTCTCTGAGCTGCTGACAGGCCTTTTTGCGGGGATCATGCATCACTATGTGGGAAATGTGAACTTTAAAGCCAATAAAATAATCGACTTACATGATATAGCTAAAATCGGCTGGAAGGATGCCTTGAAACGTAAGTTCACGCTGGACCTGAGAATTGCGATGACAATAGCTCTCTGCGGATCAGTGGGTGTGATCATAGCAGCAGTAACAGTATTTAATATCCCAAAATTCTATATGCAGATGTATATAGGCATCGTGGTGTTAAGCATGGGTGTCCTTATTCTCATCCTGAGGAATAGGCAGATTAGATTCTCTTGGCCCCGTGTAGTGGCACTGGGCACGGTGGCAGCCTTTAACAAAGGCATGAGCGGTGGAGGATATGGGCCCTTGGTGACCGCCGGCCAAATTCTCTCAGGCGTTAATTCACGAAACGCTATCGGTATTACGTCGCTCGCGGAGGGCTCCACGTGTTTCTTCGGTGCAATGGCTTATCTCTTACTGGCACATGAACTCCCCTATCTAGATCTAGCACCATACATCATCATCGGGGCCCTGTCTTCCGTGCCGATATCTGCGTTCAGCGTCAAACACATCAATGAACGCATTCTGAAGCTGTCCATTGCCTTCACGACGATCGTGTTGGGGGCACTTGTCATCATTAAGACACTGAACCTCTTGTAAGCAATGGACGGTATTATCAGTTCTTGAGAAAGGAAAATCAAAGACATGCAATCTTCAACACTCAATCTTATCATTGTCGGCCATGTCGATCACGGCAAGAGCACCTTGATCGGGAGGCTCCTGTACGATACAGAAAGCCTGCCTCCGGATAGATTAAAGGAGATAGAGAAAATATCTGAGGCCCTGGGCAGAGAGCGGGAGTTCGCCTTCGTCATGGACTCCTTGGAGGAGGAGAGAAAGAGGGGGATCACCATCGACACAACCCAGACCTTCTTTAAGACCCCTCAGCGGAGATATGTGATTATTGATGCCCCCGGTCATAAGGAGTTCCTCAAGAATATGATCACTGGCACCAGCCAGGCAGAGGCAGCCTTACTGATCGTCGACGCCCAGGAAGGGGTGCGGGAACAGACCAAGCGGCATGGCTATATCTTGGGCATGCTAGGGTTACAGCAGATAGTGGTAGTCATCAACAAAATGGATCTGGTGGATTATTCCCAGGAGCGGTTTCAGGAGGTCAAGGAGGAGATAACCGGCTTTTTAGGGAGTCTGGAAATCCGCCCATCGTATACCGTTCCCCTATCGGCCATCAAAGGGGACAATGTCGCCACGGCCTCAAAACTCCTCCCCTGGTATTCGGGGCCGACGGCATTGGAGGCATTGGACACCTTTGCAGAACTCAAGATAGAAGAAAAACCCCTCCGATTCCCCATTCAGGATATATACCAGATTGAGGGAAAACAGATTATCGTCGGCAGGGTGGAAGCGGGTACGGTCAAGACGGGAGAGATTCTCTATGTGCTGCCCCTCAAAAAAGAGGTGAAGGTGAACAGTATCGAGCGATTCCTGGCCGAAGAGGTGAAAAAAGCTGGCGTGGGTGAATCTGTCGGCATCTTTCTGGGAGATGGCCTGGACGTACAACGGGGTCAGATTTTATCGAGGGACCTGGGTTCTATTATAACCAACCGCATTAAGGCTAATATATTCTGGATGGAAAAGGGTGTGTATCAGATGGGGGATCCCCTCCTCTTCAGGTGTGTAACCCAGGAAATACCGTGTACCATAGAGAAAATTTATAAAACATTCGATCCCGCCTCCCTGGAGGTTATTGAGGAAGCAACCGGACAGATACGGGAGGCGGAAGTGGCCGAGGTTATGATCTCCCTCGAGAGGGAGGCGGTGATCGATCAGTTCCAGCAGATACCTGAGATGGGGAGGTTTGTATTGGAACAACAAGGACTCCCTGCGGCCGGGGGAATTATCTTATAATTAAAAAATGGCAGCATAAGTCCTGTCTTGGGCATAAACCGATACCTGCTCAGCCCCAAACAACTACGAAAGGTTCTTATATAAGCTTACCACCTTAGGGCCCCATCGTTTAAGGGAATAGTGATCCTCCACCGTCTCCCTCCCCTTCTGGCCGAATTTACGGCGCAATTCCTCATTTTGCACCAGAAGTACTAATTTTTCCAACCACTCGGTGTACGAGCTGGCGAGAAAACCGTTCTCCCCATCTTTGATGATATCTTGATTCACCCCTACTGGTGATGCAACCACCGGCACACCACAGGCCATATACTGTAAAACCTTTAAGCCACACTTGCCTTTGGCCCATTCGTCATCGGGGAGGGGCATGATCCCGATATCGAGGCTTCGGATGTCCCCTGGCTCACCGGCGTAGCTCCACGGCTTGAAGATGGTATGCACCCCATCCATCGTGAACCCCTGGGAGCTGATTATCTGCAGATAAAAATCCCCCACCTCACCCCTCAACCTCCTGAAGACACGCCGCAACCCCTTGAGGTACGGGAGGTTATAGGCAAGGCCTACCCAACCAATGTTAACCTGCCCTTGTGCTCGGTAATCTTCCTTTGGTCTATATCTCTCTGTATCCACCACGGTGGGGATGATGCTGACGTGAGGATTAAACTGCAGGGCATAATCTCTCAGGTAACCATTGCCGACAATCACGTGCCGGCTCATTGTTATAAGCTTCGGGATCTTTCGCTTATGCAGAGGAGTGAGGAAGATGGCGTCGTCGAACTCGAGAAGCATGTGAGGGTTTATCCGTTTCGCGATCTTCTCTAAAAAGGCTGGAAGATAGGGGAAAGCCTGATGTTCGAAGCAATAGATGTTATACCTGCCAACCTTCATGAGATCCCATAGCCTGACAAAAAACCTCGCCAAAGCATATAGAGCCTTCGCGGCAGCACGCAGTGGCGGCCAGCGCATATCCAAAACACGGAACCACCCCTCCTTAAAAAGAGGACAAATAGTTACCTCAATCCCCGCCTCGCGCAGATAGGGGATGTACTGATAAATCCTGTATCTGCTACTGGGACCGATGAAGGAAGTTTTAGAAAAGTAGATGAGTTTCACCTTGAGATCAATTCAAAAAATGGTTGTGAAAATTAAGTTTCAGCTATAACGTTCTTTTAAATTTAAGCATTTTTCTTAAGAATAACGATAAATTCTTTTTCATTAGTAACAAGCAGTGCTACTTCAAACGTAAAATTCAGTCTTTTTTTCATTATTAAAATTAATTCAATAATCTCAGTCTGAGTCCATGCGTGGTAATGTATACTATAATCACTACACATTAAACTAAATATATGCTGCTCGGCTTCAGCAGCATCTTTGATCATACCAACATACTTGGTCCATTCTGCAAAATGTTGTCTCTTTGACCAATCCGGTCCGTCGCTATAATCCCGTAAAAGGTGTTCGATAGATGTTACTGGGCGATCTTTATCAAAAGAATAGCGTTTATCAGGAATAGAAAGATATAGCATGCCACCTTTCCTAAGAACTCTCAATATATTTTCAATTGTACCGATGGGATTTTGACAGTGCTCCAGGAAATGGTTTGCTATGACAAAATCTTGACTTGAATCTGGAACCTTTGAAAGTTTTTCACCGTCGTCTATAATATCAATTGGCACTAGATTTTTCGAATTCAGTTCCGGGTACTGTTTTCTAAGATCCGGTATCGACATTCTATCAAGATATAATACGTGAGCTGATTTGGATAAACGTAATGGTGAATGCAATGCCCCTATTTCAATTCCTTTCCCTTTGATGTATATACGTGCAATGGATTCGCGATCTAAACGAATAACAAATAGCCATAAGAACCTTCTAATTCTAGATGCTAATGAGCTAGCGAAATTTCTGATATTAAACATTTCATTTGGCTCTAACTAACTAATTGGGGTCTGTGTCAAAGTCTTATTGAAAAATCTCCCCT
>Ga0315537_1001273_pt1 | contig 19882 bp, 22 predicted proteins | sample SalMarSW160270MG_FD_203091 | JGI IMG/M metagenome (GOLD analysis project Ga0315537, IMG submission 203091) | Salt marsh sediment microbial communities from the Plum Island Ecosystem LTER, Massachusetts, United States - Salt Marsh Sediment SW1602-70 ...
AAATGTTTTGTCCCAAATGCGGCGAGAAAAACCCCGACGACAGCAAATTCTGCACCAAGTGCGGCGCGGCACTAGTCCAGACAAAAGCGCCGGCGGCAGCGGCAGCCCCCACTCCCAGAGCGGCGGCGACAGGAGAGCGAACCAGCGGCATGGCTATCGCCTCGCTCATTCTGGGAATTCTGGGTATATCCATCCTGGCCATCATCTTCGGAGCCATAGGTATAAGCCAGACCAACAAAGACCCCTACCTCAAGGGCAGGGGCCTGGCCGTGGCCGGGCTGGTGCTGGGCATTATCGGTATGATAGGGATTGTCTTCTGGATAATAGCCGCAGCCTGGTGGAGCACAAGCTTCTGGTGGTGGTTTTAGTCCACCATAGAGAAATAGTTATATAGTTTAACATAGTAAAAGAGGGGCAATGCCCCTCTTTTCGTTATCCTCCCGCAGGGATATATACTATCCGGTCAGTCCTTGACGCCCCGGTCGTGAATATAGTCAACGGCATCCTGGACGGTGGCTATCTTTTCCGCATCCTCATCCGATATTTCAACCTTCTGGCCTTCCTCGCTGAACTCCTCTTCCAGGGACATCACCAGTTCGACCAGGTCCAGAGAATCAGCACCCAGGTCGTCAACGAAATTGGCCGAAGGCACAACTTCCTCTTCATCCACGCCTAGCTGATTAACAACAATCTTTTTCACCCTCTCAAAAACTGTGGGCATTTTCTACCTCCCTAATCTTTCTCTCTAGAAGCGGTTCGACTAACCGAGCCCAGGACACCGTTAACGAACCTAGGTGAGTTGTTGCTGCCAAAGAGCTTGGCTAGCTCAACCGCCTCATTTATAGCGACCTTAATTGGCACACTATTATCAAGCAAAATTTCAAATATTGCAAGTCTTAAAATATTCCTGTCCACCACCGGTATCTGTTCCAACGGCCAGGCGGTGGCGAACTGCTTGATATACCGGTCTATTTCATCCTTACCTTCAAGCACGCCGCTAGCCAGATGCCGGGCAAAGACGGCGTTTTCCTCGTTCAGCCTGCCGTCGGCCAGAAAAGGGGCTAAGGCGCGCTCCATATCATGCCCTGCGGAGTCGACCTCATATAAGACCTGGAGGGCTATCACCCGAGCTTTACGTCGTAACCCCATATATGTCCCTCAAAAATTAACAACATATTATAGCACTTAGTTATAAATACGCAACCGGTGAAGTGTTAAGCGATTCGACCAAAGCCAGCCCGGAAGCTACATGCCCCCGTCAACCCCCAGGACCTGCCCGGTGATATAGCCCGCCCCCTCGGAAGCGAGGAAGGCGACGGCTTCCGCCACATCGCGGGGGGTGCCGAACTCGCCCAGGGGGATGAGCTTTTTAAGCTCCTGGCGCCAGTCCTTTTTGAGCCCACGGGTCATTTCGGTATCGATAAAGCCGGGGGCGATAGCGTTGACGGTGACGCCGTGGGAAGCCACTTCCTTAGCCACGGCGCGGGTAAAGCCGATAACGCCCGCTTTAGCCGCGGCATAGTTAGCCTGGCCTTTGTTGCCGATTCTGCCGACAATGCTGGAAATATTGATAACCCGTCCCCAGCGCTGTTTAGCCATCGGCCGCAAAACAGCCTTGGTGCAGAGAAAGACGCTCTTTAAATCTACGGCCAGGACTTTGTCCCAGTCCTCTTCCGACATCCGCAGCAGGAGCTGGTCACGGGCGATGCCCGCGTTATTTACCAGGATGTCGACGCGCTTGTAGGCGGACATGGTCTCGTCAAGGAGGCGGGTGACATCCGCGCTTGAGCTGACATCAGCCATAACCTGGAGGGATTCCACACCCATGGTCTTGATTTCCTTCGCCACCGCTTCCACCGGCTTGACGTCGCCGACATCGTTGAGCACCACCCTGATGCCGCTTTCGGCCAGCTTGAGGGCGATGACCCGCCCGATGCCCCGGCCGCTGCCGGTGACTATGGCTACCCTGGTAGAGATATTCATTTTTAACCTCGCTCCTAATCGACGGTGAAATTCCGGACCGATTCGGCATCGCCGATATTAAGGATTTTAACATTCCTGTCAATACGCTTGATTAAGCCCGCCAGCACCTTGCCGGGCCCTATTTCGATAAAGGTGGATACGCCCTGAGCAATCATATATTCCACTGAGCTTTGCCACTGGATGCAGTTGCAGAGCTGGTAGAGCAGTTCTTCCTTGACCGCCGCGGCGGTGGCGAGGGGCTGGGCGATGGTGTTGCCGATGATGGGGGTGGTGGGGTCGTTAAAGCTGAGTTTGGCGATGGCTTGAGCCATGCCATCGACGGCGGGCTGCATCAGCGGGGTGTGAAAGGCGCCGCTCACCTGCAGGGGGATGGCGCGGTGCGCTCCCCTGCTTTTAGCCAGCTCCACGGCCTGATTCAGGTTATCTTCGGCGCCGCTGATTACTATCTGACCGGGGCAGTTGATGTTGGCAATCTGGGCGCCGGTCTCGGCGCAGAGCTCAGACAGCGGCGCCTCGTCGAGACCGATTATGGCCGCCATGCCCCCGGGGGTCATCTGCCCGGCCTCGTGCATCAGCCGCCCGCGCTCCCGCGCCAGATAGACGACGGTGGCGAAATCGAGCACGCCCGCCGCCGCCAGCGCCGTGTACTCGCCCAGGCTATGGCCGGCGACAAAGCTGGCGGGCGGTAGCTCAACCCCCGCCTCGCGGCTGGCTTCCAGGCAGGCAAAGCTGGCGGTTACTATCGCGGGCTGGGCGTTAACCGTCTGGAGCAACTCGTCCTCGGGGCCGTCGAAGCAGAGGCGGGAGAGGGCAAAGCCCAGGGCTTCATCGGCCTGGTCGAAGACGGTCTTAGCCGCCTCGAAATCCTGGCAGAGGTCCTGCCCCATGCCTACCCACTGAGAGCCCTGACCGGGAAAGACATAGGCTACCTTAACTAACTCAGCCATAGCATCCTTTCTCCAAACATCTAAAGCTGATAAGACAGTTTATGCCGTGGGCTTCTTCTTGGGGGTTTTAACTTCGATGACATCCCGGCCGGCATAGCTTCCACAGGTGGGACAGACATGGTGAGGTAGCTTGGGACTATGGCACTGGGGGCACTCTTCCAGGGCGGGTGGATTTACGGCAAAGTGGCTGCGCCTTTTACCCTGGCGCGCCTTAGCGTATTTTCTCTTCGGTAAAGCTCCCATAATTACAGTGTTCCTTTCTCTTCGCTCGCCGAGTCGTTACTGGCTAAGACCGATTTCCTTCAGCTTGGCCCAGCGAGGGTCGGCTTCCGGGGGCAGGCACTGGCACTCCCCCAGGTTAAGATTCTGGCCACAAACGGGGCAGAGCCCGGCGCAGTCCTGGCGGCAGAGAGGTTTCATCGGAACCGCCAGCAGCGCGTACTGGTGCACGGCATCGGTTAAATCAAGCTCGTGATTTTCGTCGATGGTAAAGCAGCCGAACTCGTCGGGAACAGGCAGCGGCGCGCCGCTGACCACGTCCACGGTGGGAAAGTATTCCTCCTCGATTCTCAGGGTCAGCGGGCACTGGAACGGGTTCAGACAGCGGCTGCAGGCCAGTTCGAGCTCGGCCCTGAGCACGCCCTTGAGCAGGACGCCGCGGTCGGTGCGCGTCAGGCTGACCTTGCCCTGAAGACGGCTGGCGTTGCCGTCACCGGTAACATCCGTGACCACGTCGACTTCGTGTTCCTTCACGGCGCCGATGGCCGACCTGAGTTGTTGGGCTACGTTTATCTGCATTTTATAATATCCTTTATGGGGATAAGCCTCTTAATTATAAGCCGAGTATGAAGTGTACTGCAAGCCGAAGAGCTAAATCTCGAACGCCTTCTTCTTACGCAGCCCGAAGGCAATCTCGCCCCTCAAGACCTGGTTGGCGCCTTCGTATATCTGGGTAATCTTGGCATCGCGGAACATCTTCTCGATGGGGTAATCGCGCATATAGCCCACGCCGCCGAAGACCTGCATAGCGTCGGTGGTAACCCTCATCGCGGTGTCCGAGGCGAAGACCTTGCACATCGCCGACTCGCGGGTGAAGTCCTTAGCGCCAGCGTCTATCATGCGGGCGGTAGAATAGACCAGCGCCCGCGCCGCCTCCACCTGAATCCCCATATCGGCCAGCATCTGCTGGACGGCCTGCTGGGCATAGATGGGGTGGCCGAACTGAATACGCTCCTTGGCGTAGCCCACCGCTGCCTCCAAAGCCCCCTGCGCCAGCCCCAGCGCCTGGGCGCCCAAACCGGGGCGGGAGCGGTCTAAAAGCTTCATGGTCAGGATAAAGCCCATCCCCTCCTTGCCGATGATGTTCTCGGCGGGGACGAAGCAATCCTCGAAGACCAGCTCCCGGGTCGAGGAAGCGCGGATGCCCAGCTTCTTTTCCTTCCTGCCGAAGGTAAAGCCGGGGGTGTCTTTTTCGACAATGAAGGCGCTGGCGCCGCGGGGACCCTTGGACTTATCGGTCAGAGCGATAACGGTATTGATTTCGGCGTCGCCGCCGTTGGTGATGAACTGCTTGGTGCCGTTAAGGATATAGCCACCCTTGGTGGGCGTAGCCGTGGTCTTGATACCGCCGGCGTCGCTGCCGGCGTCGGCCTCGGTCAGGCCGAAGGCAGCCAGTTTCCGGCCGCTGGCGACATCGGGCAGGTATTTTTGGCGCTGCTCGTCGGTGCCGTACTGCAGCAGGGTAAACGTCCCCAGGCCGCTGGCGGCGTAGCTGACGGCTATCCCGCTGCACACCCGGCTCAGTTCTTCCACCACCAGGCAGAGGTCGAGAAGACCGCCACCCAACCCCCCGTACTCTTCGGGGATATAGACACCGAAGAGGCCGGCGTCAGCCAGTATTTTCATTATCTCCCAGGGGAACTCTTCTTTCTCGTCGAGCGCCGCCCGTACCGGCAGCACCTGTTCCTCGGCGATGGTGCGCGTTAAATTCCTGATTTCCTTTTGTTGCTCGGTTAAGAAATAATCCAAAACACTCCTCCCGGACGAGTTTTCAAAAACTAAATTGAACTTATTATAAGCCGAGCCGACTACCTTCTGTCAAGGATAGGGCAAACCTTGACACTATGCCCCTATTAAAGGTATATGTATATATTGGTATATCCCCCGGATTTGCCCAAAACCTGAAGGGCACACTACAAGGAGGTGACTCAATGCAAGCCAAGGCTTTTGTGCTGATTGAAACGGCGGTGGGTAGGAATAAGGACGTAGCCAATTCCCTGAAAAAGCTGAAGGGGATGAAGTCGGTTGATGTCGTAACCGGTCCTTATGATATAATCGCTATAATGGAGGGCGACAGCCTGAACGACATCGGCGACCTGGTTACCGGTAGCATTCACCCCATTGCTGGCATCTCCCGAACCGTGACGTGCCTGGCAATAAAGGGGACTTAACCCCTATTCGGATTTCTGATAAATTAAAGACCAACCTTAGAAAGGGAGAACCGAACCATGGATTTTAGACTGAGTGAGGAGCAGGAGAAATTCAGGCAGGAGATTGACGACTTTCTGGAGGGCGAGATAAAGCAGGGGCTGTGGGAGCCCAGTTGCGACGCCTGGATAATGGGGCACGACCCCGAGTTCACCAAGCGGGTGTCTAAGAAAGGCTGGATTGGCCTGACCTGGCCCAAGGAGTACGGGGGGCAGGGGCGCTCTTATATCGACCGCCTGATATTGACCGAGGAGATGCTGCGCTACGGCGCGCCCGCCGCCTGCCACTGGTTCGCCGACCGCCAGATTGGCGGCGCCATCGTCCACTACGGCACCGACGAGCAAAAGAAGGAACTGCTGCCCATGATTTTGCGGGGCGAAGCCTACGTGGGGCTGGGCATGAGCGAGCCCGACGCGGGCAGCGACCTGGCTTCGCTGAAAACCAAAGCCACCGAGGACGGTGACGAGTTTATCATCGACGGGCAGAAGACCTGGACCAGCGGCGGCAGCCAAATGAACTGGATTTACCTGGTGGGGCGCACCGACCCCGATGTCCCCAAGCACAAGGGCATCAGCGAGTTTTTCTTCCGCACCGATTTGCCGGGCGTGAACGTGGTGCCCATCCACGATATTACGGGCGGCGTGCACTTTAACGAGGTTTTCTTCGAGAACGTGCGCATACCCAAGACCAGCCTCATCGGCGAAAAGAACCGGGGCTTTTACCAGATTTTGAACCAGCTCGACTACGAGCGCAGCGGCATGGAACGGCTGATGGCCAACTACCCCCTCTTCGAAGCCCTCATCAACTACACTAAGGAAACCAAAAGAAAGGGTAAGCCGTTATCCCAGGACCCGCTGATTCGCGCCAAGCTGGCGCAGCTAAAGATTGAGCTGGAAATCGGGCGGCTGCACATGTACCGCGTGGCTATGGTTATGGACGAGGGGCGCGCCCCCAACTGGGAGTCGTCGATGTCCAAGGCCTACGGCACCGCCTTCGAACAGCGCCTGGCCGGCGCCGCCATTGAGATCATGGGACTATACGGGCAGCTTTCACCCGAGTCGAAATGCGTGCCGATAAAGGGTATGGCCTATCATTCCTATCTTTCGTCCAAGGGCTACAGCCTGCAGGCGGGCAGCTCGGAAGTCCTGAAGAACATTCTGGCTCTAAGAAAGCTGGAGTTACCCAATCAGTAGAAATCGATAAGCGGACTTTATTAGGAGGCAATGATAATGCAGTTAGCTCTCTCTGAAGAACAGGAAATGTTAAGAACAATGGCGCGCGACTTCCTGACCGACAAGCTGCCCAAGGCAACGGTCAAGGAGATGGAAGAAAGCGAAGCGGGCTATTCGCCGGAATTATGGAAAGAGATGGCCGGGCTGGGCTGGATGGGCCTGGCCTTCCCCGAGAAGTACGGCGGCAGCGACATGAGCTTCCTCGATTTAGCTATATTGATTGAGGAGATGGGGCGGGCTTGCCTGCCGGGTCCCTATTTTTCTTCCGTGGTCTTAAGCGGCTTTACCATTCTCGACATCGGCAGCGAGGAGCAGAAAGCGGAATACCTGCCCAAGATAGCCAGCGGCGAAGCCATCTTTACCCTGGCTTTGACCGAAGCCAGCGCCAGCTACGACGCCGATGGCATCGAGACCAAAGCCACCGCCGAGGGCGATAACTATGTTATCAGCGGCACCAAGCTCTTCGTTCCCGACGCCAACGTCGCCGACCACATGCTGGTGGTAGCCAAGACCGACAAGGGCTTTACTATCTTCATCGTTGACGCCAAGAGCGCGGGCATAAGCTATACGGTCTTAAAGACCATCGCCGAGGACAAGCTCTGCGAGGTGGTCTTCGACAAGGTAAAGGTACCCAAGGCCAACATACTGGGCGAGCCGGACAAGGGCTGGGCTGAAGTAGAGAGGATAATCCAGCGGGGAGCGGTGGCTAAATGCTGCGAGATGGTGGGCTGCATTCAGCAGGCGCTGGATATGACCGTGGAGTACGCCAAGGACAGGAAGCAATACGGCCGACCCATCGGCAGTTTCCAGGTTATACAACATTATTGCGCCGACATGGCCACGGACGTGGACGGCACGCGGCTCTCCGCCTACAAGGTCGCCTGGATGCTCAGCGAGGGGCTGCCCTGCACGGAGGAGGTCGCCATCGCCAAAGCCTGGGCGGGCGAAGCCTGCCAGCGTGTTATGGCGCTAGCCCACCAGATTCACGGGGCTATCGGCGTGACCATAGACCACGACCTGCAGTACTATACACGAAGGGCGAAAGCGGCCGAGGTCACCTTCGGCGACGCCCGGTTCTACCGCGAGGTGGTGGCGCAGGAGATGGGGCTGTAGTCGCCAGTAATTAACTCACCTTCTCTATTCACTACTCTTCCCCGGAGGGAGGTGCGAGATGTTGAGGAAGTTCTTGTGGACGGCGGGGACAGCCGCCGGGGTCTTCGGGATTTGCCTCGGCCTTGCCTTTGCCGGTCTGTGGGACGCAGAAACCGACGTCGGCCACTATACTGCGGGGGTCATATACTACACGTCCTTCTACCTGGCGCCGCTTGCCTTCCTGGTGGGTGTTATCGGCAGCCTGGTCTGTCTCATCAAGTCCCACATAGGGAAACCAAAGCCCCGGCAGAGCTAAGCCAAGGTCTCCAGCCTGGCTAAAACCTCGTCTATAGTCGCTTTAGCCGTAGAAGCGCCCGAGGTTACCCCTATATTCTGCTTGCCCTTGAACCATTCGGGCTTGATGTCTTCCGCCGTTTCCACCAGGTGCGTCTCGGTAACCGCCGAACAAAGCTCCGCCAGGCGGTTGGTGTTGGCGCTGCCTTTTCCCCCGATAACCAGCATCAGGTCGACCTTAGCCGCCAGCTCCAACGCCTGAGCCTGCCGTTCCCTGATGTCGTGGCAGATGGTGTCGATAACGCGCAGCTCGGAGTCGCGGCTAAAGGCGCCGTCGACGAGCTTCTTCACGAATTGGACAAAGTCGGCGGGTATCTGGGTAGTCTGGGAGAGGACGCCGATACGGCGGGGCAAAGGCTCTAATTTAAAGATGTCCTTTTCGTCCAGCGTGGCTAGCCCCTTCCCCTCCGCCCAGCCGAGGACGCCCCTGACCTCGGTGTGGTCAGCGTCGCCGTAGATAACCACCAGGAAACCGGCCTGAGCCAGGCGGCGGGCGGCGGTCTGGAGGCGGTGAACGAAGGGGCAGGTGGTGTCGACGATGTCGATTTTTCGCGCCCGAATCTTCTCTTCCACTTCAGGGGCGACACCGTGAGAGCTGATGGCTACCGCCTTGCCCTTTATATCGTCGATATCCTTAGCCACTTTGACACCGATGCCCGCCAGCCTTTGCAATACCTGCTGGTTATGCACCACCGCTCCCAGCGTTTCCACCCCACCCCGCTCGCGGCAGACCTTCTCCAGGATATCAATGGCGCGCTTGACGCCGAAGCAAAAGCCAATCTCTCCGGTCTTTTCAATCTTCACTTCTTACCCCTTCTCCATAGACCCCCCGGTATTCGGGGGGGAGAAGCTCGGCGATGCGCCGCATAATGAGCTCGGTGTGTTCCGCCAGCTCGTCCTTTGATATTTTACCGCCCGACGACGGCAGAGAGAAGGGCGGGCCGATATTGATTGTTATCCGGGGGCGGCGAAACATCCAGGAGGTTCTTTTGATTTTTTCGGTGCCGGCGATGCCCACGGGGAGGACGGGCACAGCCTGGCGGCTGGCGATTAGAGCCGAGCCGGGGAGCGCTCGCTGGAGGCAGGCATTTTTACTCCTGGTTGCCTCGGGGAACATCACCAGCACCCGACCTTCCGCCAAGGCCTGCTCCGACTGGCGAATCGCATTTCTATCCAACCTGCCTCTGTGCACCGGGAAGGAGCCTAAGCCACGGAGGAAGTAGCCCAGGAAGCGGGAACGGAAGAGCTCTTCTTTGGCCATGAAGACGACCTGACGGCCCAGTATTGCGCCGAGCAAAGGCGGGTCGTTGAAATTGAGGTGATTAGACACTACCAGGAGCGCGCCTTTAGCTGGGACGTTTTCCTTGCCCTTAACCTGCAAACGGGTAAAGAGCCAGAAAAACGCCCCGACAATTAGTTTGCCGATACAATAGAGCCAGAACAAGCCGATAACTCCAACAATATGTCAATCAATTATAACCCCCGCTAGTGGCAAAGACAAACACTCTGATTATTTCCCCCCCATCCTTGTTAGCGCAGGTATTATGTCCCACCCGATACCCACCCTACAGGGGTTAAACCCCCAAAACGGAGGGGAAGGGCATCCTCCCAAGTTAAGGAGTTTACTCATTAGGGCGGGCTGGGTTGGGACGAAAAACCAACGTTCGCCAAGGTGGGGTGGGGGGGAAAACCTTGGGGTGGGGGAAAAATATCTGGGGCAAAGTATTGATTAAAGCTGTTTTTTGTTCCATAATAGCCAACGGAACTATGAAGAAGCTAACCATCGGCAAGCTGAGGGGCCTGCAGGAGCTGGCTAACAACGACGGCGTCTTTAACATGTGCGCCATGGACCACCGCCGTTCAATGATGCGCTTAATGGAGGGGGGGCATGTAGTCGAGGGGAGTACCAGCTACGAGGAAATGTCCCAGCGCAAGCTGGAGCTCTGCACCCACCTCGCCCCCCACGCCAGCGCCGTCCTGCTCGACCCCCTCTTTGGCGCGGCGCAGTGCATCGGTCACGGCGCTTTGCCCAAGAGCACGGGGCTGCTGGTCAGCCTGGAAGCCTCGGGCTACGCGGGTCCTGCGGAATTCCGCATGAGCGAGCTGGAGGAGGGGTGGAGCGTGGAGAAGATTAAGCGGATGGGCGCCTCGGCGGTCAAGCTCCTCATTTACTACCGCCCCGATTTAATTGAGCTGGCCAACAAGCTGATGGACCTGGTGGAGACGGTGGGACAGGAATGCCAAAAATACGACATACCCTTCGTTATCGAGCCCTTGAGCTACCCGCTGGGGGAGGAGACAAAAAACCCGGCACAGTACGCCGCCGCCAAGGAGCAACTGGTGCCCAAGACCACCCAGCATATCACCGCCCTGCCCGTGGACCTGCTCAAGTCCGAGTTTCCCAGCGACCTGCGCTATAACCAGGACAAGGCTAAACTTCTCGACATCTGCCAGAAACTGGATAAGGCGTCGCCGGTTCCCTGGGTAGTCCTGAGCGCGGGGGTGAGCTTCGAGGTCTTTTGCCAGCAGGTGGAAATCGCCTGCCGGGGCGGAGCTTCGGGCTTTCTGGCCGGGCGGGCTATCTGGCAGGAGGCGATGAACATAGATGATACCAAAGAAAGGGCTAAGATACTAAAGACGGTTGGGGTGGAAAGGCTGAACAAGCTGACCGAGATAGCCGCTAAACACGCCGTGCCCTGGTACAAGAAGCTGGGGCTCACCCACGACGAGCTGGCCGAAACCGGCGAAGGATGGTACCAGCAATACTGACATGAACAACTCTCTGATTTCCACCATAACCCTTAACCCCAGCCTCGACCAGCACCTTACCGTGGACGGGCTGGTGGTGGACGGCCCCAACCGCTGGTCACGGCTGCACCGCTACGCGGGGGGAAAGGGTATAGATGTCTCGCGGGCTATCCACGAGATGGGGGGCAGGACTATAGCCTACGGCTTCATCGGCGGCACGGTGGGGCGGGCGGTGGAAATATTCCTCGATGAGGAAGGGGTGCCCTTTAGCTTTACCCCCGTCAAGGGGGAGACCCGGACCAACTTTATCATCACCGACAGCAAGACCAACCACCAGACCAGAATCGATGCCCCCGGTCCCTACATAACCAAGGGAGAGTTCGCCCGGTTCGAGCGGAAGATGCAGCGCCTCCGCCCCAGCCCCGATTTAATCGTGGTGGGGGGCAGCGCCCCACCCGGCATCCCCAACAATGTCTATTACTCCATAGCCATAGAGGCTAAAAGCTTCGGGGTGAGGACTATCTTAGACGCCGACACCCAGTGGCTGGTCGAGGGGATAAAAGCCAAGCCCTACCTGGTTAAACCCAACGTGCGGGAGGCGGAAGAGCTGCTGAAGAGGGAGTTACCCGACGAAGCCGCCATCATCAAGGCGGCCCGCGACATCGTCGAGATGGGCATTGAAATAGCCGTTATCTCGCGGGGCAAGGACGGCATTATCGCCGCCACCAGGGACAAGGTGATTAGGGCAGTGCCGCCCGAGGTAAAGGTAAAAAGCACGGTAGGCGCCGGCGATTGCACCATTGCCGGACTCGCCCTGAAGCTGGCCGGTGAAGAGCCATTAACCAGAGCCTGCCGACTGGCGGTAGCCCTGGGGACAGCTGCCGTGTTGACCCCGGGCACGGAGCTTGCCCGCCGAGCCGACGTGGAAGAGCTGCTGCCGCAGATTAAGGTGAGGAATATAACCAGTCAGCTGAAAAAGGCAATATCTACCGCCAAAACCTCTTGACAAGAGGCTAACGGTGGAGTAATTTTAGGTTGAAAGTCGGGACGGCATCTGCCATCCGCGCCCCCGACTTATATATTGCCGAGAAATTTTATAAATAAATACGGTTCAGGAGGTAGTAATATATGACCAAATCAGGAACAACCCGAATCTTAAGTCATTTTGGAGGTAAAAAGATGAGAAAGATATTGGTGGTTTTCCTAGCGCTGGCATTGCTGGCGGTCCCCCTGGTGGGCGGTTGTACCACGGAAGAGGAAACCTTCGAGCTCACCTACAACAACTTCTTCCCGCCGACCAACTACCACAGCATACTGGCTGCGGAATTTTGTGATGAGATAGAGGCGCGCACCGACGGCAGGGTGACCATCACCTACTACCCGGCTGGTGGACTGGCCGCTGCCCCCGATACCTACGATGCCGTGGTTGAGGGCATCGCCGATATCGGCATGTCCTGCCTGGCTTATACCATGGGACGCTTCCCCGCCTGCGAGCTGGTCGACCTGCCCCACGGTTACCCCAATGGTTGGGTAGCCACTATGGTAGCCAATGATTTCTACAACGAGTTCTCGCCCGACGAGTTCGATGACTGCCACCCGCTTTATTTCCACGCTCATGGCCCGGGCATTGTCCTCACCGTTGATACGCCCGTGTACACGCTGGAGGATATGCAGGGGCTGGTCTTGAGGTCAACCGGTGTCGGCGCCGCCATTGCTGAAGCTCTGGGCGCCACCGGCTACGCCGCCGCCCAGGGAGAGGCCTACGAGCTTATGTCCAAGGGCACCATTGACGGCAGCATGACCCCCATGGAGCCGCTGCTGGGCTGGAACCAGGCTGAGGTGGTCAATTACGTCACCAACTGCTACGGGGTAGGCTACACCACCGACATGTTCGTGGTCATGAACCTCGACAAGTGGAACGAGCTGCCCGGCGATATCCAGGACATCTTCACCGAGGTCAGCGAGGAGTGGGCGGAAAAGCACGCCATGCTCTGGTCCTACTACGACATTGCCGCCAAAGAGTACTTCCTCAGTTTTTCCGGTAAAGAGATAATCGAGCTTTCGGCGGACGAGATGGCCAGGTGGATTGACGCCGCTGCCGTGGTAAAAGACACCTACATGACGGAAAAGGCCGCCCTGGGGTTGTCGGTAGACAACTTCGAGGAATACCTGAACGAGCGGGCAGACCACTGGTCCGACCAGGCGCCCTCGGACGACGACTATATGGAATGGTTTGAGGACGAGCTGGAACCGCTGTTACCGACAGAATAGAGATATAAATCCCTCTCATATGGGACTCAGTTAGGGGTGCCCGGGAGACGACCTCTGGTTTTCGGGCACCCCTAAAGAACGGTTTAAGCCTATGTCAGGCAAATTAGAGCGCCTGGAAAGATTCGTCGATTCTTTCAGCAACTGGCTTAACTGGGTAGCGGGCGCCGGTCTGGTGGGCATCCTCGCCCTGACCATAGCCGATATCTTCGGCATCAAGCTCGCCCAGGCCGGAGTCCCTTTTTTCCGTCCCATCCCCGGCGGTATCGAGGTGGTGGCTTTTCTGGGGGTGGTGGTCACCGCCTTCGCCATCGCCTACACCCAGGTCCTGCGCGGGCACATCAGAGTGGAGTTCGTAGTAATGCGCCTGCCCCCGCGGGCGCAGGCGGCCATCACCGCCTTTATCTGGTTCTTGAGCCTGGTGCTTTTTGCCATGCTCGCCTGGCAGAGCGTCGAGTACGGGCTGAGCCTCCAAGCCAAGGGCACCGTCTCCATGACACAGGGGATACCTTTTTATCCCTTCGTCCACGCCATCGCTCTTTGCTGCCTTCCCCTCTGCCTGGCGCTGGCGCTGGAGTGCTTTAAGTCAGTGAGAAAGGCGGTGCGAGGGTGAGCCCGGTTACCGTCGGCCTTATCGGCATCGGCGTCCTGGTGCTGACCTTTCTCATCGGTATGCCCGTGGGCTTTGCCATGGCCTTCGTCGGCACGGCTGGTTTCTGCTTACTGGTTTCGCCCGACGCGGGCTTGAGCCTGCTCGCCCGCGACTTTTTCGCAAACCTTTCCGCTTATTCCCTAACCGTCATTCCCATGTTCATCTTTATGGGCTCGATTGCCTACGCTTCGGGGATGAGCCGAAGGCTCTATGAAGCGGGGTACACCGTCTTCGGGCAAATGCGGGGGGGGCTGGCTATGGCCACCATCGCCGCTTGCGCCGGCTTTGCCGCTATGTGCGGTTCGACCAACGCCACCGCCGCCGCCATGGGCAGGGTAGCCCTGCCCGAGATGAAGAGGTATAACTATAACGATTCGCTCGCCACCGGCTGCGTCGCCGCCGCGGGCAGCCTGGGCATACTTATTCCCCCCAGCACCATCTTCATCATCTACGGCATAATGACCGAGCAGTCCATAGGTAAGCTGTTTATCGCCGGCGTTCTGCCCGGCATACTCCTGGCCGGACTGTTTATCACGGTGGTGGTCATCCTCTGCAAACGTAACCCAAACCTCGCCCCCGGGGGGCTGCCGACCACCTTTAAGCAAAAGCTGGCCGGGCTGGCCGGGGTTATCGAGATGATGATCTTGTTTGCCCTGGTAATCGGGGGGCTGTTTCTGGGCTGGTTCAGCCCTACCCAGGCGGGAGCCGCGGGCGCCTTCGGGGCTTTGCTCATCGGGCTGGCCAGGCGGCAGCTGACCTGGAAGGGGTTTCTCTTCGCCGTCAAGGATACACTGCGCATAACCTGCATGGTGATGATTATCGTCACCGGAGCTATCATCTTCGGGCATTTTATGGCCGTAGCCAAGCTGCCGCTGGTCTTATCGGAGTGGGTGGGGGGGCTGCCCCTACCGCCGATGGCGATTATGGGGGTGATTGTCCTGCTCTACCTGGTGGGGGGCTGTTTCATGGATGCCCTGGCCCTGATTACGCTGACCGTGCCCATCATCTACCCGGTGGTGCTGGTGCTGGGCTTCGACCCCATCTGGTTCGGGGTGATAATCGTCCTGGTCACCGAGATGGGGGTGATTACGCCGCCGGTGGGCTTGAATGTTTATGTTATTAAGGGAGTAGCCGAGGACGTGCCCTTAGAAACTATCTTCAAGGGGGTACTCCCTTTCCTGGCGGCGCTGCTGGTCGCCGTGGGCATACTTATGGCTTTCCCACAGATTGCCACCTTTTTGCCCGGGCTTGCCCTCTACTAAAGCTCGTTTGACTTCGCCCTACCGTTTTGCTATGCTCTATTACAATTGAATAGGTATAAGGGTGCCCGAGCGAGAGCGAGGGCTTAAATGGAAGGCAAGTGCGGTGCGAGTCCGCCACAGTCCCGCCTGCTGTAATTGAGGTCCCGACCTCATAAGTCAGAACACCAGCCCAAGTTCCAGTCGCCTCCGCGGAAAAGGGGGGGCAGATTATCGAGGATAATCCCCTTGTCCAGCAGACGAGGGGATTTTTTTATCAAATAAGCAGGTTTGTAAATTGAAACGTCGTAACAAGATGATACTGGTTCTATCGCTGCTGGGGGTCTGCCTCATCGCCGCCCTCTTTCTGGGCAGCGCCTTCGGCGCCGTGTCCATCCCCATGTCCGACATCGGCAAGATGACGCTCAACAAGACGGCTATTTTCGATTTCCCCACCACCTGGACGGCCGCCGAGGAAACCATCATCTTCCAGATAAGAATGCCCCGTGTCATCGGCGGGGCGCTGGTGGGCATGGCGCTGGCCACGGCGGGGGTGCTCTTCCAGGGGCTGTTGCGCAACCCCATGGCCGACCCCTATATCATCGGCACCTCGGCGGGAGCCGCGCTGGGGGCTACCATCGCCATGATGCTGCCCATAAGCCTGGCTTTCCTGGGCTTCGGGCTGGTGCCCGTAGCCGCCTTTATCGGCGCCGTGGGCACCGTTTTCCTGGTCTATAACCTGGCGCGGGTGGGGGGCAAGACGCCCATTATAAGCATGCTCTTAGCCGGGGTGGTGGTCAGCGCTCTGATGGCGTCTATTATGGCGTTGCTGATAACGATAAGCGACCGCCTGCACCTGAGCCTGCAATCGGTCTATTCCTACCTGCTGGGGCACATCTCGGTAACCGGTTGGGAGCAGCTGGCCGTTATCGCCCCGCTGGTTATCGGCGGCGTCATCTTCGCCCGCTTTTTCGCTTTCCACCTCAATGCCCTGTCGCTGGGGGAGGAGGGAGCGGCTTATGTCGGGGTGAACGTGGAGAGAGATAAGATAGTCATCCTGGTCTTAGGCTCTTTGCTCACCGCCGCCGCCGTTTCCATCAGCGGCTTAATCGGTTTTGTCGGGCTGGTGGTGCCCCACGCCATGCGCTTGAGCTTCGGACCCGACCATCGCCTGCTCCTGCCCGCGGCGGCGCTGGGCGGGAGTGCCTTTGTCATCATCGCCGACCTTATCGCCCGCACCGTCATGGCCCCGGCCGAGATTCCGGTGGGGGTGATTACGGCTATTATCGGCGCGCCTTTCTTCCTCTACCTGCTTAGGCGCACCAGGAAGGAGTATGCTTTCTGATGATTGGCTTACAGATCAACCAGGTCGACTTTTCCTACTTCGACGGGCTGGTTTTAGAGGACATCAACCTTTCCGTCAAGGCAGGGGAGATGGTGGGGCTGCTGGGGCCCAACGGCTCGGGGAAGACCACGCTGATTAAGCTCGCCAGTGGTATCTTAAAGCCCGCCCGCGGGGAAATCAGGCTCGACGGAAATTGCATAACCAGCTTGAGCCGCAGGTTTATCGCCAGCAACGTGGCTGTGGTGCCGCAGCAGTTTCACATACCCTTCGCCTTCACCGTCAGCGAGGTGGTGATGCTGGGAAGAACGCCTTTTTTCAGAGCCCTGGCCGAGGAGAGCGAAGACGACCGCCAGGTGGTCGATAACTCTTTGGAGCTGGTGGGCATCGAGGAGCTGGCCGAGCGCCGTTTCGACGAGTTGAGCGGCGGGGAGAGGCAGAAGGTAATCCTGGCTATGGCGCTGGCCCAGCAGCCCAAGCTGCTGCTGCTCGACGAGCCCACCGTGCACCTGGACATCGCCCACCAGATGGAAATACTGGAACTGGTGCGGGAACTGAATATGGGGCGGGGGCTTACCGTCGTCGCCGCCATGCACGACCTTAACCAGGCGTCGCTCTACTTCGACCGCCTCATCCTGCTCAAAGAGGGGCGGGTCTGGGCCGACGGCACGCCACAAGAGGTCTTGACCGAGACGGGGATAAGCGAGGTCTTCGCCGCCTCGGTGCGGGTGGAGGTGCACCCGCTGACCGGAGCGCCGCACATCGTGGTTATGCCCAGGGTAAAGGCTACCAAGCCTCACTAACCGCCGATGGACAGGACTTAAGCTAAGGGCTATAATCGCAGGTAGTTATGGATTCCGAGGTCAAACTCAGCGTCCTCTTTACCGCCGAGCAGATAGCCGCCGCCGTTAAGCGTCTGGCGGTTGAAATCAGGCGGGACTACCTCGATAAAAACCCCGTTCTAATCACCGTTCTCAAAGGCTCTTTTGTCTTTTTAGCCGACCTCGTCCGCCGGCTCGACTTCCCACTGGAGATAGAGTTCGCCCAGCTTTCCAGCTATGGTCACGGGAAGGAGAGCGCGGGCAAAATCAAGGTGGTGCAGGATATCCAGTACGATATTAAGGGGCGGCACGTGCTGGTGGTCGAGGATATTATCGATACCGGTCTTACCGCCGATTTCTTCTTAAAGCATTTGAGGCAGAAACAGCCCGCCTCGCTGAAGCTCTGCTCGCTGACGGATAAGCCCTCGCGGACACAGGTCAAGATAGATATCGACTACCTGGGGTTGACCGTCCCCGACAAGTTTATCGTCGGCTACGGCATCGACTGGAACGAGCGGTTCCGTTACCTCCCCGACATACGCACCATAGAGGACGGGGATTGATGACCACCCTTGCCCGCCTAATCTCAGTGGCTAAGGGGGAGCTTCCCGCCGATTTGCTTCTAGCCAACGCCAAGATAATCAATGTCTTTACCGGCGAGATTGAAGACGGTAATGTCGCTATCTATGAGAACAGAATCGCGGGGATAGGCGACTATCAGGCAAAAGAGGTGGTGGATGTGGGGGGGCGCTATATCGCCCCCGGGCTCATCAACGGGCACATTCACCCCGAAAGCTCCATGCTCGATATCGGGCAGTACGCCCGCGCCGTGGTGCCCCACGGCACCACCACCCTGGTCACCGACCTCCACGAGATAGCCAACGTATGCGGGGTGGCGGGGATAAAGTATATATTGGAGCGCGCCCGCCGCCTGCCCTTTAACCTCTTTTTGATGGCGCCCTCCTGCGTGCCCGCCACCAATCTTGAGACATCGGGGGCTAGCCTCGGTCCCGAGGAGATTCGACAGATTCTAAAATGGGAAGAATGCCTGGGGCTGGGGGAGGTCATGAACTTCCCCGGGGTCATCGGCGGCGACGAGGCAGTGCTCCAGAAAATCGAATACGCTAAGGGCAAGGTTATCGACGGCCATGCCCCGGGCTTAAGCGGCGGGGCTCTAAGCGCCTATATCGCCGCCGATATCTATTCCGACCACGAATGCGTCGCGCTCGAAGAGGCTAAAGAGAAGCTGAGACAGGGCATGTTTATCATGCTCCGCGAAGGCTCCTCGGAGAAAAACCTGGAAGCCCTGCTGCCCCTGGTCACCGATAAAACCTGGCCGCGGTGCATGTTCGTCGTCGACGACCGCACCGGCGCCGACCTGCTCCGAGACGGCGATATCGACGCCGTGGTGCGTAAGGCAATCGGGTTAGGGCTTGACCCGGTGCGCGCCATTCAGCTGGCGACCATAAATACGGCGGGTTATTTCCGGCGGGAGGGGCTGGGGGGAATAGCCCCCGGCTATTTCGCCGACCTAATTGTGCTCGGCGACCTGAAAAAATTGCAGATTGACATGGTCTTTTACCGGGGCAAGCTGGTAGCTGAAGGGGGCAAGCCCCTGTTCCCCACCCCCCGAACCACCGACCGTAGCCTGACCGATAGCGTTAACATCAAGCCCTTTGATATAGAGGCACTAAGGCTAACGCCTTCGGGTGGAGCCGAGCCGGTTATTGAGGTCGTCCCCGGGCAGATAATAACTAAAAAGTTAATGGAGAAACTGACGTCTATCCCCGACATAGAGAGGGACATCCTGAAACTGGTGGTGGTGGAGAGGCACAAAGCCACGGGGAACATCGGAGTGGGGCTGGTGAGAGGCTTCGGGCTGAAACGAGGGGCGCTGGCTTCGTCCATCGCCCACGATTCTCATAATATCATTGCCGTCGGCACCAGCGATGAAGATATATTCACCGCCGTCAAAGAGATTGAACGATTGCGCGGCGGGCTGGTGGCGGTGGGGGGCGGTAAGATATTAGCCAGTTTAGCGCTGCCCGTGGCCGGCCTGCTCTCCGACGAGCCGCTGGAGACGGTAGTTAATAAATTAGAGAGATTGGAGAAAGTAGCCGTTGAGATGGGGGTAAAGCTGGCCTCGCCCTTCGCCACCCTTTCTTTCCTGGCGCTGCCGGTAATCCCCGAAATCAGGCTCACCGACCGGGGGGTGGTCGAGCTATAAGCCGATAGTCAGACTCACGGGCAAGAGTCCTGCGTTACCTTACAGTCAGGAAAACTACCCTCAAAAGTATAGCTACCCATTATATCGTCAAGGTCCACAAGGTAAAGTTCCAGGTCTTCAATAGAGGTGGGGCAAATCCCGTAAACGGTCGCAAAAGCCGCGGTGGCTGACCTTAATAATCGTGCCTCCATCTGACACGCTTCTTCCTGACCGCGTCCGGTAAACCAGCCAAAGTTGGGCACAACTATGAGTGCTATTATAGCCAGAATAGCCAGCACCAGCAGCAACTCAAGCAGGGTGAAGCCCTTCTCGCCGCGACTAATACCTTTCCAGGCCCGTTTCGTTATCAATGCCCGTGCTCCCTCCTGAATTTAGTCGGCAAAAATCAGCTAAATACTCCCACTATCGGGTATTGACCGCTGAAACCGCTTAATACGGTGGCTAGCGCCTTTGGCTAACAATAAGGGCTTAGTAGTTTATTAAATAGTTCA
>Ga0315537_1001275_pt1 | contig 19870 bp, 14 predicted proteins | sample SalMarSW160270MG_FD_203091 | JGI IMG/M metagenome (GOLD analysis project Ga0315537, IMG submission 203091) | Salt marsh sediment microbial communities from the Plum Island Ecosystem LTER, Massachusetts, United States - Salt Marsh Sediment SW1602-70 ...
ACTGCTTCTTTACCATCCGCGGTAACGACATTGAAGACAGGTTCGGGTCCACGCTCGACTCGGGCAAAGTCCCTGATACGAATCGTATGACCCTTTACTACCGTAACAGTGAAATCCTCAATATCTTTAGGGTTGTGCACTCGGCCATCGACCACGGTAAGGTAAAGCGTGTGATTTTCCTCATGCATACCAGCTGGAGCTATGAGATTCCTTTTTATTAGTTCTTCAGTTACGTCTGAAAGGCTCAGTCCTGCTGCCTGCAAGCGCAGTGTATCAACAATCACGTGATATTCCGGCGTACGCCCCCCGACCAGGTCCACCCTGCCCACACCGGGAATTCGCAGGAATCGTGGCTTCAGCATATAACGAGCCGTTTCCCAAAGATGCGTTATGTCGCGCGTTTTGCTGGTCAGGCTTACACCGATTATTGGAAACGCCGAGAAGGTCAAGCGGAAAACATTCGTTGTCGCCGTCGCCGGCAAGGTGCTGCGAATCTGAGAAAGGCGGCTGAGCACATAAAGCTCCGACTGGATCATGTCCACCTTCCAATTGAAAAAGACACTGACTTCCGCGGAACCCCGCCCGGTCGCGTCACGGATCGTCACTACGCCTGGAATGTCCTTCATGGCCTCTTCAATAGGACGGGTAATGGTCGCCATCATCTCATTTGCTGGCATAACTCCGTTATCCACCAGAATCACAACGCGTGGAAAGTCAGTCCGTGGAAAAACCGAGGAAGGAATCTTCATTGCAGAATAAATGCCGCACAGGCACAAGGCAAACACTACAAAAGTAATAGCCACTGAATGATGGGTGGAAAATCGCCCCAATGCCGATCCCCGATCTTCCAAATGATGATGCTTTGGAGTCTCTTCAATATTTGACAGACCATTATGTGACATCGAATCTTCTTTTTTGACCTCTTTTATTCTGTTACTATCCTGACATTAGTTTCAGGGGGCAGGCCATACGCGCCTACTGTCACTACCTGCATGCCCTCATGAATTCCCTCTCCCTGCACCTCCACCAGCCCATTTTCGCGCAATCCGGGTTGAACCACTCTCTGAAAGGCTTTGTCGTTTTCTACGACAGCGATAACCGTTTGGTCCTCGATGGTTGTGACAAGGCTTTCTTCGGGCACAACAAGGCAGTCGCTTTTTTCCAGATAGATGATGCGCACCCTGACGAACCGGCCGGGTTTGAGCTCGGTGCCAGCTGGCACTGATGCCCGAGCCAGAACAGTATCACTCTCAGGGTCAACCACAGAATCAACAAACGTCAGCTCAGCAGGCACTCGAGATGTTTCACCGTTCGGCCCGGCGACCCTGCCGCCGGTTTCTATTTCCACCTTCTGTCCCGGTTCAAGCGCCGTTATCTCATTGCTCGGAACCCGAAATTCCACGATCAATCGCTTACGGTCGATCAATTCCGCCAACGTACTGGTCATGTCCACCGCTTCACCGGGCCGGGCCGGCACTCGGACAATCGTGCCGGATATCGGCGCTGTGACCTGGAGCAAAGATAGCTCAGTACGAGCTTTTGCCAGTTCATCTTTTGCCGTTGCGAGCCCGTATTCGGCTTGTTGCAATAGCTTTTTTGATGTCCCCTGGCTCTGCATCAGCTCTTTCTGACGTGCAAAATCCTTCTCTGCGAACTCCACCGCTTGCTCAGCCTGCTTTACAACCACTTCAGCTATGCGACTATCAAGACGGAACAGCGTATCTCCCTGACTCACTGCCTGGCCTTCTATGCATGTTACTTCGCTGATAATTCCAGCCGACGGCGCCGTAATTCTAACGCGGGCCGGTGGGGCATCGCTGCTACCCAGAGCAAGTTCAACCCTTCCATAAGCCAGAACATATCCGTGAAGTGTGGACCGCGAGATTTTTCCCACATGTATGCTCACCTCGGTAACAACTTGACTGGCCGGCTCTTCTGAAGTCTTGGTAGGCTTTGCCTTAAAGAGATAGTACACCACCAACGCGCCTGCCAGCAGAATGATCAACCCTAATAATGTTCTCAATTTATTCATAACGTCTTCCTATTAAACCGGCCTTTTTGATAGTATTGACTTCGGATGGCCCACCAGGTCAATCGAGCTAAAGCGTGGCATCTTCCAGCCATTCGCGGCTAAATCATTTTCTTCCCGATACAGTAATTGAGCTTTGCAGCAGTGCGTCGCAGGTTGGCCGCCAATTCCGTACGACGCATCCGGGCCTCAACAAGTGTCTGCCGAGCTTCCAAAACCAGGAGAATAGACACCTCGCCAGCCTCAAAGGATTTCCGTGTCCGCTCGACTGTTTGCTCTAAAGAAGGAATGATATTGTTGTTCCACAATTCGAATTCTTCGTGGGCCGAGACATACTCGGTGTAAGCTTGCCGCACCTGAAAAATAATGTTCTGACGAACCACTTCATATTGCCGAGCCGCCTGCTCCAGATCTGCTTGGGCGCGGGCGATTTGGCCCTGGTTCTGATTGAAAATTGGAATGTTTAACTCAAAGCCAGGTCCGACCGTCAGAGAATCCTCGCCTTCATCTTTAGCATCTATGATAGCTATGAAATTATAGATTTTGGATTTTTCCCAACCTAATCGTTCACCGGCCGCCTCAATTGCAAGCTCAGCCGCCCTCAGGTCGGGTCTGGCAGCGAGAGCCGTCTCCAGCAATTTATCAATAGATACAGCTGATTTTTCTGAAATATCTATCGTTTCTGTATCATAAGTCACATCATCTGAGGAAAGTCCAAGTAATGTATTAAGCCGTTGTCTTAAGATATCGGTTTCCTTTGATAAACGCTTCATGTTGCCGGTTGCTTGAAGCGAATCTACATAGGCGGTATCTGCCATTACTCCACTGATATCACCTGCTGTTAGACGTGCCCGAGCAAGCTCGGCTATTTGAATTTGGAGCTGAGTGTCCTCCATGACCAGTTCATACTTCTTCTGAGATAACCATAGATCGGCATAGGTCATCTGAACATCTCGAATAATACCCAAACCATTCTCTATGAGATTTTCGGCAAGACTTTGAGCGTCAAGCTTGGCTGCAGCAATACGGTGGGGACGCTGCCAAAGTATATCAACTGGTATACCCAGATCCATTTCGAGAGCTTTGGGGCCGATTGGGAATAGAAGGGAAAAAGTCGTATTGGCAAGCATATTTGCTTCGATCAGGTCTGCACGAGCAAAACCCAAAGCCGCCAGGTCAGCTTGAAATTGGGCATTATTCCAAAGGGCCAGAGCCACCGCCTCGTCCTGGGATAGGCCGTCATCAAGCGATACTCCTTCAGGTAAATTTAATTCCCCTGGTTTGGTGACATGCCCTAACTCATAATCAGTACGTTCCTTAATACCTTCAGAAACATAAGAACGATTATTGGGAGATTGGACTGTGCAGCCAGCTACCAGAAGAATCGAAAAAGCAAGGCGAATTTTTCCATTCATATTCTATCACATCATTATAATGATTACGCTATCCTGATATCACATAATATCTTGTTAAGACGGATATCAAAGAGAAATTATTTTAGCTTTTCCATTTTTTGGATTTGTCCTCTGGCTACATGTCTCTTAGCGTATCGTCCAGGGCAAATCCTTGAATGAAATTGCTTATTTTATCGGCCTGTTATATCCAGTCAGCAGCAAATCTTCATCCTGAATTAGACCCACTCCGGGTGCATATGTTTTGTAGCATTTTTCATCAGGATCTATTCCAGAGGTCTCTTCTACTCTTATACAGTTCTTAAACGTACCTGCCGGCGTTTTCATTGTCACGTCATCACTGATTACCTCGGCCCGGTCCATGGCTTTGGGCGAGATTTCCTGATAGTGTCTGGCTCCCAGAAGTACCGTACCGGGCATAATAATACCGGCTTTGGAATCTTTCTCATCAGCCCTCCAGGCTCCCGAGTGCCCAACAATTTTGCCGTTCTTATAGTCGTCCACTTCCTCTCCGAAATAGAACACGTCCCCGTGCTCTTTGCAAATGGCGAAGAAGTTCCTCGATACCTCTTTCAGCTTCCCATCGACTTCTTCCCGCTCTTCAACGACTCTGGTTTCTACGTTACCAATTTTTTTTGTTTCGTTCAGGACGGTAATCACCACCTTTTCTTCGCTACTTTCCAGTATAAGTTGATAGTCAGGTTCGAGAATAAAGAATCGATTTCTGCCGGTTGAAGAAAACGTGCAGTTTTCAAGGCTGAATGAATCCGTCCATTTCCTGACCTCTTCGGCCCCTGCCATCTCTGCTGCGGGTGTCTTTTCTTCGATCTCAATGACCTTTCCCTCCGCAGAGATTTCAATCTCGTATTCTTTCCCGTCAGAACGTACTTCCACGTCGTATTGGCCTGGATCTTCCCCTTCAACCTCTTTTTGAATTGCTATGATCTTGCCCTCCGGAAATGCCTGCTCGATAGCTTTTCTAATAACGACAGGTAACTCCGATGGCAGCATAGTGACTTTTCTCTCTTGTGTCACAGAATGACAGGAAAAATTTGTGGTCACTAACATCGTGAATAATCCGACAATGATAAGAATTGTGTATAACCAACCTGAGTTCGGTTTCATGATAAATCTCCTTTGCTTATCTGGATATTTTTTATTTGATCCTCTCAGTTACAACGCTTAGATTTTCTCTTGTATTATATGGAGTCCGAGAAACAATCAAGTGATTTTTCGATTCACACATGGCTTCAGTTCACTTATGAAGGACTTTTAGTAGCCTTTATCTCGAACTAATACTACGCACGCAAGTTTTGAGAGAAGGCCATATCTCGGCACCCATTTCTCAACAGTCAAACCACACTTGCGGACTTCTTCTGCAAAAGCTTTGCGACTGAGACGGAAATAATATTTTGTTCCGTCTTTATGAAATTTCCCCCTTTCACAACGTGCGGTTTCATAAATCATTGTATTGCAGAAAAAGGAAACAATAATCGGTCCGGTACATATCCTTCGGAGCTCTTTCAAAATCAGTTGACTTATTTGAGATACGGGCAGACAGCGAAAAAGTTGATTTACAACTACAGCCCCAAAACAATCGTCATCAAAACCGGTCCGAAAAATGTCCACGATCTTGAAGTCATCTTTATCACCGATGCAATCTTCTCCAAGCAAACCGCCATACAAACGGATCCGGCTAACAACATCAGATGAAGAATCTACCGAAGTGACGTTATAACCTAACTTTTTTAGAAGGGGCAAAAGCCGGCTGCATCCACAGGGCCAGTTCAATACAAATGTACCACGAGGCACACCTGCTAAAGCCTTGGCGACATACCTTTTTTCAAGTTGTTCCTTCGCTCTACCTTCGAACCGCACGACATATTCGTTAGCTCTATGCTTACTACTGAAACCTGTAGCATGCGCGGGACTGAAGTCATTCTTCATGGAAGCAACTGCAGGTCTTTTATACTGCTTTAACGGCCGAATTTTCTCGATGTTTTTCATTCTCTTTATTTTCAAGTCCAGAGATAAAAGTCGATATTTATCTGGCTGATAACACCATATACAAACCACTAATGATAACAGATCGTACCTTAAAATAAGCTGAAGACCTGTTCAAAAAAAGATCTCCGAAAAAACCATTTTGCAGTTTCGTAATCTGTAGTATAATAAAGGTTCTGAAATCAAGAGAACAAACAGAACGAATGCAAATTAGAGGATTTTTCTTACATAGTTATGCGTGTACTTATTATTGAGGATGAGATCAGATTAGCCCGCAACATAGCCAAGGTGCTGGACGAGGAATACTCCTGGGCTGTTGATATTTCTACCGAGGGTGAAGACGGCCGGCACATGGCTATGACGAATCCCTATGATCTGATTATCCTCGATTTGGGACTTTCCAAAATTGGTGGTCTTGAGATTCTCCAATATATTAGAAGAAATAACATGACTGTCCCGGTACTTATCTTGACCGCCCGCGATGCTGCCGATGATATTATTCAAGGCCTTGAAATGGGTAGCGACGATTACATGGTCAAACCATTTGATATGAGGGAACTGATGGCTCGCTGTCAGGCGCTTGTACGTCGTTCGTACGGCCGTGCTTCTCCTGTAATTAAAATTGGGGATATAAGTATAAACACTACCAAACATCAGATAACATTCAGAAAAAAACCGGTACGGTTGTCCGCCATGGAATACTGCCTGCTTGAATACCTTGCTATGAGAGCTGGAGAAGTAGTTTCCAAAGCCGATATTGTGGAACATCTGTACAGCTTCGGCCCGGAAAACTTCTCCAATGTCGTGGAAGTTTACATCTGCTCCCTGAGAAAGAAACTTTGCTCAGGATCAAACCGTGAAGTGATTCATACCCTTCGAAACCAGGGGTATGTACTTGGAGAATTGCCGACATGATATCTCTTTCCCTAAAGTGGCGTATTTCCCTTTGGATCTCTGCTGTGCTGGTGATCGTTATCGCTACCATTTCCATTGTGTCATATAGTGAGTTTGAAGAATCCCATCTTCGAAACATCGACCGAACACTGCTGGCGATGGCCAACGGTATCTCGGCAAGTCTGGACGACCATCAGGGTACAGAGGAACTGATGGAAGAAGTCCGCTTAGTCACGGGAAGATCTGGCTGGAATCCTTCCACATCTTATCGGATTTGGATGGACGGGTCTTCCACCGATTTGCTTGCGAGCGACACGCCGGATAGCAAATATGGACGCTGGTTACACGAACTTCCAGACCAAAGCAGCCCGTCACGAGAGGAGCCTACCTTTGTGAACATGGGCCGTACTCACGATGAATACAGAGCTGTTTGGATACGTAAGAAGACCGATGAGGGTACAATGAATATCGTGGTGGCGGGTCCCAGTCACTATACCTACCACGAGATGTATGAATTCGAAAGATTGTTGATTGTTTTGGGAGGAAGCCTCATCCTGGGCTCGGCTGTGGCGGTTATGTGGACTGTTCGATGTGGATTGCGTTCTATCAGTTTGACTGCGGAACGCTTACAGGACATAACGCGCCCTAATATCGGAGGGGTTATATTTGATGATAAAAAGGTCCCGAAGGAATTACGGCCATTCGTGGAAGCATTAAATGATATGCTTAGTCGTCTGGACAAGGTTTTACAACAACAAAAGCAATTTACATCCAATGCAGCACATGAATTGCGCACTCCTCTGGCTTTGGCCAAGAGTACCCTTCAAGCGGCACAAATGCACCAAAGGCAAACAGATGAGTACAGACGAACAATCCACGATGCGCTAGAGGATATTGCCCGCATGGAGCGGCTCATAGGACAACTGCTGGTCTTGGCCCGTATGGACGAAGTTGGAGGGCAGACCGTCACTGAGGAGGTCCAATTGGATGTGTTGCTGCGCGAGCTTGCAGAAACCTATAACGATAAAGCCAGGCACTCGGGGGGCAAGGTGGTCCTTGAGGAGTGGTGCGCTACGACTATTCGGGGTGATTTGGATGAGTTGATCCGCCTGTTCGGCAATGTTCTCGACAATGCGGTCAGATACGGCCCGTCCGGCAGGGCTGTTCGCATAGCCTTAAAATGTGGACCTGATGGCTATGCCACGATGTGCATTCATGACGAGGGAGGGAATATCCCCCCTGACGCGATGCCTTATTTGTTTGACCGCTTCTACCGGGTGGACCACTCACGTTCCAGTTCGACCGGTGGAGCTGGCCTGGGGTTGGCTATCGCTCGGGAGATAGCCCGTCGCCACAACGGCGATATCTCAATCACCTCAAGTCTTGCCTCTGGCACGCTCGTCTGTATTCAGCTTCCCCGCGCATAGCGAATCCATACATAAATCCAGCGTCTGCTGCATTTCAGCTAAAAAAATTTATCAAAGTCTTCAGTTTGTCTTAAGGTTCCGTAAGTATACTTTATAATATATATCCGTGTATATGAAATGTCCAAGATAGACGCGTGTGGAATGTACAGGATATTAGATAAGGGGGCTATTAGAGCTAATACTGTTTCACTACTGTCCCATTAACTTGTAAGTAAATTGCTTTAAGTCACATAAATATAATAGGTTGTGAGAAAAAATGATTGGGTTCGACTTGAAATCTCCCACAAACTTTGGCCATAACACTTTCACTGATTCATTGAAAGGACCGGCCAATGTATATAGGACGGGGCTCTATACCATGTTTTATCCGCATTACGGATGGAAAAGTCCACGATGTAAACATCCTCGGCGTCCTGATTTTAGTACCTGGAGCAATTTACATCATGGGTCGCGGTTACCTCGACTTTGCCCGTCTTTACAGATTCACTCGAAACCTTTCAGCTTTTATTACAAGAGCCAAAAGCAACTTCGTTTATCGCCGTCTTTACTATCGCAAGGTCGACAAAACAACTGGCCTTCGATTCGACCAGACGATAAGGCTCAATGGTTTTTATGCATCACAGGATTATCCTGCTATTCTTCGCCGCATCAGTTACTTCGATATAGAGATGAAGAAAAGATTCGTTTTTTTAACCAACAATTTTGCTATGCCGGCTTTGACAATTGCTCAGCTTTACAAGTGCCGACGGCGGATAGAAATTTTTTTCAAATGGAGCAAGCAATACTTGCGAATCAAAACATTTTTTGGCACTACCGAGAACGCTGTGAAGACTCAAATCTGGACTGCCATCGGCGTTTACGTTCTAGTAGCGATTGTCAAGAAGGAATTGCAAATCGAGATGAGTTTGGGCGAAATCCTGCAAATTCTCAGCATTGTCCTTTTCGAAAAAGTTCCTATTATACAAGTACTTACGAAAAATCTTTTGCAAAACGTAAATTCTCAATTTCATAACCAATTGTTATTATTCGACTTATAATGGGACAGTAGTGATGCGAAATGAGTTTTTACCGTTTTCACGACCATCAATAACAGAACAGGACATTATCGCCGTTAGCGAGGTGCTTCGTTCAGGTTGGCTTACGACGGGTCCTAAGACGGCTGAATTTGAACAGGCGTTCTGTGACTATACAGGATCCGCCGGTGCAGTTGCGCTATCCTCGGCGACTGCCGGAATGCACCTGGTCCTTAAAGCGCTGGACATCGGAGTTGGAGATGAGGTTGTTACACCCTCGATGACATGGGTATCCACTGTGAATTTGATAGTTCTTGCCGGAGCTAAATCCGTCTTTGTCGATGTGGATCGTGATACACTGCTGGTTTCGCCAGAATCTATAAAAGCATCTCTAACAAACTCAACGAAGCTTATCATCCCCGTGCATTTTGCCGGGGTGCCAGTGGATATCGAACCGATTCGGAAACTGGCTGCAGGTAAAAATGTCTTTCTCGTCGAGGATGCCGCTCATGCTCTGGGCACACAATATAAGGGCGAACGCATCGGTCGCAGGGGAACTTCGATTTTTTCTTTTCATCCGATTAAGAACATTACTACCGGTGAAGGCGGCATGTTTTGCTCGGATGATCTCGAATTGGTGAATTGTGTGCGACGGCTGAAATTTCATGGTCTTGGGGTGGATGCCTACGATCGTCATACTCAGGGAAGGTCTGCCCAGGCTGAAGTATTGGAGCCGGGATATAAATATAACATGACGGATGTATCGGCCGTTCTGGGGATAAGTCAACTGGCGCGCGTGGACAAATTCAATCGTCGCAGGACCGAACTGGTCATGCAATACCGCGAGCGTCTCGATGAGATTGATGAGATACTCCCGCTTTCTAATCCCTCATATCCGATACAGCACGCCTGGCATTTATTTATCGTGCGCTTGGATATAGACAAGACCAAACTCAGCCGGGATGATTTTATGCAGGAGCTGAAACAGAGGAACATTGGAACCGGACTTCACTTTCGAGCGGTGCATCTTCAGAAATATTACCGGGAATCAATGGGTACGCACCGCGGTATGTTACCAAACACGGAGTGGAACTCGGACCGGATATGTTCTCTTCCTCTTTTTCCAGAAATGACTTTTGACGACGTTGACGATGTTGTGAACACAGTCAAGGAGGTTTTAAATAAATGAATGAGACAGATTTAATATCAATCATTATCCCAGTGTTTAATGAGCAGGATAACCTTCAGGAGCTAATCAGGCGATGCACAGAATCCGGCATCAGGATGGGAAGACCTTTCGAACTTATTCTTGTGGACGACGGCAGCAGGGACTCCTCTCCTGCTGTAATCACTGAGGCGGCTGAACAAAGCAGCGGTAAAGTTATTGGAGTACTGTTAAACAGAAATTATGGGCAGCACGCTGCGGTTATGGCAGGCTTTGCAGAGTCAAGAGGCAGGATTATTGTGACCTTGGATGCTGATTTGCAGAATCCGCCGGAGGAAATTCCGAAACTTGTCGATGTTATCGAGGAGGGATTTGACGTTGTAGGCAGCGTTAGGGTTCCGAGGCGCGACAATCTTTTCCGCAGGATAGCCTCGCTCATAGTTAACAAGGTCGCCCAAAAAGCCACGGGTGTAGTTATGCACGATTACGGCTGTATGCTGCGTGCCTACCAACGGCACATAGTGGATGCCATGCTTCAGTGTGACGAGAGGAGCACATTCATCCCCGTGCTGGCTAACAGTTTTGCCACGCATGCAACAGAAATTGAGGTGCATCATGAGAAACGTTCTGACGGTGAGTCCAAGTACGGTTTGTGGAAGCTCATTAACCTGCAGTTTGATCTATTGACCAGCATGACGACATTTCCACTGCGACTTTTAAGCGTTATCGGCACATTCATATCGCTTTTAGGGATTGGATTCGGCGTATTTCTTTTTGTTATGAGATTGATATACGGCGCTACATGGGCAGCAGAAGGCGTTTTTACCCTCTTTGCAATTCTCTTTATCTTCGTCGGCGCACAGTTTATCGGGATGGGTTTACTTGGGGAATATCTCGGGCGAATCTATTACGACGTCAGAGGGCGTCCCAGCTATTTTGTGCAGCAAGTTGTCGGCAGAAATAATAATGATGATCATATTCACACGGAATACAGTGTTAAGGTGACAGCATGAACACAATTGTTTTAGCTTATCACAATATTGGATGCGTCGGCATCGAAGCATTGTTGCGAAACGGCTTCCAGATCACCGCGGTCTATACCCACAAGGACAACCCGCAGGAGAATGTCTGGTTTGATTCCGTGGCGGTTCTTGCTGCATCTCGGGGAATTCCGGTCTTCGCTCCCGATGATATCAATCATCCTTTGTGGGTTGAAAGGATCAAAGAACTTGCCCCGGACATTATTTTCTCCTTCTACTATAGAAATATAATTAAGCAGCCTATTCTGAATATTCCGCCCAAAGGGTGTTTGAATCTGCACGGTTCGCTTCTACCCAAATACCGAGGCAGATGCCCGATTAACTGGGTGCTAGTCAACGGTGAGAAAGAGACAGGGGTAACACTGCATTACATGACACCCAAGCCGGATGACGGCGACATCGTCTGTCAGAAAAAGACCGTAATCACAGAAAACGACACAGCCAGGTCCTTACATGAAAAAGCGGCTCAAGCAGCTTCCGTTATGCTTGATGAGGTCCTGCCGAGAATAAAGGATGGCACCGCACACCGTGAACCTCAGGACCATTCCAAGGCGACATACTATGGTGGTCGCCGACCGGATGATGGCGAAATTAACTGGACCGTCACTGCAAAGCAGGTAAGAAATCTGGTCCGCGCTGTAACCCGGCCATACCCCGGCGCTTTTAGCTATATCACGAACAAGAAATGTGTATTCTGGATGGTTTCCGAAGTACCTCATTCCGAAGAAGAATTGAGCCCCGGTACTATCATTTCAACAGATCCCCTCGTGGTCGTGTGTGGTAAGGGAGCGGTGCGCGTGGATTTTGGCCAAGAGGAGAACGGTGTCTATATGAATGGCGCTCAGCTCGCTCGTGAACTTAACCTGGTCGAGGGGATGAGATTCGGGCCGAGTTCAAACAGTCGAATCGAGACCATGAAGAAAGGGCATGTTCTCATCCTCGGAGTTAACGGCTTTATCGGTAACGCTTTGAGCGAAAGGCTGCTTCAGAGCGGGAAATATGAAGTACACGGAATGGACATTCGATCGAATTACGTCCAGCACCTTATCAAAAAACCCGCGTTCCACTTTGAAGAAGGCGACATATCCATACATCGTGAATGGACCGAATACCATGTCAAAAAATGCGATATTGTGATTCCACTGGTAGCTATAGCAACGCCGATCGAATATACCCGCAATCCGATAGGTGTTTTCGAACTGGATTTCGAAGAAAATCTCAACGTGGTTCGTTATTGTGTCAAGTACAATAAGCGGGTCGTTTTCCCGTCAACCTCTGAAGTATATGGAATGTGTGATGAGACCGAATTTGATGAGGATAATTCCAGACTGGTTCTGGGGCCGATCCGGATGCAGCGATGGATATATTCCTGCTGCAAGCAATTACTTGACAGGGTCATCTGGGCATACGGGCAGACAGAGGGGCTCAGGTTTACTCTGTTCCGGCCGTTCAACTGGATCGGGCCAAAACTTGATAGCCTAACCTCTGCGCGAATCGGCAGCTCTCGTGCTATCACGCAGCTTATCCTCAATTTGGTGGAAGGTACACCTATCCTGTTGATCGACGGCGGAAAGCAAAAACGCTGCTTCACTGACGTCTCAGATGGGGTTGAGTGCCTGTATCGAATAATCGAGAACAAAGACGGTGTCTGTGACGGCAGGATAATCAACATTGGCGATCCCGACAACGAGGTCAGCATCAGGGGACTTGCAGAGATGCTGTTGGCCAGGTTCGAACAGCATCCTCTTCGCTCCAAGTTTCCTCCTTTTGCAGGTTTCCGCGTGATCGAGAGCAGCTCTTACTACGGCAGCGGATACCAGGATGTGCAATACAGAAAACCAAGCATCCGGAATGCCAAGAAATTGCTTGGCTGGGTGCCCACCGTGAATCTGGAACAGTCTGTGGAACAAACTCTCGACTTCTTCCTGCGTGCAGGCATAGAGTCCGGAGAGTTCCTGCCGCGTTCGCAGGCGAGTCCCTCAGTTCCACACAAGATAGTCGCCGTATCCTATGGCGGCGATGAGAAGCCCCGGGAGTTGAAGGTTCATGAGAGTAGGCTTGAGGATTGACGTTGACACATTCAGGGGGACCAGGGACGGTGTGCCGAACTTGTGTAAGCTTCTCGCCGCTCATTCCACGAAGGCCTCGTTCTTCTTCTCAGTCGGGCCGGACAACATGGGCCGGCACCTATGGCGGCTTGTGCGCCCAACGTTTCTGTGGAAGATGCTAAGAACGAGGGCCGCAAGTCTCTACGGCTGGGATATTCTGCTCAGGGGCACTCTCTGGCCCGGGTCCATTATTTCGGACAAACTCGGCTACGTCATTCGAGACGTTGCAGAGGCTGGCCATGAAGTGGGACTTCACGCCTGGGATCATCACGCGTGGCAAGCCCACATTGATGCAATGGACGCCGAGTCGATTCACCGCTCGCTCGATCGTGGGTTCGAATGTCTGACACACATCCTGGGCCATCCGCCAGCATGTTCGGCCGTCCCGGGCTGGAAATGCAATGACCTTGTTCTGCAAGCGAAGGCCAGGTTTCCCTTCCGCTACAATAGCGACTGCCGGGGAGACAGCATCTTTCATCCCCTGGTGCAGGGCCGCGAACTCGCGCAGCCCCAAGTTCCCGTAACTCTGCCCACCTACGATGAGATGATCGGCCACGATGGTGTCAACGATGAGAACTACAATGACCGCCTCTTGGCCTTGTTCAGCCCAGACAGGCTGAATGTGCTCACGATCCACGCCGAAGTCGAAGGCCTTGCTCGGCGCGATATGTTCGCGCGTTTTGTGAAAGCTGCGATCTCATCAGGAATTCGCTTCACGTCCCTTGAGAGACTCCTCAGAGAACACCCTTTTTCAAGGCGCGGAACCATCATCCGCCACGAAATCCCGGGGCGTGAAGGATGGGTCGCTTGTCAAGTGGGATTGTGAAGTTCTTTTGCAGGTGAACAATTGAGTAGGATTTCCTTGATACATGGAGGGAATCGTTCAAGTAAGACAATATAGTACAGTTTATAAGAGCACTGTTTATGAAGGTATATCGGAAATCTCAGTATGAACATGTTTTGGCGTTGAATCCATATTTTGGCAACTCGACGGCGGCGATGGGGATCTTCCCGCCGACGGGTCTCGAATATATCGTCGCCAGCATGAAGGACCACGTAGGTAAGGTCACGCTCCTGGACCTCCGCTACGAGAGTGCCTTCCAGGACGCCAGCGCCCTCAGTGCGTTTATACGCTCCGAGATCGACCTGGTCTGCATTAGCATCCAGTGGAACGGGCAGTTCGAAAGCGTCTGCGATTTCGTCTCGCGGCTGCCGGCCGAGGTGACCACGGTCGTGGGTGGCTACAAAGCAACCTTGGAGGTTGAGCGGCTCTTCGACTGGTGCCCGAACGTCGATATGGTCGGGCGAGGCGAAGGCGAGGAGATCATCCAACAGGTCGTCGATGGTGTCCCGCCGAGTGAGATCCTGGGCCTGTCCTATCGTGCCGACGGCAAGGTCGTACACAATCCGAACCACAAGCTGCCGGACATTGCAAAGCTTACCTATCCGGACCGCTCGCTGCGGCGTCACGGGTACTACTGGAGGCAGCACGGGATGCGACTGAGTCACCGTACGTTCGATACCGTGCTGACGACGCGGGGCTGCCCCTTCAAGTGCAAGTTCTGCACGTTCAGCCTCAATCCGCTGGGCCAGAAGCGGGAGTACACGGAGCGGCCAGTCGAGTCGGTCATTGAGGAACTCAAGACGGTCACGGCCGATATCGTGCTCTTCAGCGATGACAACATGTTCACGAACCCCAAGCGGGCCGAGCGACTCTGTGACCTGATCATCGAGAACGGGCTGCAGAAGACCTACGTCGTCCAGGCTCGCACCGACGTCGCCCGGCATCGCCAGCTGCTCGATAAGGCACAGCGAGCTGGCTTCAAGGTCTTTTTGATCGGCGTCGAGTCGCCGCACGACCACATCCTCAGCCAGTTGCAGAAAGGCATTACGCAGAGACAGATCCGGGAGGCATTCGCGGTCCTAACGCAGTACGATTTCTACCTGCACGGGTACTTCATCTACGGCAACATCGACGAGACGGAAGAAGAGATGCTCTACATCCCCAAGTTCGCCAAGGAGATCGGGCTAGACTCTATCAGCTTTCAGAAGTTACGGGTGGAGAAATTCTCGCCATTGAAGGAGATCGTGGAGGCCACGCCCGGCTACTACTGCGAAGGCGATGGCAAGCCCGTGTACTCGGATCGGTACGGTCGGGAGGAACTCAAGCGTATCCGTAACCGGATCCGGGCTGAGTTCTACGACTGGCTACAACTGCTGCGCATCGCGAAGAAGGCCCGGCGGATCGGACTGGTCGACCGACGCGACGCCACGACCATCTTGATCCGTCTGCCCCTGCTTGGCTACAGGCTGGCACGCAGCACCGCCAGAAGGGGCGACCGTAAGCATACGGGCAAACGCAACCACAGCAGCGGTAAGCGGGGCAGCAACTGAGATGATGAATCGACAAGTATTAATGAGATCCAAGACAATATCTCTGGCTCTTGTTGCATGTTTCATTCTCCTCTATATCGTGCTGCTGGGCGCGCGGCCAATGGTTATTCCTGACGAATTCCGATACGCTGAAATCTCCAGGGAAATGGTGGAAGCAGGAGATTGGGTTGTCCCTCATCTCAACGGCCTACGCTATTTTGAGAAACCGGTCCTGGGTTACTGGCTGAACGCCACATCGATATGGCTTTTCGGTGAGAATGCGTTCGCCATACGGCTTACATCTGCAGTCGCCGTTGGAATAACAGCCTTGCTCCTATTCATGTGGGCGAGCCAGTTTTCGGACGACGATACCTCGCCACTTTTCGCCACTGTGATGTTCCTCCTGTCCTTTGAGGTCCTAGCCGTCGGCACGTTCTGCGTCCTCGACAGCTTATTGTCTTTGTTCGTAACGGCAGCCATTGTGGCACTTTACTTAGCCTGCCAGCAAAAGGCCGCCCACACAAAGGCCGTTCTGCTCCTCCTGGCGGGTGTGGCCTGTGGCCTGGCTTTCTTGACCAAGGGCTTCCTGGCCCTGGTGATCCCTATCCTAGTGATTGTTCCATTCTCACTGTGGCAGGGTCAGTTCAAGAGATTCCTGCTCACGTCCTGGCTCGCCTTTGTTCCAGCCATTCTGGTTGTACTTCCATGGGCCATCATGGTCCATCGCCGAGAACCCGATTTCTGGCACTACTTTTTCTGGGTCGAACACGTTGACCGCTTCATCTCCCCACATGGGGGCCAGCATCCTGAGCCTTTTTGGTACTATATCCCCATTCTCCTTGGCGGAGCGATGCCGTGGACCCCGCTCGCCGGACCCATCGTTACGGGATTGAGACATACGAGTTGGAAGCATCCGATGGTTCGCTTGGCTATCTGCTGGCTCGTGCCGCCTTTCTTGTTCTTCTCCGCTTGCAGTGGTAAACTCGGTACCTACATACTCCCTTGCTACCCTCCTCTGGCCTTCCTGATCGCGGTTGGCGTGCTCAGATGCCTTAGAAAAGGCGACACCAAGGGTTTCGTCATTGGCGCATGGGTGGTTCTCTCTGCGGTAGGGCTTCTCCTGATTGCTTTGCTTGTGGGTCTGGCCGCTGTGCCGCAGTTGTCCGATTCCGTGGCACTCTGGAAGTGGGCCGTTGCTGCGGCAGGTCTATTTCTCTGGGGAGCACTCTGTTGGGCCGCCATTTGCCGTAAGGAGATCCATAGGAGGCTTCTACTCTACTGCGTGGGACCGATGCTCTTCATGTTTAGTTGGCCTCTCATCGTTCCGGCTGCCCTGAAGGCCAAGAAGACGCCGGGAGCATTTCTGCTGTCCCATGCGACGAGAATCTCGGACGACTGTGTCCTGGTCGCGGAGAATGGATTGACGGCAGCCGTCTGCTGGTATTACGGGCGTGACGATGTCTATATCCTGGGCGACAGAGGCGAATACGCGTATGGCCTGGGCTACGCAGATTCAGGCGACCGTCTTCTTGACATCGCACAGCTCAAGAACATGATTGCAGAGCAAGGCAAGGCCGGATGCGTGGTACTCATCATTCAGGCCTGCGACTACGCCGAGTATAAGGAACTGCTGCCAAACCCGTCCCATGAAGAGATTTATGACGGCCTTACTTGGATCGAGTATGCTCCTACACCGGAATCAGCAACGACCATCTCGCGATTGCCTGATTGAACCGGTGTTCCCGAATATTCTATTTGAGGTGTTCGCCTGTACAGGTAACGGATTCGGATTACCAGCGATAATGACAAGAGGCAAAAGGAAAAAGTCGAGACGGGCAAAGCCGAGCAAGGTTAAGCGCCGTCGCCCTCCCGTTAGCGGCAAGGCAGTCCTGATCAGGCGTCCTGTTTCAATTTTGCCTATGGGAAGTACTGTTTCTTATGCTTGTAGCCAGTTGGCCGCAGGCAAGAATGCATCCGTCGATCTCTCTATGGTTATTGTTGAGTTGTTTATTTTGGCAATGACCATGAGATTGACAGTTTTGTTGTACCGGTCACGATTATGATTGATGTAAATGAATAGGAAGAGTTAGTCGTATAGTAAGAAAGTCGCGAAAAAACGATTATTAATTAGGAGCTGTTAAATGAAAAGAAAAGTTTCAGGTTTAATAGGTCTTAGTATGTCAGCTACCATTATTTCAGGCTGTGTTACAAATCGAATTAGTCTTGCCGATGAAGGTTTGGTTTGGGTTGAAACTGTACCCAGCAAAAAGGTTAAAATCCTATGGACGGACGTCTATGAAGATGGCAATGATGTGGTGGTATATGGAGTTCTACGTCGAATCGGCCATTCAAGCTTTCCGTTTAACATTCACGTGGATGTAACGGTCTTTTCACCTGATGGAAAAGTGCTGTATGAGAATAGAACTCAAGAGATAGGCGTTCCTCGCAGGGTTGTTGGTAAAGGAGTCGACTGGAAACGTTTTGAGGTACGTTTCCCAGAGCAGATTCCGGAAGGTTCCTCGATACGCGCAGTTTGCCATGCCGACCCACACAACGATGAAAAGTCAAAGTTAGTGGATTCGTATAAACTATGCTGGTTTGTTGATACATGTGCTGGTGTGGGTCGGGATGCCCGTCCAGGGGGCATCGGCATGAATAGCCCAATATAATTCAAACTGACCTCACGACAACGTCACCGACATCCAGCGACGCTGCCGCCAGGTCAACAATAAGAAAACCATGTTCAAGAGTATGGCGAACATTCACCGTGCTGTCCAATGGCAATGCCGCTTTGTGCTGCTTAGACTACGAAGGTACAGTTATCTTGGGAGACGTAAATAAAACGTCGGTCTTTGAAATTTGGAATAACGAATCCTATAGAAAAATAAGGCTGCTCCATAAAACAGCTCAGCAAGAACAAATAGCAATTTGCAAAAACTGCACTAAATCTTTTTGGTAATGGTGCATTGTTACGACGAAAAAGGATTAATAGGTTGTGGCTAATTTTTCTGGCATCTCGTAATCCCATTGTTAATAAGCTATTACACTCGTTTGTCATCCTGAGCGTAAGCGAAGGATCTGGCCTTAGAAAAGGATTAGAGATTCTTCGCTCCACTGCGTTCCGCTCAGAATGACAACGGGAAAATTACTCTGCCGGGAAATCTGGCAACACCCGATTAATAAGCGGGACAGAAAATTTTGTTGCAAAGTAATGTTGTATAGTATAAGCAGGAAAAATGGTCTTTACACTACACAGATATATATTTCGGGAGCTTTTAAGAGTTTTTGTGCCGACGGTGGTGGCGCTGACATTAATTTTGAGCTTGGGCAGTATTCTTCAGCCGGTCCAGGAATACGGCGTAGGACCTCGGCAGGTAGTGCACCTTATGGGCTACTTTCTGCCGATAACGCTGACTTTTGTACTGCCGATGGCGGCATTGTTCGCAGGGACTCTGGTTTACGGAAGGCTTACAAGCGATAATGAGCTCGACGCCTGCAGAGCAAGCGGAATAGGCCTGCTGACGCTGATTTATCCGGGGCTGGCACTGGCAATTATGGTGGCGATTGCAAATCTGCTTTTGAGCTTCTACGTAATGCCGGTTTTTATACATTCAGCGGAAAGGGCCCTTAAGGCCGACGCAAAACAAATACTTTTCCGCAATATTCAGAGGAGAAGATGTTATAAACTGCCGCCGGACGGCCGGTTCTTGATTTACGCCGACGAGGCCAACCAACAACACGATGCACTTTCAGGTGTGGTTGTTGCTGAACGAAAAGGCAGCAGAATAAAAAAGATTATCACCGCTGAAGGTGCGAAAGTCAATTTCAAGCCGCAAGACAGATACAACGAAGTGCAAATACTTGCATACAGGACAAACCAGATGAGCGATGAGGACGAGGGAGGGGCGGAATTGTTGTCGTTGACGACGGAGTTCGGCTCACTGTTAGGCGACGAGATAAAATTCAAGAAAATAGATGAAATGAAAAAAATTCAGGCTGACCTGATGCAGTTTTATCCGATTGAAAAACTGGCATGCGAAACTTACTCACAGCTTGTCACGGATCTGTTAGCACAGGACATTAAGACCGGAATAGCTAATGGTCCGAATAGCTTTTATGGGCTTCTGGGAGACCCAAACTCGGTCAAATTTACTGCCGGTCAATGCAGCACGCAGGCCGAAGAAGAAGTCGGGCTGTCCGGCGACATCGTGGTTATAGAATACGATACTGACAGCAAACGGCCTTTGCGCACTTTGAGATGCACAAAGGCTTCGCTGCACATCGAGGGCGATAAGCTGGCACCGACTTTGACGATGGACATCTATAATGCAAGGATAGAAGGCTCAGAGGAATTAAAAATGCGGCATATCGTTCGCGGTTTGATTCCACCCACAGCCGTGGAGGC
>Ga0315537_1001276_pt1 | contig 19868 bp, 17 predicted proteins | sample SalMarSW160270MG_FD_203091 | JGI IMG/M metagenome (GOLD analysis project Ga0315537, IMG submission 203091) | Salt marsh sediment microbial communities from the Plum Island Ecosystem LTER, Massachusetts, United States - Salt Marsh Sediment SW1602-70 ...
CTACGTGCTGGATCCGCCGGAGCTGACCGCCTTCGATACGGCCTCGGTGATTTTCGAGAACGTGGTCTGTGACTACTTTGCCGAGGCGCCCGAGGCCGCCAATGGCTTCACGGGCTTCAAGGAGCTCGCCCCGGGCCAAACCCTTCGCCTGGAAGATCTGGCGGAGGGCAAGCATCTGCTGGTTGGCTTTTTCGTGATACCGGGACAGATTTTATTCCCCGTGCGGGTGATCACACTGCAGGTCGGGGGCGGATTGGATGAGCGCACCTACCGGATCTTCAGTGAACCCGCTCTGATCAGCGCGCGCGCCGGCAGGGGACGGATCAGTGACTATGCCCCGATTCCGCCGAAGTCCGTTGCCGGGGTTGTCGAAACTGCCGAGACCGGTTCCCGGCCTGCTGCTCCTGCAGCCGGTGCAGCTCCCGCCGCGACTGCCGCAGCGGCGAATCGGGCCACTGCGCCGGGATTCTTCCGTTTCCAGATCGACAACCGCTACGATGATTGGGAGGCCATCCCCGCCTTCCTGTCCTTTCCCGCCGGACGGACCCTGCCGAGTTTTACCCGGGAGCAGTACGGGGGGGATTTCGAGGTGTTGCCCATCGATCGATCCCGGCATTGGGGTTCGGGAGGTACTGCGCTCAACGAGATCAAGATGGTGAATAATCTGGAGGCCGTCTATCTCTACCTCTCCACCCATACGGCTCTCTCCCCCAATGTTTCCATATTCCTGTACTTCTACAGCGACCGAAACCTGCGGCGTGCAGGAGCCACGAATGACTTCACCATGGAGCTGGTGCCCGCAAAGGCGACAGAACCGGGCCTGGTGGTGTTGTGGGAGAAGGAGAGAAAGCCCGTAATCGTCGGCACCCTGGCCTCCGGAAGCTTCTTCCTGGAGGCGAAGATCGACAAGGACCTTCTGTACGATATCCAGGCAGCCAAACCGGAGATCACCTTCTTCGACCTGACCACGAGCTATTTCGACAGACAGGAGCTGGCCTACGAGGAGTTCTACATCACCTCGATCCCTCTGGCCGGAATCCCGACGGAACGGACGCTCTACTGATTTCGAGGTACTCTCTACAGGTTGAAGCGGATCGTCAGCACATCCCCGTCCTGAACCTGATACTCCTTGCCCTCCAGCCGCAGCTGGCCCTGTTTACGGGCTTCGGCGAATCCCCCGGAGGTGAGCAATTGATCGCAGGGGATGACCTCCGCGCGGATGAATCCCCGCTCCATATCCGAGTGGATCTTCCCGGCAGCCTGCAGGGCGCTCGCCCCTCTGGGGATGCTCCAGGCCCGTACCTCCTGATCCCCCACCGTGAGAAAGCTGATCAGATCCAGCAGGGAGTACATCGCCCTGAGGAAGCGATCACTGGCCGGATCCTGAAGCCCCAGATCCGCCAGGAACTCCTTCTGATCCTCCGACGAGAGTTGAGAAATTTCCATCTCCTGTAGTCCCTGGATGGGAAATACATCGATCCCGAGCTGTTGGCTGCGCTGCTGTACCGAAGCAATGTCCACCGAGTGTTCCCCGGTGTTGATGATCCCGATCATCGGTTTGGCGGTGAGGAACTGAAACCCCGCCAGCAGCTGGCGCTCCTCCTCGTGGATCAGATCCGCTCCGATGCTGCCGCCCTCTTCGAGGCGGGCGGCGATCTTAGTCAGGATGAGGTGCTCCCGGTCGCCCTTCTTTCCCTCCTTCTCCAGCCGCTCCAGGCGCTTTTCCGTGATCTCGTAGTCGCTGAAGACCATGGAGTCCAGCAGCTTGTCAAGATCCCGCAGCGGATCGATCTCTCCCAAAGGATGAACCACCGCTTCATCGACAAAGGCCCGCACTACGATGGCCACTGCGTCGCTGGTTCGCAGGTCCCCCAGGGTACCGGCGGCGATTCCCCCCTGTTCGCCGAACTGCAGGGGCAGGTCTTTGAGCAGCACGCTGGCCTGGACTTGTTTCTTCTTTTCGAACAGCGTTGCCAGCTTAGCCACCCGGGGATCGGGAACCGCCACTTCGGCCAGGTGGACCTGCTGGTAGCCTCCGGCCTGCTGCCCGGACAGGGTGTTGAAGATGGTTGTCTTCCCGCAGAAGGGAAGTCCGATCAGACAGGTTTCCATAGTTCTTTATAGCAGGAAGGCCTAGCTTCAGTCCATTGTCTTTTTCCCCGCAGGGGGGTATCAATGTAGGGGATGAAGCTCCGCTATTTCTGCGATCTGTGCGGTACCGAGGTGCCCAAGAACACGATCCGCTGTCCCAGCTGCGGCCGTTACTTCACCGCCATCCAGTGCCCCCGCTGCGGCTTCCGGGGAGAGGAGAAGGACTTTGCCCAGGGCTGTCCCAAGTGCGGGTACATGAAGATCTCTCGTCCTTCCGGCGGTGCGGCGGGCGGCGCGGGCACCCGCACGGCCGGACGGAGTAAGGACCGCAGCCGCCGGAAACGAACCGCCGCCTCCCGGCCCCCCAGCTCCCCGGTCGTTCAGAAACCGCTTCCACCGGCCCCGGTGGGTGTCTACCGTCTCATCGGTATCCTCCTGGCCGCGATTTTAATAGTTTTAGTTGTGATTCTATTTCTGCGCTGACCGACCGCTGCTGACCGTCCGCCGCTGGTCGCGCACCGCCGGTCCGGTCTAGTTGAGAATTCCCAATCCAAAGCCGCCCAGCAGATAGTAGTCCTGCGAATTCCTGAACTCACCGGCCAGGGATGTGGAGAGGAACAGCTGGGTGTTCGGAAGCAGCCAGTGCGCCTCCACAGCGGTCTGAAAGGGATAGTCCAAACCGAAGCCCTGGTTGAAGGGGAGGCTGCGCAGGGACAGGGAAGCGCCCGCCGAGAAGGGCGGGAAATCCACCAGCAGGCCGAAACGGCCGTAGATCCAGCCGTAGGCAGCGGGATCGGGGGTGTAGTCTTCGTCGTAGCTCACCGCCTGCCAGGAGAGGATCACCTCGGGTGAGAACAGGAGCGTGAGGGGGCCCAGGTGCAGGCCCGTGGGCAAGCCCACGGACAGGCCCCTGAAGTTGGCCAGGGTGTCGGTGTGGGTGTTCTGATAGGTAAACTTGACTTGAGCCGCGCTGCTCAGGTCAAAGGTCCTCGTCGGCCGCAGCAGGGAGGCCTTGAAGGCGGCGCTGGCGAACCAGGGAAGCGAGAAGGTCTCATCGATGTAGCCGATGATCCCGCCGACCGAAGTATCCAATTCGAAGAGGTTGCGCTGGCCCAGCCCCACCCGCATCCCGAGATTGACCGGAGCCCGGACGATGGCCTCGCTTCCGCCGCCGCTGGCATGGGCCAGTACCAGGGATGATAGCTGCACGCTGCCCCCGGGAAGGATGTCCGCGGACGGCGCGTAGAGCAGACCGGCGCTGCCGCTCCACAGGCTGCGGAAAAGCAGCACGATCGAGCTGTCGATCAGCACCCCGAGCTCAGCCGAGTCCCGCTCCCCCGCCTGTTTGCCCTCGGCCTCGATGCGCACCGTGTAGCGGCCGTCGGGCAGGGGAGTCCCGTCAGTGCCGCGGCCGTCCCACTCGAAACCCTGCTGCCAGGTATCGAAACGGCCTAGATCCCGGGAAAACACCATTTGGTCCTGTGCGTCGAAAATGAGAGCCCGGCCGCTTCCGTAGTTGCTGACCTCGAAGCTGATCCGGGCCGAACCCAACAAGCCGGAATTGCGCGGATTGAAGATCCTGCGATTGGACTGGAGTCTGGAAATGCCGAAATCCGCCTCTCTGAGGGTCACGGAAAGCCTGGTCACTCTGCGCTCGTAGATCTGTACTGAAAGGCTCTCCTCTTCGTACCCGAAGGCCCTGACTCGGACCGTGCGGAGTCCGACGGCCAGCTCGTGCAGTCTGTCGGCGGGAACCCATATGGATCCGTAGTAGAGCTCAGCATCCGGCGGGAAAACATCGACCTTCAAGAATCCCGTGATTTGATCCAGGTTGAAGTAGTAGGACTTGTAATTCCCGGTATAGGTGATCCACTCGCTTTCGCTGTAGTAGCCGTTCAGTTTAAGGGTGATCTTGTAGTGTCCCGGATCGATATCATCGATTATCAGGGGCGTGATCCCCATGTAGCGGTTGTTCAGGAACACATTAGCACCGGAGGGATTGGACCTGATGCTCAGGCCGGTGTCCTCCTCATCCGTTGCCAGGGCATGCGCGAGGGCGCCGAAAAAAGAGCTGCCGCCGTTTTCCTCCTCCTCCTCATACCCGTCCGAGGGTTGGCTGCTGCGCGCTGCGTCTTTCTTGTCTCGCTTGGCCGTGTCTTCCAGGAGCGACCCGCTGGTGGTTGAGCAAGCCAGCAGGGCCCAGAGGAGGAAAAATCCCAGGAAGAGGATACCCGCCCGCTTCATGATACCAATGTAGCGCACCTGTTTCACCGATTACAATGTAGGGCCGGACTTTTTTTGCGCCCGAAAGAGCCGATAAATTAAGTGAAAAGAGCATGTTTCGAAACTTTATCGTCTTCCGGGCAGCCCGAAGCTTCTACCGAAATGTCCGCCGGGAAAACCTGCCCAAACTGGTTCTGTTCGTGTCATTGCTGGTCATCCTGGGCGGGGTATTCGTCTTCATCGCCGAAACCGGTAGAAACCAGGGCATGTTCGGACGGCTGTTCGACTCGATCTGGTGGGCGTTCGTCACCATCACCACCGTGGGATACGGAGATCGCTACCCGGTGACGACCGTGGGGCGAATCCTGGCGATCGTGCTGATGCTGATGGGGATTGTGACGATTTCCACGCTTTCCGGAACCATCGCCAGTATTTTCGTGGACCGGAAGATCAGGGAGGGTAAAGGCTTGCAGGATATCAACACCCGTTCCCATGCCGTGTTGTGCGGCTGGAACGTGAACGCAGAGCGAATTTTGGAGGGCTTGAGCCACCTGCCCGGGGGCCGGGCCGTGGTGCTTGTCAATGAGACGGATCCGGAGGAGTTCCAGGCCCTAAACGCCCGCCATGCGGAAATGGACCTGCGCTTCGTCCGGGGAGACTTCAGCAATGAGAAGGCTTTGCGCCGGGCGGCGATCGCTTCGGCCCGGGCGGCGATCATCCTCTCCGACACCTCGGGACGAAACAGTCTGGGTAATGCGGACGAGCGTACCATCCTGACCGCCCTGGCCATCAAGGCCCTCAATCCGGATATCGTGATCACCGCGGAGGTGGTGAATCCGGAGAACGAGGGGCATCTGCGCCGGGCAAATGTCGACGACATCCTGGTGTACGGAGAGTTCAACGGCTTTCTCCTCTCCAGTGCCACCGTGTCCCCAGCCATCCCGCGGGTGACCAAGCAGCTGCTGTCCTTTGCCAGCCGCAGCCATCTCAAGCAGGTCGGGGTCCCGGCCGGCTTCGTGGGCAAGACCTTCGCCGAGCTGTCCGAGCATTTTCTCAAGTCGGGAAGCGGGGTGCTGATCGGTGTCCTCTCCGAGGAGAAGAAGATGTCCCTGGATGACATTCTCTCCGAAGGATCCTCCGCCATCGATGCCTTCATAAAGGCCAAGTTCGCCGAGGCGGAGCTGGATGTTTTCGAGGGTGAGAAAGAGGAGCTGGAGATCAAGCTCAACCCCGGGGCGGATTACGTGATCAAGGAAAACGAAGCCGCCTTTGTGATCGGCGATGCGACGGGGTAGGGGGGGCGGGACTCTATGGCAAGAAGACGAGAGAAATCGAACCTGGCCCGTTTCAAGAAGATCGAGATGCTGGCCGGTCTTCCCGAGGCCGAGGTGGAGGCTCTGTGGCGCATCGCCCGGGAGGTGAAGGTCCCCGCGGGTGAGGTAATCATGCGTGAGGGGGATGTCGGAGATTCGATGTACCTGTTCGGTGAAGGCCAGGTCATGGTGACCAAGAACCTGACTCTGAAGACCGGCAAGCGGGGCTTCAGCCAGGCGGAGAAATCCATGGTTCGCCTCGATGCCCGTTACGTGTCCTTCTTCGGAGACATGGCGATGTTCGAAAACGACGTCCGCAGCGCCACCCTGACCGCCTCCACCGAGTGTCTGCTCTATGAGATCAAAAGGGATGATTTCGAGCGGCTCACCCGGCAGAACTGTGCATTAGGCTACAAACTGGTGCGCAAGATCGCGGAGGTGCTCTGTCACCGAGTCCGCCAGGGTAATCAGGACATCCTCAAGCTCACCACCGCCCTGAGCATTGCCCTATCGAAATAGGAGGAAATCGCCGATGCCAGCCCAACGCCGCAAGGGTTTTCAAATACTTCTGCTTGTGCTCCTGCTCGTACTTCTGCTTGCCGCGGCAATCTGCGGCGCCCAGGAAAGCGCCGCTGAGATCCGGCCGCCGCGGGGGTTTCGCTCGATCCAGCTGGGTATGGAGCTGGAACAGGTCAAACAGCTGTTGATCGACGATCCCCTGTTCGATTATCGGGGGGATCCGGACATCAGCTTCCTGCCCCTGCCTCCCCAAACCCTGATCGAGACCTCGGGGAGCTCGTTCATCCGGCGAGCCTACTTCCAGTTCGATCGGGATCTGCTGTACATCATCATCCTGTCGATGGATCCGGATCGTCTGGATTACTACACCCTCTATTCCACCCTATCCGGGAAGTACGGTCAGCCGACCCGCCTGGATCCCACCGAGGCGGTCTGGCAATTCGAGGATCTGCGCCTGTCCCTTGAACGTCCTCTGAACGTCAAGTATATTGACAGCGCGATTTTCGCAGCCTTGAAGGAGGAGGGCCAGGTTCAGCAGGACCTGTGGGAGATCTCCAAGGACAACTTCCTCCAGCAATTTTAGTGGTTGAAAACAGAGTGACGAAAAGAATGTGTATCCCCATTATGGGGATCCTCCTGAGCATCGGTGCGCTTCTGTCCTGCAGCAGCGGCCTGGAGGAGCGGATCGAGGTTGTCATCGGGGGTAAGAGCTTCCGCATCGAGGTAGCCCGTACCGACGAGCAGAAGAGGGAGGGACTGATGAACCGCAAGTCCCTCGGGCAGCGGGAGGGGATGATCTTCGTCTACGAAACGGATCAGCACCTGGCCTTCTGGATGAAGAACACCACCATCCCGCTGACCCTGGTCTTTCTCTCCAAAGAAGGGCAGATCACGCAGATCGAGCAGTTGAAACCGTTGTCCTTGAAAAGCGTCGTGTCCGAGCGGGCGGTGCGCTACGGGTTGGAGCTCCCCGCCGGAGCTCTGGAAGAGCTGGGAGTGGAGGTCGGGGATCGCGTGATTCTTCCCGCGGGTTTTCCCTAAAACACTGCCGGCCCCCGGCGCCGCGGTCGCGGAACACCCCCGCGCCGCGGTACACACCACGGCCGGATTCCCGGCGACCGGCCGCGAACCGTCACTCCTCGGTTTCCTCCTCCTCGGGAAACAACTCCAGGACAGGCTCCGACTCCGTGCCGGCTCCTCCCTTTTTCGAGGGCTCGTTCACCAGGATTTCCACCTTCCGCTCGATTTTGGCCAGCTCCTTCTCCAGCTCCTTGGCCAGCCTCATGCCCTCTTCGAATATGGATACCGCCTCTTCCAGAGGGATCTTTCCCTCCCGCAGCTTTTCACTCAGGCTCTCCAAACGGTTGAGGCGTTCTTCAAAACTCTTCATTCTTCTTTCTCCTTGACTTCGGCGCGAAGCCGTCCCTGGTGCAGTCGTATCTTCACCGTCTCGGCGGTGTCGATCTGCCGGCTGGACAGCAAGACCTGCCCGGTGCGCTCGCTGCTGACCACGGCGTAGCCCCGCTCCAGCACGGCAAGAGGGGAGTTGGATTTGAGGGCCTGAGAGAGGAGATCCAGGCGATGCCGGCAGGGTACCAGCAGCCGCTCCATGGACAGGACCAGCTGATCCCGGTCTTCTTCCACCTGCAGTGCGTAGGGCTGCACGTAGATCTGGAAGTTGCGAACCAGGTTCTCCGGCGTAAACTGAGACAGCAGCAGACGAATTCGTTCAAGTCGGGACTGCAGGGCCTCGGTGATGGTGTGCTGCAGGGTGACAAGCCGTCCCTCGAGCTCCAGCCGGGAAGCGGATACCATCTCCGCAGCCGCCGACGGGGTAGGGGCTCGGACATCCGCGGCCAGATCGCTCAGCGTGGTGTCGATCTCATGGCCCACCGCAGAGATCACGGGAATCCGGGATTCCGCAATGGCTTCGACCACCACCTCCTCGTAGAAGGGAAGCAGATCCTCCAGAGAACCGCCACCCCGGGTGACGATCAGAACATCCCCCATATCGAACTCGTTGGCCCGACGGATCTGGCGGGCGATCGTGTCGGCCGCTCCCTCACCCTGGACCGGAGAGGGAAGGATGACCAGGTTGAGTCCCGCGTTTCTGCGCTTCAGCACCCGCAGGATGTCCCGGATGGCCGCCCCCGTGGGGGAGGTGACCACCGCCACCCTGCCGGGAAACAGGGGCAGCGGTTTCTTGCGATCCTTGTCGAACAGCCCCGCGGCGGCCAGGCGTGCTTTCCGTTTTTCCAGCAGCGCCAGCAGCTCTCCCTCACCGGCCTTCTGCAGGGATTCGCAGATCAGCTGGTAGGTGCCCCGCTTGGCGTACACGGAGATGTTGCCCTTGGCTCGGACCACCATGCCGTCGGCGGGCTTGAAGTTCAGCCCGAAGATGCGGTTCTTGAACATGACCGCGGAGAGCACCGACTGTTCGTCTTTCAAGCTGAAGTACAGATGCCCCGTGCTGGAGGGACGGAAGTTGGAGATCTCTCCCTCCACGGTGACGCCGAAGAACTCCCCCTCCAGCAGGTCCCGGATCAGGGAAGTGATCTGGGTAACCGAGTAGAATTGTTCCTGTTGTTTGTCTTCTTGATTGTCTTCAGCTTGCATGACGCTTCTTTTATCCTCGATCCGCCGCTGCCCCCCGGACCCCCCCCCCCGCGCGGCGGCGCCCAGCTGTGAGGGTACCGCTTTCCGCCGGGATTGGCAATTGAAAAAGTTTTTGAAATGTCGATAATTTCCTTAAGACATGAAGAACCTCGCCGTGGCCAACGCCTTGGCCCTGACTGATTACGCACAGCAAACCGTCGTCGGCGGAGAGAACAGTCTCGAGCGGGTCCGGCAGTACGCCTCTCGGCTCCCCGGTGTAGAGCGCTGCCTGCTCCTGCTGCCCGAAGGCGGGCATCTCCAGACCCCCGAACGGGGATTCGATATCCGCTACGTGAAGCCGGACGGCGTCGCCGAGCTGCTCCGCACCCTCCGGAATGCACTTTCCGAGGCGGAGTACGATAATCTATTCTACTTTTTCGCCGACTGTCCGCTCCTCGATTCGGCTCTGAGCACCCGGATGCTGGACAACCACCGGAAGTACTACGCCGACTACACCTTCGCCGACGGCTATCCCTGCGGCTTGAGCCCGGAGATCCTCAAGCCCGCCGTGCTGGCGCCCCTGCTGGAGCTGGCGGAGAAATACCAGCCGGCAGCCGGGGAGGAGCCGATCCGCGGGCAGGATCGGGGCGCCCTGTTCGAGCTGATCAAGAAGGACATCAACGCCTTCGACATAGAAACCGAGCTCTCTCCCGTGGATCTGCGTATGATGCGAGCAGAATTGTGCGCAGACTGCAGGCGCAATCTCCTGCTCGTGCAGCGGGTGGTGCAAGCCGGAGCGCAGGACGCCGAAGCGGTCTGTCGAATCCTGGAGAAACAGCCGGAAATCCTGCGAACGCTGCCCTCCTTCTTTTCCGTCCAAATCGTAGCCGGTTGTCCCCAGCTTTGCTCCTACTGCCCATACCCGCGTTTCGGAATTAAGGAAACCGGCAAGCAGGCTCAGATGGAGCTGAGGGATTTCAACCGTATTCTCGAGCAGATACACACGTTCTGCGGAGAGGCGACGCTGAGCGTCTCTCTTTGGGGTGAGCCGGCCTATCACGGCGAGTTCGCCGATTTGGCTGCAGCGGCGCTGGAGCAGGGTTTACGTCTGGTTGTAGAGACCTCCGGGATCGGTTGGCCGGAGGGAGTGTTTGCCCGGATTGCCGAGAAAAAGCTCCCCGGACTGGACTGGGTGGTCTCCCTGGACAGCCGGGATCCCCGGGAGTACGGCAGTCTGCGCGGGGAGGGTTTCGAGGAGGCTCACGAGAGCGTGGAAACTCTTCAGTCCCTGTTTCCGGGACACGTCTATCCTCAGGCTGTCCGGATGAATGAAAACGAGGAAGGGCTGGAGGATTTCTACAGGTACTGGAAGAACCGGACGGGCAGGGTGATCGTACAGAAGTACGATCCTTTCTGCGGATTCCTGCCCGACCGCCGGGTCACCGATCTTTCACCTCTCAAGCGCTTTCCCTGCTGGCATCTCAAGCGGGATGTAACCGTACTGCTGGACGGCAGGGTGAGCCTGTGCCGGGAGGACCTGCAGTGCCGCCACGGTTTGGGCAATCTTCTGGAGCAGAGTCTGGAGGAGATCTGGAACGCCGGAGAACCCTTCTACCGGGATCATCTGCAGGAGCGCTATCCCGATCTCTGCAAGAACTGCGATGAATACTACAGCTTCAATTTTTAGAAAGCGGAAGGTGTCCTACACCGTCATCGGTGGCGCCAAGGTAGACAGAATCCGTAAATCTCGAGCCCCCCTGGCCGTGCTTCTGCTCAACCGGGGCAGCCGCTTCTACAGGCAGGAAAAGCTCCGGCAGCTTCAGGAGGCGGGGATCGGCGAGATCTTCTGCGTGGAGGGTCCCCGCCCGCCCCATGACATCGAAGCCCTGTCCCGGGATTTCCCGGATATCCGTTTCCTTCTTCTGCAGGACCGCGCCACCGCCGGTGAGTGTATCAACATCGGAATCGACGAATCCCGCACCCGGCTGGTGTTCGTGATGTGGAGCGACATGGAGTTTGGACCGGGGCTGCCGGAGGAGTGGCGCTCGTTCCTGACGCAGATCGAAGAGAAACAGATCCTCTGCACCGTGCCCCGTATGATGAGCGCCGCGGATCAGGTGCTGCCCAGCATCCACGTCCCAGCCCTGATCAAGGGAAAGCTCAAGGTGATGCCGTGGAAACCGGTGGAGGAGGGCATGCCCAGCCTGTTTCCCTTCGATTTCTGCGGGATCTATCACCGAAATAGATTCTACTTAAGCGGCGGCTACGACCCCTGGATGAGCAATCCGTACTGGCAGAAACTGGACTTCGGGCTGCGCTCGTTTCTCTGGGGGGAGCACATCCTCTGCCGTCGGGATATGGTCGTGCGCTATGAGGGGGATACCGAGACCGAGGACAGCAGCGCCGACGTGAGTTACAAGCTTTTTTTCCTGAAGAACATGGCTGTCCGATTTAACGGCGAGATGGGGGTGCTGCCCCCATCGAAGCGCTTCGCCTACTGCCTGCGCTCCGATTCCAGCTGGCTGGAGGCGAGAAACGAATTTCGCGAGGTGCAGATGTGGGTTCTTCAGAACCGTTACCGATTCAAGAGCGACGTCCAGAGCCTGGTCAACCACTGGGAGATTCCCGAGTAAGAGCTGGAGTGCTGCTGCAGGTTCGCCTGCACTCCCACAGGCTGCCCCGAAAAGCCCTGCTGCCCCTGCAGGGCCTTGCCGTGCTGACCCACGTGCTGCGGGCGTTGAAGGGGATTCGCGTAGACATATACGCCCTGCTGACCGATGCCCGCAGCGTCGATGCCTTGGCGCCCCTGGCAGAGCCGGAAGGTTTCTCCGTGTTCGTCGGTCCGGAGGAGGATGTGCTGGCCCGCTACGCCCGGGCAGCGGAACAGTACGAGGTGCAGAAGATCATCCGGGCGACCGGGGACAATCCCCTGGTCTCGGCCAAGGCCGCGGAGGCTCTGCTCGCCACCCATGAACGGGACGGTTACGATTTGAGCCACTTTCTCGATAATCCGCTGGGTACGGGTGTCGAGGTGGTGGAAGCCGAGGCGCTGCTCAAGGCCCACGCCAAAGCCCGGGATCCCTTCGAGCGGGAGCATATCACCACCTACCTGTACCGCCATGCTCAGGCGTTCCGGGTCGGCGAGATACCCTGTCCGAAAGCCTGGGCCTTTCCCCAGGCCCGGCTCACCCTGGACACCGAGGAGGACTACGCTCTGCTGAAGGAGCTGTTCGCCGACCTGTACAGCGGCCGACCTATAGAAATCGAGGAAGTGGTGGGATGGCTCCAGCGGCACACCCTCAGGGCAGCCACGTGAAGGTTCTCCTGGTGCCGTCGATCCGCGCATTCATGGGTAGCGGTCATCTCAGGCGGTCCCTGCGGCTGGCGCAGATTTTCGGCCCGGACAGCGCCGTTCTTCTCGAGGGCTTGGACGACGCCCTGGGTTCCGGCCCGCAACACCAAGGCCCTGCCTCACGGCACTACGGTTCCGGCCCGCAACACCCCGGCTCCGCCGTGGAAGCGCTGCTGGCGCCACTGGGCCTCGATTCCTCAGCCTGCAGGTTTTTGGAGCGCTACGATCCGGCGGAGCCGTGGGACCTGGTGATCCTGGACAGGCGCAGTTCCGCCGTAGATCAGATTAGCAGGTTCTTTCCCGCACCTGTCGTCGGACTGGATGAGGGAGGTCCGGCTCGCCGATACTGCAGCTATTTGATCGACATCTTTCCCACCTACCGCCAGAGGCACAGCGCCAACCTGGCCGCCTTGAGCCTCATGGACCTTCCCGCGTGCCCGTCGATGGGACGCCGGGCCGTGAGCCGATCGACGCAGCCTCAGCGGCCGGAGCGCCAACCGGCTGAGCGCCGCTCGGCGGAGCGCCGCCCGGCGGAGCGCCACTCTGTAGAGCGCAAGCCACTCGTCCGCATTCCCCCCGACAATGTGCTGATCAGCTTCGGCGGGGAGGACCCGGCGGATCTGAGCAGCCTGCTCCTTGAGCTGCTGCTCCGCGGGCGATTTTTCGAGCGCCGGCAGATCACCGTGGTCCAGGGACCTTACTTCAAGCGACGATGCTGGCCAGAAGGCATCACCATGCTCCGCAATGCCGACGACTTGAAATCCATGCTGGGTGCGTACGACCTGCTGTTCTGCTCCTTCGGTTTGACCACCTACGAGGCTCTGGCAGCCGGGGTTCCGGTGATAAACCTCAATCCTTCGGCCTATCATTACCGGCTCAGCAGCGCAGCCGGCATCCCTCAGATCGGGGTCCGCCGGCCTGCGTCCCGAAAGCTCGAGAGGCTGCTTGCCGATCCCCGGGTTTTTCAGGAACTGCTTTCCCGCTATCCACCGGAAACCTTCTTCCAGTCTCCTCAACTGCCAGAGCTCCCGGACCGACTTCGGCCCTCCGGACCGGCCCGCTGCCCGATCTGCGGACAGACGAACAATCCGGCTCTGGCCCGCTTCGAAAGGCGCTCCTACTTTGCCTGCCGGGACTGCGGGATGATATACCTGATCGGCTTCGGCCAGACGAACGTTCACTACGATGAAGGGTACTTCTTCTCCCGCTATCAGAAGCAGTATGGGAAGACCTACCTGGAGGATTTCCAGAGCATCAAGAGGGCCGCCGCCGCCCGGTTGACACGGATCCGCCGGATCGCCCCCGCGGTGTCCTCCTCGGCGCCTTCCGCAGCTCTTCCTTCTGCTGCTCCGACACCTCCGGACCTCCGGCTGCTGGACGTCGGCTGCGCGTACGGGCCCTTTCTGCAGGCCGCCGCCGAGGGGGGATTTCGGGCCCATGGCTTGGACGTGGCTCGAGAAGCGGTACGCTACGTCAGGGACCAGCTCGGCATCCCCTGCGGGCTGGGTGATTTCACGGCCGACGCCGGGCTGCGGGAGATCGAAGGCGCGGAGTTGGGATTCGACGTCATCACCATGTGGTACGTGATCGAGCACTTTCGCGACGCGGGAGCGGTGCTCCGCCGCATCAACTCGCTCCTCCGGCGGGAGGGCGTTTTCGCCTTCGCCACTCCCAATGCAGCGGGAATCTCGGGGCGAAAAAACCGGATCCGGTTTTTGAAGAACAGTCCTCAGGATCACTACACGGTGTGGTCTCCACGCCGGACAGCGGGGATTCTGAAGCGATACGGTTTCCGGCTTCGCAACGTCGTGGTGACCGGCCATCACGGCGAGCGCTTTCCCTGGCCCGGCCGGCTGGCCCCGGAGTCGACGCTATCCTCGGGGTTTTCCGCGCTCAGCCGGTTGCTGCGGCTGGGGGACACCTTTGAAGCCTACGCGGTGAAGGTGAGGGATCCGGCATGAGGATACTGATCCTGGGCGGAGGAGTGATGCAGCTGCCCGCGGTCCGTCTGGCAAAACAGAAAGGATGGAACGTGGTCGTGGCTGCGGCCGCAGTCAGCGAGGAGGTCGAACACTTTGCCGACCGCTGTGAACGGGTGGACCTGAAGGACCGGGAGGCGGTGACCCGGGTGGCCCGGACCCTTGAACAGGAAGGGGGATTGGACGGGGTATTCACAGCGGGAACCGATTTCTCCACCACCGTCGCCTGGGTGGCCGAAAGGATCGGGCTTCCCGGGATTCCCTATCAGGCCGCTGTGACCGCCACGGACAAGGCGCAGATGCGCTCCGCTTTCCAGGCTCAAGCGGTCCCAAGCCCGAAGTTTTTCACGGTGGATGCCGGAACCGCCCGTCCAGCGGCCGAACGCTCTCCTTGCACCCTGCCGGAGGATTTCTCGTTCCCCCTGGTGGTGAAACCGGTCGACAACATGGGTGCCCGGGGCGTGCGCCGGGTGGATGACGAACGGCAGCTGCGGGATGCCCTCGCGATTGCCCTGGGTCAGTCCGCCAGCGGGCAGGCAATCGTAGAGCAGTATCTGGAAGGACCCGAGCTGAGCCTGGACGCGCTGATCCATGACGGACGGATCACCATCTGCGGTGTGGCGGACCGGCACATCTGCTTTCCTCCGTACTTCGTCGAGATGGGGCATACCATGCCGAGTGACCTCCCCCCGGAGGTGCTCCGCGATTCGGAGGAAGTGTTCAGGCGGGGCATCCGGGCTCTGGGGATCACCCAGGGTGCGGCCAAGGGGGATATCAAGGTCACCCCGAACGGTGCGGTGGTCGGAGAGATAGCAGCCCGGCTTTCCGGAGGCTACATGTCGGGGTGGACCTACCCCTTTGCCTCCGGGGTAGAGGTTACGGCTGCGGCTCTGAATATTGCCGTAGGTCTGCCCCCGGGTGATCTGAAACCCCAACGGAACTGGGTGTCCGCGGAACGGGCCTTCATCTCCATCCCCGGTACCGTGAAAAACCTGGAGGGATTGCAGCAGGCCGGAGATATCCCCGGCATCGAGGAGCTGTTTCTGCGTGTCTCCCCAGGGCAGAGGGTCGAGCTGCCGATCAACAACATGGGCAAGTGCGGCAATCTGATCTCCAAGGCGTCGAGCCGTTCCCGCGCGGTGGAGGCGGTGGAAACGGCGGTCCGGGCCGTGCTCGTCCGCCTGGAACCCGCAGATCCGAGAACCGACGCCTACCTCAGGGGTAGGGAGCAGAGCGGGTTTTCCGCCTTCCCCGAGCCGTCCTCCGCAACCCGGCAGCGACTGGAGCAGCTGCCGCAGTGGATCGGCGAGCCCGATCGGTTCAGCGGCAGAGCCGAAGATCTGCGGATCCTGGAGCTGCCCGGGGTGGAAGAGGAGACGGTCCGGGATTGGCATGGCTGGACATTGCAGCAGGCGTTCCAACGCGTGCTGGAGATTAGCGGTACCCCGGAAGGCCGTACCCCCGGAGTACCGACGTCAGGCGGCGGCATCCCTGTGGATGATAGAGCGCTCACCCCCGGGACCTTCGCCCTGGGCCGGGTGTTCTGGAAAGCCCTGCTCAAGGGCGGGGTACAGGCAGGGGTATACGTCATCGACTCCTTATGCGTACCGGTGGGCAAACCGAAATACATAGTGAGGAAATGGTTGGCATGAGGATGAGGAGAGCAATACCGGGGCTCGTTCTTCTGCTGCTTGCAGCCGGCCTGGCTGCGGAGTCCACTCCGCTCCAGGGCGTCCTGGATCAGTTCAAAGCTACCCTGCAGTGGAACCCGGAAACCGAGACCGGCTACCTATATCTGAGCGGGGAAGGGCTGGGCGATCGGGGGGACCGCATAATCTTTTCCGTGGGTTCTCCCTGGATGGTGGTCAACTACCGCGAGAAGATCCGAACCCGGGGCGTGGAGCGCTCCCAGGGCAATCTGCTCTTTCCCTCGGAAACCCTGGAAGCGCTGAATCGCTACTTCGAGCTGCGGGCTTTGCGGCGCTTGCTTCCCAGGGTGGCGGCCATACTCATCGATCCGGGCCACGGCGGCAAAGACTCGGGCGCGATCGGCTACCACCAGGACAAGCAGGGGGAGCTGCGTCTGCTGGAGAAGGACGTGGTGCTGGATGTCTCGAAAAAGCTCTACCTGCTGCTGATGAACGAGTATCCGGACAAGCAGATCCTGCTCACCCGGGATGATGACCGTTATCTCAAGCTTGAGGAGCGCACCGAGATCGCCAACAACGTGAGCGTGGGCAACAACGAAGCGATCATCTTCGTCTCCATACACGCCAACGCCGCATTTAACAAGGATGCCAAGGGTTACGAGGTCTGGGTGCTTCCCGGGGACTATCGGCGTGATCTCATCGATAGCGAGGATTTGGATGAAGACACCCGGCCTATCGCTCCCATCCTTAATGTTCTGCTCGAGGAAGAGTACTCGATCGAGAGTATTACCCTGGCCAAGGCCGTGCTGGATGGATTTGACGGCGTCGTGGGGGATATGACGGACAACCGGGGAATTCGGGAAGAATCCTGGTTCGTGGTGCGCAAGGCGAAGATGCCTTCGATCCTGATCGAGCTGGGGTATGTCACCAACAGAGAGGAAGCCTACATGCTGGCCGATCAGTCGTACTTGCAGAAACTCGTTCTGGGAATATATACTGGCATCCGCAGATTCGTTGCGAACTTCGAGAGCACCAAAGGGTTCACAGAGTGAACCGAGTGAACCGAGTGAACCGTGGGAGGCAGGTAAACCGAGTGAAGGGAGTGCGTTCCGCCTTGAGCCTGGACAGAAACAACCTCCGCCTTATTTTTGGGATCCTGTTCGTGTTTCTCCTGGTGCTGTCGCTGACCCTATATTTTGTCGGTAAACCGTGGCACCCGCGGGTGCTGTTCTTTCCCGAAACCTCGACGGGCAAGCTCGTGGGGGAGAGGCGCTTTCTTCCGCCCCGCAGCGGACTAACACCTCAGATCGAGCTGTACGTGCAGGAGCTGCTCCTGGGGCCCTCCAATCCGCTTCTGACCCGCATCGTGCCCAGAGAGGTGCGCCTGCGTTCAGCGATCGCCCGGGACGGGACGGTGTACGTGAACCTGTCCAGAGAGATCATAGAGCTCCAGCCGGGCGCCCTCTTGAGCTTCGATCAGAGTCTACAGGCCATCGCCAACGGCGTTTTGTACAATTTCCCCAGGGTTCGGAGTCTGTATCTGCTGGTGGAAGGACAGATTCCGGGAGAGCAGCATGCCGACGGCTTCGTCTTCGAAAAAAAATTGTTGAAATAACAGAAAATAAACGGTTAAGTTTATAAACCCCGTATCAGATATAATAAAAAGGGAAAACCGATTGACATCGGTTTTGAGTGCCGTATACTTTAGGTTAACAAGGAGAGGAAAGGAGCATTGCATGAAAAAGCTGTGCATTATTGTTGGAATTGCCCTTCTTGTGGCGGGTGTCGGATTCGCCGACCGTTCCGTCCTGATCGATTTCTCTGAGCTAGTTCCGGATGTGACCGTCGGGGCAGCAGATAAGCCCAACGAGCATGAGGCGACCATGATCGACTTCGCGGAGGTCGCCGGTGCCAGTTACGATGAAGAGATCAAGAAGAGGATGAAGACCTCTCTGGCCATCGAGAACTGGTACGTTCAGCTCGCCTCCTCGTCAAGGACAGTTGCCAACCAGTCGATGTCCTACACCAGGGAAGCTACGCTGAAAGATACAGCCAAGCCTTTCGATGGTGAGGAGATGGCGGGCAAGACCGTAATGGGCGTCCGTGTCCACTTCCCGTTGCCCAGTTTCAACTCCTACGCCTTGGTCACGCCACCCTTCGAGATTCCCGCCTATCAGGTGGCCACACAACTACAGGGGGATACCCTGGTTGAGGTCGAAGGGGACGAGGGTACCAAGTTCGACGGCTACGGTGTGGTGAAAAACGTGGGTGTGCTGAAATCGGTCGAAGCCACCGTGTACGGATCGAATTTCCCCAACGGCTTCGGCGTCATCCTCAAGGACCAGAGTGAGAAGGAGATGACGATCTACCTGGATCATCTGCAGTTCGACGGCTGGCGCAAGCTGGTGTGGAACAATCCGAACTACATCTCCGAGGTCCGCAACCGAGAGCTCCGCAAGTTCCCGCTCTATCCCAAGAGCGAGCCTTTCGTCAAGCTCGTCGGCTTGATCATCTACCGGGACTCGATGCAGGAAGGTGGCGACATAGTCACCTACATGAAGGACATCGAGATCACCTACGACCTCGCTCTGCTGGAAACCCAGCGTGATATCAACGATGAAGCGATCTGGGGTATCCTGACCGAGCGCTATGAAGCCCGCAAGCGCGCCGAGCTGAGACGGGTCGGTGATATGCAGGTGCTGCGCTCCCTGGAAAAAGAGAAGATGCACAAGGAGGAGGAATAATCCCTCCGAAGTTGCCTGGCGTAGTGCGGCACTCAACCGCCCAGGCACCTGCTGTCGGTTACAGCAGAAACCGCCAACCGGCGAAGACGCCACGCATCGCGAAGACGTAGCATTCTGGAGATTGATAAAACGAGAGGGCTGTCCCCCGTGCGGACAGCCTTCTTTCTTTGAGGTGGTACGCCTTTTGTTCGCCTCGCCCTGTTCACCGAATCAGATCAATCGAGCCCGACGAATCGCAGCCACCAAAGTGCTGGATATTCCTCTTGCCGCGTTCCCTGCGTCGTAGTGAGCAGGGGTTGAAGAGCAGTCCGGGCACCTCGAGTAGGGTGTGATGATTTTCTGTTCTGATGGACGCCCCGCTGCAACCGCTGTTAGCGGTTCCAGCTGTCAGAAAGCCGCCTGGATAGAGAGAAACACCTCGAAGGTGTCTGATAGATCGGACAGGTCAAAGGGCCAGACCTTGGTGTTGACCTGGGCCTTGTAAACCACTCCCGGCGTGGAGAGCTGAATGTACGGGATGACTTTTGCGGTCGCTTCGCTTGGTGGGGGATCGGTCTGATAGACGAAATTGCCCTCGACCCCGCCGCTGATCAGGGACTCCTCCTTGCCGTGGAACTGGACATCCAGGTTGACGTCCAAGGCCTCTTGGGCGGGCACGATCTCTGCCTGTTGGTAATATCCCGGGCGCCAGAACAAGGTCGGCACGATCGAAATGCTTCCCAGATGCAGCCGCTGTTCCACCAGCAGGTAGAAGAGATCCAAACCGAAGGCATCGTCCAGCGGCCGCCAGCGGGGCATGCCGATCTCGGCCAGAAACTCCACTTTTTCCATGCCTACGTGGAGAAACAATCCGCTGCGGAAGTAACCGATCGCGGAATCCGACGTGGGCAGAGTAGCCCCCAGAAACGCCTCCAACCGTACCTTTTCGAAGTTGAAGGCGGTCCGAACGTCCAGCGATCCCTGTCTGGAACTGAAATCAACGGGAGGGGGAGGGGTTGTTAAAAATGCGGGAGACGAATCCTGGTAGATGTAGACCGAGAGCAGCCAGTTCTTTTCCGGCGGGGCGAACTCGAATTTCCCCCCGGTTCCGTAAACCGTGTGGATGCCCTGGTAGAAATTGTAGGCCGCAGCGTCAGGAAAGTGCAGGTAACTGGTGTAGCGGCTGCTGAGCAGAGGCGTGCCGAAGTAGGGGGTAAACAGCTCGCCCGTGCCGAAGGTGTCCCCCTGGCCGATAAAGTAGGTGAAATCCAGGGGAAGGCCGAACAGCTCCCGCAGAGTTACGCTGACGGATTTGAAAGTCAGACTGTCGTTGAAGGAGGCGGTTTCCAGACTCGAGCTGGTAAAACCGAGCTTCATGGCACCGCCGAACTTGTAGCCGCCGTCCAGCTGAAGCTCCATGTCCC
>Ga0315537_1001277_pt1 | contig 19868 bp, 27 predicted proteins | sample SalMarSW160270MG_FD_203091 | JGI IMG/M metagenome (GOLD analysis project Ga0315537, IMG submission 203091) | Salt marsh sediment microbial communities from the Plum Island Ecosystem LTER, Massachusetts, United States - Salt Marsh Sediment SW1602-70 ...
CCCCTGGAACCGGATCCTGCCCATCAGCGGCGGCATCCTGCTCTCCAGCGGGATACTGTGTCTGTTGCTACGCAACAAACGGAGGTAAGAGATGTTCGCTGCCATCCTCGGTACCTTCAAGGAACAGGTCTATAAGACGCTCATCCTGTGCGTCAACTTCTTCGGGACGCTCAATATCTGGGTGACGCTGGGTTCGCTGGCCTGCCTCTATGCCATCTTTATGCGCTCCTGGGAGTTTCGCAAGATCGGATCGCTCTTCCTGACGTGGCTCCTCCTCCTGATCGCCTACGTGCGCCTCGACGCTTTTTTTGTGACGGCGCCCTTCAGCCCGGAAGGCATCGAGATGGCGCAGATGCTCCTGCGCGTCCTAAGCGGGATCCTCGCCGCCGTTATCTTCGTCTACCACGCAGCGGTCGCACAGTAGCATGTCCACAAATAAAAAGATACTCCTCGTCCTGGAAGATCAGCACCTCGACAAGATCCTCACCTACCTTCTCAAGGCCTGGGGTTATGAGGTCCTCCTGTGTCGGGACGCCCGCCAGGCGCTGGCGCTGGCCGCCGGCAAGCATCCGGACCTCATCCTCATCGACGCGCACCTGGAGTCCACCGACGGCCTCAAGCTCTGTAAGGACCTGAAGAACGACTTCATCACCGCCTACATCCCCATCGTCATCCTGATCGAGAAAAAACAGCTGCGCCGCAGCCTCCTGGATATCGAGCAGGGGGTCGACGACTTCCTGATCAAGCCGCCGGACCCTATAGACCTCGAGATCCGCATCGCGCTGTCCTTGAAGAGTGCCGACCATCAGTTCCACGCCAACGCCCTCACCAAGCTCCCCGGCAACCGCTCCATCGAAAAGCACGCGCGCCAACTCCTCGACCGCCAGGAGGCCTTTTCCTTCGTCTACTGCGACATCAACAATTTCAAGTCGTTCAACGACAAGTACGGCTATATCGCGGGCGACCGGGCCATCCTCCAGACGGCAAAGATCCTCGTCTCGAGCATCAAGAGACTCGGTAACCCCGAGGACTTCGTGGGGCATGTCGGCGGAGACGACTTCGTCTATATCTCGGCTCCTGAAAAGACCGAGGCCATCGCCCGGGAGTGCATCAGCGAATTCGACCGCCTCATGCCGTTCCACTACGCGGCCGAGGACCGGCACAGCGGCTTTATCCGTGTGCGCGACCGCAGGGGCCAGATGCGGTCCACCCCCTTGATGGGCCTGTCCGTCGCCATCGTCAATTGTCCGGCACTGCCGGCCCATTCCATCCACGACCTGATCGCAACGGCCTTCGAGATCAAAAAATTCCTCAAAATTCATCCCAACAGCAATTACCTGGTCAACCGCCGCACGGATGATAAAGGCATCGAGCAGCGCCAGGCCTTGGACGAGGCGTACGAAGAAGAATTGAAGGCACACCGCCCTGTTCCCCGGCGCCGCTTGCCCATCGGTCAACGAATGCTCGCCACCCGCCTCATCAACGAGGAACAGCTCAACGAGGTCCTCGCGCACCACTGGCAGAGCGGCCAGCGCCTGGGCGAGGCCGCCGTGACCCTGGGATTTGCCACGCACGCCGAGATCGACCATCTGTTGGAACAACCGCGGGTGCCTGTTCACCGCTCGCGGCTTTCGTGAAATGTGCACCCCGGCCCGCGGGAAGACGATAGGCGCCGAGCGGGGGGGGATCTACGGGAAGATAAAGGGAGGCGAACCATGAAACGCTGTCAGAAGTGCCGCGTGCCGCTCGAGGGGAGGGTGGCGGCCGTCTTAAAAAAGATCATGAAGATCACAACCTCAAAAGAGGATCCTGATTTCTGCAATAAGTGCCGGCCGGCGCCCAGGCAGGACGGTTACGTCTGCCAGATCTGCAACCGCGCCGTGGGCGAGGCCCACGCCCTCGCCCACGTCAAGGCCGAAGAGTATCTGTTGGGCCTCATCAAAAAAGACCATCCGGAATGGAAGGAATCGGACAACGCCTGTCCTGAATGCATCGCCTACTACCGGAAGCTGATCAAAGAGACGAATATCTGATCATCACGTCCCCATCGTGAAGAGGACTCTTTTCATTTCGGTCATTGTTGCGTTGGCAGCGGCAGGGATCGCCGCCGGGGGGAGTGTGCCTGCCGCGCAGGCGAAGATCAAGATCTTCACCGTCTACGCCGACGCGGACGACCCTTCCAGCGGCCATTTTGTGCCCTCGGGCTGGATAGGAGACCATCAGGACGTCTCCCTGACGAGCGACCACGCACGCAACCCCCATTCGGGAACAACCTGCATCAAGGTCGTCTACCGCCGCGATCCTGCGGCGCGCCACGGGTGGGCCGGCATCGTGTGGCAGCATCCGGAGAACAACTGGGGCGAATGCAAGGGGGCCGGCATCGACCTGTCGGCCACGTCGCGGCTGACCTTCTGGGCGCGCGGCGAACGGGGAGGGGAACGCGTCGAAGAGTTCAAGGTCGGCGGCACGAAGGGACCCTACCCGGACTCAGGCGAGGCCAAGATCGGCCCCGTGGTCCTGGCGGCCGAGTGGGCCCCCTACACCATCGACCTGACGGGAAAAGATCTGACGCACATCATCGGCGGCTTTGCCTGGTCCGCCAACCTGACGGGCAACCCCGATGGGTGCATCTTTTATCTGGACGATATCCGTTTTGAATAACCACGACGCATGTACGATATCTTTCTTGGCGGCCTTCAGGGGCTGACCGAATTTTTCCCCGTCAGCAGCTCCGGCCACCTGGGCCTGGCCCATCGCCTCCTGGGCGTGGACACGGACGTCCTCGCGCGCACGGTCCTGTTTCACATCGGCACGCTCCTGGCCTGCGGCACCTTCTTCTTTAAGGACATCGGCGCTTATCTGCGTCAACGGCGCATGCTGGGCTATATCCTCATCGTGACGCTCATCACGGCCGGGTTCGGCATCCTCTTTAAAAAGATCATCGAACCGCTCTTTGGATCACCCGTCGGGATCGGCGCCCTTCTCCTCGTCAACGGGATCCTGCTCCTCGCGACGCGTTGGGCCGGGCCGGGCCGGCGCCGCATCGGCCTTCTTGAGAGCGTCGTCATGGGCCTCGTGCAGGGCATCGCGATCCTGCCCGGCATCTCACGCTCGGGGATAACGATCACGGCCCTCTTGCTGCGCGGCTGCGACCGCCAGGAGGCCTTCCGGTTTTCCTTTATCGCCTCACTGCCGGCCGTGGCGGCCGCCTTTATTTTTGAAGAGACGATCGCAGGCAACAGTCACCTCCTCAAAGACCCGTCGATCTATCTGGGGGTGGCGAGCGCCTACCTCATGGGCCTGACGGCCCTGTATGTTCTCAAGGGTCTTGTTATGCTGAAAAGGTTTTATCTCTTCGGTTTCTACTCTCTGGCGGTGGGCGCCCTGGCTCTCCTGGCCCTACGATAATGCTGCCCAAGAACATCGCCCAACTCAACAATCTTCCCGAGATCCTGGAGCGGGGCGTTGCGGAGTATCCGCGGCGCACGGCCCTCGTCTTCGGCTCCCTGCGCGTTACCTATGAGACGGTCTGGGAGAAGGCGCGCCGCATCGCCCGCTACCTCGAGGAGGCCGCCGGCCTCAAACCGGCAGACCGCGTCGCGGTCCTCGCCGACAATGCCCCTGAGTTCGTCTACGCCTACTTCGGGATCCTCCTGGCGCGGGGGATCGTCGTGCCCATCAACCACATGTTCAAGCGCGACGAGATCAAATACATCCTCGAAGACTCCGGCAGCCGGTGTCTGTTGACCACCCCCGTTTACCAGAACACGTGCGAAGAGCTGTGCGTCATGGTCGAGACCCTCGCGTCCGTCTCCTGCATCCACCGCGCGCTCCAGCAAGGGCCAGGATCACAGGCACCGACGCCTCTCTCCCGAAGGCCGCCCCGTTTCGAAGAGATGGCTGTCTATCTGTACACCTCGGGCACGACCGGCCAGCCCAAGGCCGCCATGCTCACGCACGGCAACCTCCTGTCCAACGTCGCCTCATCGGCCCAGGCCATCCGCGTCACGCCCCACGATAGCATCATCTGTTTTCTGCCGCTCTTCCACTCCTTCGCGGCAACGGTCTGCATGCTCATGCCGCTCGCCTGCGGCGCCAAGACCGTCATCATGAAATCCCCCCGGCCGATGCGCAAGCTCCTGCGGGCCCTGCGCAAAAACAGGGTGACCATCTTCGTGGGGATCCCGTCGGTGTTCAACATCATAAAGGACATCAAGCTGCCCGGCCGCTTGCCCCGGTGGCTCCTGCGTCTCCTCAACCCCGTGCGCCTGGCCATCTCCGGCGCCGCGGCCCTGCCGGTCGAGGTCTTCAAGAAGTTCGAGGCGCGCTTCGGCATTCCGCTCCTGGAAGGATACGGACTCACCGAGGCCTCTCCGGTGGTCTCCCTGAACCCCTTGAACGGCCCGCGCAAGGCCGGCTCCATCGGCCTGCCGATCCCCGACGTGGAGGTCAAGATCATCGACCCCGCCGGGGCGACGTGCCCCGTCGGCATCGTCGGTGAACTCTGTGTCAGGGGACCGAACGTCATGAAGGGTTACTACCGGAGGACCGAGGACAACCAGGCCGTGCTCAGGGACGGCTGGCTCCTGACAGGAGACATGGCCCGGCGCGACGCCGAAGGCTACCTCAGCATCATGGGCAGAAAAAAGGAGATGGTCAACGTCCGGGGCCTGAACGTCTATCCGCGCGAGATCGAGGAGGTCCTCTACCGGAACCCCCACATCAAGGAGGCGGCGGTCATCGGGATCCAGGACCCCCATAAAGGAGAGGTGCCCAAAGGCTACGTGGTCCTGCGCACGGCAGGTTCGCTGACCGAGCACGCTATCAGCGCCTACCTGAAAGAGCACCTGGCCGCCTACAAGATCCCCCGGCGCATCGTCATCCGCGAGGCGCTGCCCAAGAACGCGTCGGGAAAGATCCTCAAGCGCCTGCTCGTTGAAGAGAACCTTGAAAGTGAAAGACGATTGACATCGGAAAAAAGACTCCCCATAATGAAGGACTGAGACACACCATCCGCCTGAGACACCATGGACGAACTGAAGAGCCGTTACTACCTGCGTTCGCGACGAAAGCATAAATTCCAGCGCTTTGCCCGAAAGACCCTGCAGATGGGATTCTGGGTGCTCGTGGGAGAATATATGCTCCTGCGCGTCATCGGGGTGTCGCTGTCGAGCGTCTATGAACGCCGCCCCTTCATCGATTATTCGGCCGTGCCCCAGCAGATCTTCAACCTGGCCGTCAGCGAAAAGCCGATCCTGCGCGTGGCCCGCACCTATGACACGATGACGAAAATGAAGATCTCTTCGTTCGACAACATCATGGACAAACAGTTCCAGGCCCAGGTCAAGGGGACGCGGCCGGACTTCCGGACGCTGGACCTGCAGGATAAAGAAGGGGCGCAGATCGGCCTCAAGATCAAATTCTAAAAGATGCGCATCGAATGGCTGGGCCACTCGGCCTTCCTGTTAACGTCGGTGAGCGGCACGAGGATCCTCACCGATCCCTATAGATCGGGCGCCTTCGGGGGCGCGGTCCGATACCGTCCGATCGCCGAGGCCTGCGACGTCGTCACCGTCAGCCACGGCCATGCGGACCACGACGACACGAAGACCCTGCCGGGATCACCGACGGTGCTCAAGGGAGGGGAAGCCGCGAACGTCAAGGACGCACGCATCACGAGCCTGGCGTCCTTCCACGACGATCAGCGGGGCCGGCTGCGCGGCGAAAACTGGATATTTGTCTATGAGGTCGAAGGGATGCGGCTGGCGCATCTGGGAGATCTGGGCGCCGAACCGGACCCGCAGGCCCTCGATGTCCTGAAAGACATCGACGTCCTCATGGTCCCCGTCGGCGGGACGTTCACCTTCGATGCCGTCCAGGCGCTCGCCCTGATAAAAAAGATCGGCCCGCGCCTGAGCCTGCCGATGCACTTCAAGACGCCGCGGCTCGGTTTCGACATCGCCAGCCTTGAGCCCTTGAGCCGCCTGGCGCCCGAGACACAGGTCCTCAAAGAGACGTCGCTGAGCTTTTCGAAAGAGACGGTGCCGTCGGGCATTATCGCCCTGACGCCCTCCCATTAACGGCAAAGAAAGGAGAAAGACGTGATGAAAGACTTCCAGTCTTATGCCCGCAAGGAGATCAAGAAATTCCTGCCGCAGGCCCAGAAGAGCATGGCCCAGCTGAACAAAGAGACGCAGAGATTGATGGAGAAGACGGAAAAGAACCTTCTCCAGACCTACGCGAAGACCAAGAGGGCGACCGAGGCCCTCATCTTCAAGGCCCGGCGCGAAAAGCTCTACTACGAGCTCGGCAGGGCGGTCCTTTCGGTCCTCACCGCCGAGCAGCTCAACCATAAGCGCATCGCGCCGACGGTCAAAGAGATCAAGAAGATCAACCGCAAGGTCGGCTCCAAGGCATGAGGCCGCACGCCGACCTCACGCGGCGCCAGGCCGCCATCCTGAGGTTCATCCAGGGGCGCGTCGTCGCCGAAGGGCGGCCGCCGACCCTGCGCGAGATCGGCCGCCACTTCGGCTTCAGGTCGACGGGCACGACGCGCGACCACCTCAAGAGCCTGGCCAACAAGGGATACCTCAAGCTCCACAGACGGCAATCCCGGTCGATGGAGCTGACACGGCCGCTTGTCTTGCGCATCCCGATCCTGGGCCGGATCATGGCGGGGATGCCCGACCTGGCCTTCGAAGAGACGCAGGGCTTCCTTCAACTCGACGAGCTCCTGCCCACCGCGGAGCGGGAGGTCTTCGGACTCCGGATCGCCGGAGACAGCATGAGCGAGAAGGGGATCCACGAGGGGGACGTCGCGATCGTCACGAAGCAGAGGAGCGCCCTTGCGGGCGATATCGTCGCGGCGCTGATCGACAACGAAGCCACCATCAAGATATTAAAAAAAGACGGCTCGGGGTTTTACCTCGCAGCCGCCAATCCACGCTATAAACCGATCCGCAGGCCTTTCACCATCCTCGGCAAGGTCGCGGCGGTCCTCAAACGTTTTTAAGACCTTTTCTCTTTCGCCCTCTTTTTCAGGACCAGCCCGCTGCGGTCCCGCAAGAGATAAATAAACAACAACCCCAGGGGACCCAACGCCCCCAGCGCCCCGAGGATACGCCCGTAGCCCTTGCCGCGGCCGTACATATAGGCGCCGCACCCCGTCAGGACATAGCCCCCCAGATAGAGCAATCGGCTGAAGAAGACCAGGTCCTTCTCATCCAGGCCCCCCAAGAAATAAGCCAACCCCAGGAAGGCCAGGCCGCCCCAGGCGCACAGCCGCGTCTGCAACTTGTATTCCTTTAACATAGCAACATTGTAGCAAATACCTTGCAGCCAGGCAACATCTCACCGCCCTGCAGGGCGGTGAGATGTTGCCTGGCTGCAAGCCTTGCTTGCCAAAGAAAGACTTTTTAAGTACAATCAACTCATGGACATCGTGATGATCGTCATAGCGGTCGTCTTCGCCGGTCTGGTCATCGTCGGCGGGATGCACCTGCTCCAGGAGACATCGCCGGACGGCCAAAAGAAGAAACCCGCCGGGAAGGCGGCCGCGGCGCCCAAGCGGGACGCAAAGACCGACTTCATCGCGATCCTCCAAAAGAAGGTCGCCGTGACCGAAGAGAAGCTGAGAAACCTGGAGGGGGAGTTCCAGGCCCAGCGCCTGGAGCTCTCGCGCGCGAAGGAGCGGGAGAAGGAGCTCGAAGAGGAGAAGTCCTCGACGGCCTTCGACGCCCAACAATACAAGAAGTTCCAGAAGGAACACGCGCTCCTCAAGGAAGAACTCAACAAAAAAGAACGCCTGCTGGAAGAGGAGATCTCCCGGAGGCGCCTGGAGACGACGCAGCTCGCCAACGTCCAGACGGAGCTTGACGCCCTCAAAAAACACCTGACACAGACCCAGGACGCCTTCCGCAAGACGCAGGCGCTTTATGAGCACACCGTGGCCGATCTCAGGGAGGCCCGCTCCGAATTAGAAAAACAGAAGAAAGCGGCCCAGGAGGTCTCCGGACACAAGACGCAAGGGGGCTGGGTCGCGCGCGAAGAGTTTGACAAGGTCGAACACGAGCTTGAGGAAAAGGAAAAGTTCATCAAAAAACTCCTGGCCCTGCAACAGCAACCGCCGTCTCAGGGGGAAGGACAGGCATGACACACGGATATCGTCGTCACACAAGCCTCTTCCTTCTCGCCGTCCTGTTAGGCGTCCCGGCCGGAAGCCTGGGTGCCGTGGAAAGTGCCCAGGAAGCGCCCGGGGACAAGATAGTCGTCCCGGTCAAGACGTGGCACGAGGGACGCGACTGGCGCCATGATCCGGCGTGGCAGGACGAAGAGGTCCATCTCGAGGCGGACCTCGATCAAGACGGCGAGGACGAAGTCGTCATCGGCTATGTCGGCTATTACAGACCGCCGGCAGAGCGGAAAGAGGGCCCGCGGATGTTTGAGATACCCAAGAAGGAGATCCCGATCATCGAGAACCGCATCTTTTACAAGATCTACGACAAGGACGCCGGTGGTCACTGGGAGTGCGTGCGCACGCTCACGGGCCTGGAGCGTCCCGGCGAGGTCCATGCCGTCCCGCTCGATCGCGGCGAGGCGCCGGGGCTCCTGATCATCTCGCCGGGAGGAGAGACCTACAGGGACATCAGCCTCTACCAATGGCGGGAAGGGGGCTACCGCCTGCTGGACACCCTGGGCCTCTCACAGCCGTTTTCCATCGGCGAGAGCCCCGTCTTCCACATCAAGATCCCCGGCGAGCAGACCATCGTCTTCTGGGACCCCGAAAAAAAGAAAATGCTCAAACGCTCCCTCCATGACCCCGACATGAAAATCTTTTGGCAATAGAGGAACGTTTAAGGTATAATACACCCTTGACAGAGTTGGACTCAATAACCCCAGACCGAGGTTCCCATGGACAAATCCCTGAATATCCTCCTGGTGGACAACGAAGCGGAGTTCCTGGAAGCCATCACGTATTGGCTTGAGACCAAGGAGCACCGCGTCCAGACGAGCTACAGCGGCGAAGAGGCCATCGAACGGATCAAGAAGGAATCTTTCGACATCCTCTTTCTTGACATCCACATGCCGGAAGGCCTGGACGGTATGGAGACGTTGCGCCGTATCCGCGCCTTCAACAAAAACATCCCCATCATCATGGTCACGGGCTACCCGAAAGAAGAAAGGATGGAGGAGGCCATCAAGCTGGGCGTCTCCGGATTCTTTCCCAAGACCGGGAGCTTCGAGGACCTCGGCCGCATCCTGAAAGCCGCGCTGCGGACACATAAAGACCTTCATTAGTGGAACCCAGCGGGCGACATCCTGAGCGACCCCGCCGGAGGCGGGGGAGTCGAAGGGTCGCTTTCCCGCGACATCCGACCTTTTGAAAGGAGCCTCACCATGAAGACCCCGGCGATACTCGTCACCTGCCTGTGTGTCATCCTGATCGGCGGTTGCGCCACCTACGATGCGGCCCGCCTCGACGACCTTGACTCCCGCCTGGCACGGCTGGAAACGAAAGGCACACCGACGCCGGAAGCGACGGCCGAGGACACCTCCGCCGAGGGGACCGCTCGAGACATCGCCTCAGCCGCCGGGGGAAAGACCCTCGCGCCCGAGGTGATCATCCCCGAGACGCCCACCAAGAAGGACATCCAGATCTCGCTCAAAAATGCCGGCTATTACGACGGGAAGGTCGACGGCAAACTCGGTCCCAAGACGAAAGCGGCCATCGAGGCCTTTCAGGACGCCAACAACCTGGTCGCCGACGGAAAGGCCGGCGTGAACACGTGGAGCAAGCTGAGGGCCTTTTACACACCGCCCTCCGAAGAATAAAACGACCCCTTAAACCGGTGGAGCAAAGACCATGAAAAGAAAACCTGTCCTGAGGTGCGCAAGCGTCATTGTATTGGTGAATCTCTTCGTCTTGTCTTGTGTCGCGGCCCGGGCCGCGGCGGCCGACAAGGAAGTCCGGCGCGAGAGAGAGATCGAAGAAATGCAGAAGCGGTTCGATTGGTGGCCGACGGACGCCAAGCCCGCGCCGGTCAAGGACACGACCAGCGGCGGATACTGGTGGTGGCCGGTCGAACCCGGCTCTACCGGCCCGGCGTCGTTATGGGGCAACAGGGGATATGTCTACGTCTGGAAGGTCATCTACGATTACAAGGCCGACGAGCTGGGGCCCCCCAAGGCCGGGGAGGAGCGCGCGGCCCTCATCATCAAGAAAATCATCCGCAACGTGAAGGTGTATTTTGACTTTGACAGCGCCGCGGTCCGACCGGATACCGAGAAGATCCTTCGCGAGGCCGTCGCGACGCTCAAGAGAAACCCCGAGACCGACATCCTCGTCACGGGCAACTGCGACACGCGCGGCTCCGAGGCCTATAACGAGAAGCTCGGCCGCCGGCGCGCCGAGGCGGTCCGGCAGTTCATGCTGGACAATAAGATCGACGCCGAGCGCGTGCGCATCGTCAGCCGCGGCAAGCTCGACGCCGTGGCGCCGGTCTCCGACCTCATCGGCATGCAGAAAGACCGCAACGCCCAGTTCATGATCGCCGACGTCGAAGAGGTCATGATCCCGTACGCCGGCGACGGCACGGAGCTCATCGAAAAGGCCGGCGATGAGAAGATGCTCATCCTCAAGGAAGAGGTGACGGGCGAGATCAAGGTCGACACCAAAGAGTACACGGTCAAAAAGGACGACACCCTCTGGAAGATCGCCGCCAAGGAGCTCGGCGGCGGCCACCGCTGGAAGTACATCTACGAGCTTAATAAAGAGAAGATCAAAAACCCCGATAAGCTGAAGGTCGGCACGCACCTGGATCTTCCGGTCGAATAAACGCTCATGACGCTGGCACAGCGCCTCTGGAATTTCACCCAAAAAGGGATCACCCGCCAGGTCACGGAGAAAGATCAGCCCCATCCCTTCTTTGTCGAGGGCCGCATCGTCCTGCTGCTGACGACGCGGTGCAACTTCTCCTGCCAACACTGCCTGCGCGCCCTCGAAGACCCCAAAGACCTGCCCTTGGACGTCGCCACGAAGACCCTCGAGGGAGCCCGAAAATACAACTACCGCTTCGTCTCCCTCACCGGCGGAGAACCTTTCCTGTATCCTGACCTGGAGGCGCTGATCGAGCGCGCCACCGCCCTGGGCTACCGCCTGGCCCTTGTCACCAACGGTTACAACCTCCTGGAACACGCCAGGCTCCTGTGCCGCTTCAAGAAATATATTCACTTCCTCGTCTTCAGCCTGGAGAGTCACCTTCCCGAAGAACACGACCGCATCCGGCGCAAGGGCTCCTTCGACCGCCTGATGGCCGACTTCGCCTTCTGCCGCAAAGAGAGGATCCCGTTCCGCACGCAGACGACCGTCAGCACGCGCAACATCGATCAGTTGCTGGACATCGGTCTCCTGGCCAAAAGGAAGGCAGCGGCGGACCTGGCCTTCACCACCATGCTCCCGTGTCCGCGGACAGACGAAAATAAGTTAGTGCTCGATCTCCGGCAACGCCGGGAACTCTTTTATGGCCTGTTTGCGCTGGGGCGCATCCTCAGGATGCGTATCATCATCTCCGGGGACATTCGCGGGAACACCAACCTCAAGATCTGCCACCCCATGGAAATGAGAGAGACGGCCGTCGACGCCGAAGGCCGTCTGATCCAATGCTGCGAACTGGGCAACTTCGACCACCCTGAGATCCGCCGCCAGGCCATCGTGGCCGATCTCAAGGAAGAGTCCTTTGATGCCGCCATGAAGAAACTCTCCCTGCGCATCCACCATCTCATCGCGGCCCGGATCGCGGACTACGAAAAGAGCGCGGGCCGCAACGAAAGCCCCGACTTCAACAGCTGCTTTTACTGTATCCGCAAAATTCTCGAAAGCCCGGACGCGGTCTCCTGAGCGCTCCGGAAGACTTCTTTGTCATGCGCATGGTGCCGTTACCCGTAAAAATTATCTTCCTGATCCTCGTCCTCACGGGCCTGGCGGCGACGCCGGCCTGTGGTCATGCTGAGGAAACAGTCGCAGAGACGGCCGAGGAGACGCTGTCCCCCCAAGAAATGATCCCCTGGGTCGAAGAAAGGGGCGGGCACTTCATCATCTATACCGAATACGAGACCATGCGGGTGCGCGACATCATGCGCGAGGCAGAAAGATATTACAGCACCATCGCGGAGCGGCTGAAGTTCCCCCGTCACGACGACTTCTGGATGTGGGATGACCGCGTCAAGATCTACCTGTACGCCGATAAGGCCACGTACCTCGAAGAGACGAAAGAACCGGAGTGGTCCCTGGGGATAGCCGACTACACCGCCCGGGCGATATACAGCTATCTGGACAGTCCCCGCTTCACGACCTCCGTCCTGCCGCACGAGATCGCGCACCTCATCTTTCGCGACTTCTACAAAAAAGAATGGGAAGGGGCCACGCCGCCCTACTGGCTGGACGAAGGCGTGGCGCAGTGGTCGGAAGACAAAGAGACGCAAGATCAAATCAAAAAACTTGCGCGTGACCTCCTGAAGACCGAAGGCCTCCTGCCGCTCGCGGACATCCTGCTTTTGAACCTCGACTTCGTCAAGAAAAACCCCGACCGGCTGCACTTTCGCCTCGTGCACACCATGAAAGACCGCTACAGCGTCGTCATCATGAGCCCGGACGTCCTCACCAATAACTTTTATATTCAGGCCGGTTCCCTGGTCGGCTATCTGATAGAGACCTTCGGCGCGCGCCGTTTTGCCAACTTCTGCCGACAGATAAGCCAGGAGAGGGCGATCAGCAACGCCCTGCGCTCCGCCTACCACAAACACTTCCAGTCGCTCAAGGACCTCGAAAACGGATGGCGCGCCTATCTCTTAAAGGAGTGATCCTGCCCGGGAGACGGCACCTGTATCCGTATCTGGGACGCCTCTATCCTGTGAACACGCGGCCGTCCCGGTCCGCCCCGCTGACATGGTCGGCGCAGGAAGGTTTCAGCACGACGGTGACGGAACGGCATGCCCTCCGGCATCTGCTGAAACAGTGGTACACCCATCGCGCGCATGAAGTCCTCCCCGGCCGCGTCGACCACTTTGCCTCCCTGATGGACCTCTTTCCCAAAAAGGTGCGCATCAGCGGCGCGCGCCGTCGCTGGGGATCCTGCAGCGGCAAGGACACGCTCAGCTTCTCCTGGCGCACCGTGACCCTGCCGGCCGCCCTCGTGGATTACATCGTCGTCCACGAACTGGCCCACCTCAAAGTGAGGAATCACGGCCCGTCCTTCTGGCGTCTCGTCGCCGCCTTCATGCCCGACCATAAGGCCCACCGCACCTGGCTGCGCAAAAACACCCGCACCTTCCTGCTTTAGTCTTCTAGAGCCTGCAGCCGGAGGGGGGTCTGTCTCCCGGAAGACAATCAGAAATTTTTCGGCAGACGTCGGCAAGGATTTGGGAAGCGTGCGCAGGCGAGGCTTTATGTCGCCGAGCAGCGCGTCCCAAGCCGTAGCCGATGAGCGAAAAACTTCGTCTGACGGGAGACAGACCCCCCTCCGGCCCCGGTCACGAAACTTGATAGCCACACAAATGTGTGGTATCATGAGGCCGTGTTCAACCATCAGGCCCGCTGGGACCGGGAGCTGCCCCAGGACAACAACGACCTGGGGCCGGCCATCTGTGCCACCTGCGAGATCGAGAAGGGGGGCGTGCGCCCCCTGTCTTTTGTCTGGCGTCAGCGGTCCTTCGACGTCCAACGCGTCAACTTCCGATGGAAGGACAAACGGGGCAGGGAGGAGCTGTGGTTTTTCAGCGTCAACACCCCCCGCGGCACCTATGAGATCGCCTTTTCTTGCCAACGGCTCTCCTGGCACCTCATCCGGCTCATCAGCCCCTGAAACATTTGCGTGCAACAGTTGACGCTAGAGCCGTCGCGTCCTATACTACCCTTAAGGACAACACAACCCCAAAAAGAAAGCAGGCACAGACAATGAAAAAAATCCTCATCATTATCGGCATTGCCGTTTTCGGGCTTATCGCCCTGACGTTCGCCAAGGACCAGATCCTGCGTACGATAATCGCCACAACCACCACGGCCGTCACCGGCGCCCCCACCAAGATCAAAACTTTCTCGCTGTCATGGACAAAACATTCCGTGCTCATCGAGAACTTCAGGATGTACAACCCCAAGGGTTTCCCGAAAGAGGTCTTTGTGGACATCCCCAAGATCGAGGCGGACCTGGATGTCGGCGGGCTCCTGAAGAGAAAGCTGCATCTGGAAAAGGTGACGCTCGACCTCAATGAGATCATCATCATCAAAAACGAGGAAGGCCTGCTCAACGTCGACGCCTTAAAAGTGACCCAGGCGCAGGAGGGGGCCGGGGAGAAAAAAGGGACCCCCAAAAAGAAGGCCGGCCGGATCCCGATGCAGATCGACGAACTCAACCTCAACCTCGGCCGCGTCATTTACAAGGATTACACGAAGGGCACCCCCCCGAAGGTCGACGTCTACGAGCTCAGCATCAAAAACAAACAATACAGGAACATTGCGAGCGCCCAACAATTGGCCGTTATCATCATGAGCGAACCTTTGAAACATACCGCGATCCAGGGAAGCAAGATCTTCGCGGCGCAGGCGATCCTGGGGGTCGGTTTTCTGCCGGCCGGCGTGGCCGTCACCCTTGCCGGCAAAAACAGCGCCCAAGAGACCTTCGAACGACCTTATGACACGGTCTACGACAAGACCCTGGCGACCCTCCAGGGCTTGACCGACCGGGCCACGATCAAGGATGAAAACAAGGAGACGGGGGTCATCGCGGCGCTGGTCGATAAGAATAACGTCGTCCTGAAGATCGAGAAGGTCACGGATAGATCGACGCAGATCACCGTTTCGGCGCGACGGCTGTTCTTGCCCAAACCGGAGGTCGCTCAAGGCGTGCTCTATCAAATTGCACAAAAATTAAAATGAAACCCCCTCAAACCTTCGCTCGTAGGACGAAATCCCTCCGTGTCCGTCATCGTTTATGGCCGACGGGTGGGATAACCCCTGACTCTCATGCGGACTATCAGTTTTGAAAAACTGCTGCAAAAGAGCATCGATCGCACGATCCTGATCCTCTTCAAGCCGTTCAACCTCAAGAAGTGGATGTTCCTGGTCTCGATCGCCTACCTGGCCGGGGCGATGGGGGGCGGCGGCAACGTGGGGGGAGGGGGCGGCAGCTCGCGGACAAAAGACTCCGAGGCCTGGGCGCAAGAGACGTCCCTCGCCGCCGAGGGACAGAGCCGACCCGACGATGAGATGTTCGAATCGTTAAAAGGAGAGGTCTTATCGCGCGCCGCCGAGGACCCGGACGATTACGAGGAGTACATCTCCGTTGCCCCCAATAAGGCCGTTCCCCCTGAAAAGGAGTCGACTCGCGAGGCGCAGGCGCTCTGGCAGGGCTTCAAGGGATTCGTGGGCACGCCGCTGGGCGCGACCATCGTCACCTGCCTCGTCCTTGCGGTCATCGGCATCCTCCTGGTCTTCACGTGGCTCGGCGCCCGTTTCCGGTTTATCTGGTTTGAGTCCATCGTGAAGAACGACGCCTCCCTCAAGGCGCCGTTCTTCAAGTACGCCCCGCAGGCCGACTCGCTCTTCGGCTTTTTTGTCGTGATGTCTCTCGCGGGCCTGTCGTCCCTGGGTCTCCTCGCGTGGTGGGGCTATAGCGCCGTCGCGGCCACCGGCATCCTGCGCGGCCGGGAGCCCGGCGTCTGGGCGGTGGTCGGCGCGCTGGCCCCTGCCGTTCTCGTCTTTGTCCTGCTCATCGTCCTCCTTGTCCTTTTAGCCCTCTTCATCGATCACTTCGTCGTCCCGATCATGGCCCTCGACGGTTGCGGCTTCAAGACCGGTTGGCAAAAATTCACGGCCGTGCTCCGCAGGAACACAAAGGACTTCGCTCTGTTGTGTCTGCTCATGCTGGGCCTTTCCATCGCCACGTCCATCATCCTCCTCATCGTTGCGTGGCTCCTTCTGCTGGCCGGCCTGCTTGCCGGAGGCCTCGTCTTCGGCCTCCTGTACCTCCTGACGGTCGCGCTCCTCAAGCTCAAGATCCTCTTTGCGATCATCGCTATCCTCATCGGCGTCCCGCTGGGCCTGGCCGCTATCCTTGTCTTGATGTCCATTCCGCTTCCGGTCGCCGTCTTCTACCGCTGCTTTTCGCTGTACTTCTTCTCCAGCCTCAACAGCGGCTACACGCCGCTGCCGCTCGAAGAGATGCCCCCGGCGGCCCCGGTGCCTCCGGCGCCGCCGCAGACGGCCTGAGAGACCGATCTCTCTCCCTTGAAATCGGCGTGCGGTAAAGGTAAAATCTGCGTATGACTCCGAAAACCAAGATCATCTGTACCCTTGGCCCGGCCACCGACTCCGTGACCATCCTGCGTCATATGATGCGTTCCGGGATGGACGTCGTTCGCCTGAACTTTTCCCACGGCTCGCACAAAGACCACGCCGGCCGCATCGCCGCCGTCCGGCAGCTGAACCGAAAGTACCACCGCCATATCCGCATCCTCCAGGACCTGGAGGGCTACCGCATCCGCATCGCAACACTCAACGCGCCGGTCCCGCTCAAAAAGAAACAGACGCTCCTGTTGTCCAATCGCCGGGAGGCCGCAAGCGGCGTCATCCCCTTTGACTACGAGGGCGCCCTCACGGACATCAGGAAAGACAGCCTGATCTACATCGACGACGGCCAGATAGCGCTGCGCGTCAAGGAGGTCACCCGCCGCTGCCTGAAGACCGAGGTCATCACCGCCGGCATCCTCCGGCAGCACAAGGGCATCAACATCCCCGGCGTCAGGCTCGCCTTCAAGGACCTGACCGCCAAGGACACAAGGGACATCGCCTTCGGCGTCGGCCACCGCGTGGACTTCATCGCGCAGTCCTTTGTCCGCAACGCCGGGGACATCCTTTGTGTCCGCCAGGCCCTGGGCGACTTTGAAAAAAAATGCAAGGTCATCGCCAAGATCGAGAACGAAGAGGGCATCCGCAATATCGACGCCATCCTCGACGCCGCGGACGGCATCATGATCGCCCGGGGAGACCTGGGCGTCTCCATGCCGATCTATGAGGTGCCGGTCTGGCAGAAACGCATCATCAAGAAATGCAAGCAGCGCCGCCGGTTCGTCATCACCGCCACCCAGATGCTCGAAAGCATGACCGAACACCTGCGGCCCACGCGCGCCGAGGTCAGTGACGTGGCCAACGCCATCCTCGACGGCTCCGACTACGTGATGCTCTCCGGTGAGACCGCGACCGGCCTGTATCCGGTCCAGACGGTCGAGATGATGAACCAGATTATTAAGTTTACAGAAAACGCACACTTGGTAAAATAGGGAGGAGGACAAGGCCATGCTTTTGGGCATCATCTTCATCCTGGCCGGCATCCTGATAGCGGTCTATCCGCCGTTTCTGGCGCTGATCGTCGCCTCGATCCTCATCGTGACGGGGGCGGCGCTGGTCTATCTGGGTTTTCACTACCGGCGGATGGCAAGATCCTTCGAGGATCCGTTCCTCAACTTTTTCTTCAGGCTCTAAAAGACACACGAGGCCTCCGGACGCCATGACACGCGGATACGCTCCCAAGACGATCCCGGCACCCCTTTTGATAGCGGTGGGCCTGGCTTTCTTCGTCCTCCTGATGTACCTGATCCTTTTCCTCGTCTCGAAAAAGACAAGGCCCTACGAAAACGGGGAAGCGGTCTTCACCGAAGGGCTCCTTCCGTATTACGGGGTGCCGTCGGCGACCCAGCCGGCCCCGCAGGCCTCCCGGCAGTGGGGACAGACCAGTGTCCGGAAGGAAAAGGAGTTCCGGCAGGACGCCTACGAGGCTCTTCAGAGGCAGGAGTTCGACACGGAAAAAGAGATAGAGAAGATAGAACAAAACAAGGACTTTCGTAAGATACAGCGCTTGGTGTATTGAACCGTGGCGCCGCGGCCCGGACCGGGCCGGTGTTCCCAAGGACGCTTGCAGCCAAAGCGCGCCCCTGCTACAATAATGCTATGAAGATACGGCTTTTCAGGATCAAGAACCGCCGGGGCTACGCGGCGATCTGCGACAGCCACCTGACAGAGGGCGAGACGCCGGCTGTGGCGCGCGCCCGTATGGCCAAGGCCCTGAAGCGCAAGAAAAAGAGAATCTAAAGACCCCGCCTCTTTGTCCGTCCCGCGCACAAAGACGCACGAAACCACACACGGATCCAAAGGAGAACCTTATGTCCGGCCTGTTCGGTGTTGTCTCGAAGGAAGAAAACGGCACGCAGACCCTTTTCTATGGAACGGATTACCACTCGCATCTGGGGACCGAATACGGGGGGCTGGCCGTCCGAGGGGAGGGCCGCTTCCACCACAAGATCCACAATATCAGCCAGAGCCAGTTCAAGTCGAAGTTCTTTGAGGATGTCCCGCAGATGGCGGGCCGCATGGGGATCGGGGCGGTCAGCGATGCCGATGAACAACCCCTCTTCACGCGTTCAAGGTTCGGGGAGTTCTTTATCGTCACGGCCGGCCTCATCGAAAACAAGGAGACGCTCACGCAGGAACTCCTGCAGGAAGGCCATTCCTTCAGCGAACCGAGTCACAACGGCATCAACACCACGGAGCTCATCGCCAAGCTCATCACCCTGGGCGAGGACCTCATCGACGGCATCGAGAAGATGTTCGACCGGATCGACGGCTCCTGTTCGCTCTTGATCCTCACCAGGGAAGGCGTCTACGCCGCGCGGGACAGGCGCGGTTACACGCCCCTCGTCCTGGGTAAGCGCGACGGGATGTGGGCGGTCACCAGCGAGACGTGCGCCTTCACCAACCTTGGCTTCAGCCTGATCAAATTCCTGCGTCCGGGAGAGATCATCCTCCTGAATGAACAGGAGGGACTCGTCAGCCGCACGCCGGGCTCCGACGACAATCAGATCTGCGCCTTCCTGTGGATCTACACGGGTTTCCCGGCCTCGAGCTATGAGGGCATCGGCGTCGAGCTCGTGCGCGAGCGCTGCGGCCGCGCCCTGGCGCGCCAGGACAAGGACATCGAGGCGGACGTGGTCAGCGGCGTGCCGGACTCCGGGGTAGGACACGCCATCGGCTATGCGATGGAATCCAAAAAGCCCTACCGAAGACCCCTCGTCAAATACACCCCCGGCTACGGCCGCAGCTACACGCCGCCCTCCCAGGAAACCCGCGACCTCGTGGCCAGGATGAAACTCATCCCCATCCGCTCCATCATCGAGGACAACCGCCTGGTCGTCTGCGAAGACTCGATCGTGCGCGGCACCCAGCTCAAGAACTTCGCCATCAAAAAGCTCTGGGACTGCGGGGCCAAAGAGGTGCACGTGCGGCCGGCCTGCCCGCCCTTGATGTTCCCGTGTCGCTTCTGCCTGTCCACGCGCTCGACGCAGGAGCTCGCGGCGCGGCGCGCCATCCGCGCCCTCGAAGGCCGTGACATCGAAGACGCGAGCGCCTACTGTGATGCGACGACGCAAAAACACAAAGAGATGGTGGAGTGGATCGCGCGCGACCTGGAGGTGACGACGCTGCGCTATCTGACGATCGACGACATGGTGCGCGCCATCGGCCTGCCAAAGGAAAAACTCTGCCTCTACTGCTGGACCGGGGAGTGCCCCCAGACAGAAAGCAATTCAAGGAAGAGCGCGCAACAAGCAAAAAACCCCGTCAGATCGGATAAGGCCTGATCAAGGAAAAACAGGGCTACATCCTCTCTGATGAAGAAGGCTGGGACCTCTCCGGCGCGACCGAGGCCAGCGCCAAGCGCTACGACGACGACATCAGGCTCTGCGTCGCCAAAGAAGATAGACAAGCTTAACCCGTAACTCCACCTCTCTATTCAGTTATATTCAGTCGGCCAAGAGCGACGCGT
>Ga0315537_1001278_pt1 | contig 19865 bp, 22 predicted proteins | sample SalMarSW160270MG_FD_203091 | JGI IMG/M metagenome (GOLD analysis project Ga0315537, IMG submission 203091) | Salt marsh sediment microbial communities from the Plum Island Ecosystem LTER, Massachusetts, United States - Salt Marsh Sediment SW1602-70 ...
ATAAACAGGCCGTACAGGGCCACGTAGCCAAGCTGGGAGTAGCGGGCGAAGTACCTCCCCACGGCTGAGGCCTCCTGGTACCTTTCTATCTGGGCAATTTCAATCACGTTCCGCAGTGGCGCCAGGAAGGCTTCAATACCGGCCTCCATAGCAGTGGTGGCCTGATAGACATACCACGCGCCAAAAATAACAATAAAAAGCAGGACAAACCTGGTTTCCCTCCGGTAGATGGCCAGCAGGACCAGCCCCGGCAGCACAGCCACACTCGTCAGGCCGTGGGTCAGCACCAGCACCCCAAACATGAGTATTACCAGTACCGTCTCAGCCGCCGTTTTTCTGGGAGAGACCAGCAGCATGAACAGCAGCAGGAAAAATATCGTGGCCGGTAAACGGGGATAGTAGAACCCGGCGAAGGGCACCAGCCACGACGCGACCGCCAGGAAGGACAGCAAAAAGCAGTGGTTCGGTGCCAGTTCGAGACGCTTACCTATGGCATAGCTGATGAATACAAAACACGGTATCCAGAATAGGGGAGTATACTTCATTATGGGAATAAGGTCGATTCCGGTCATCTCCAGCAGCCAGGCCGAGATAAAGTGGGTGGCCGGCCAGGCGTAATACGTCGCTATACTGGGAGCGTTAGCCAGGTCGAGCTTACCCGCCGACAGCAGGTTAAAGACCTCAGAGGTGGGGTAGTATGAGTCGCTGTCCAGCGCGTTTTCTTCCACAAATACCCTTATCCCGAGCAGGAACAGGCCAAGGGCAATCAGAATCACGATGAATATGGCGTCTTTTTTAAGCTCGCGGTCAAGGAAAGCTAGTATAGAGGTCACCACAACAAGGGCCAGACCTGCCCAGTAGGCCGGGCTCAGGTAAGAGACCAGCCCGAGAGGGGCCTCCGGCTCCACATAGACCGGCCCCACCTGCCATGCACTGTAGAACAAAAGAATAAGGCTGACAAATACAATAATCAGGTAGATTTTCTGGCGCGAGCGCAGGGACAGACGTTTCTGAACCGCTTCAATCATCTCTTAATCTCAGCCCGAGCCCTGGTATAAATAGTTTTATCTGCATTTGGCTATTCCGTCATTGCGAGCGACCCGCCTGCCATAGTCCCGAAGGGACGGCGGGCAGGAGCGAAGCAATCTCGTCCGGTATATAAATGAGATTGCCGCGGGGGCTGAAGCCCCCTCACAATGACACATTACTACTGCTCTTGGTAGACCTCAAGCAGTCTTTCTGCCACCTTTTCCGAGCTGAATTGCTCTTCCACTAGCCTCCGGCCGTAGGCCCCCATCCCCTTTGCCTCCGATGGGTTATCAATTAGATACTTAATCTTCTCCGCCAGCTGTCTCTCATCCGCCGGGTCAACGAGAAAGCCACTCTTCCCATCTTTAATCCATAGAGGCATGGTACCCACCTTGGTACCGACTACCGGTTTTCCGCTAGCCATGGCTTCTAACTGGACTCGTGGACCCAGGTCAACTACTGACGGCACCACAAATATATCACAGGCTGCATATAGTCTCCTCAAATCATCGAAGGGTACCGCGCCGGTCAGTATCACATTTTGCTCCAGCCCGTAATCCTCAATAAGTCTCAATATCATGTCCAGATAGGGGCTACGCACTTTTTCCCCGGGGCCGAATTGCTCTGTTGGCCCAACCAGCAGGAACTCGGCCTTTTCACAGCCGAACTCATTCACCACTATGTTGGCAGCCCTCACTAAATATTCCACCCCCTTGTCGGGATGGACCCTGCCCACGAACAAGATATTACTTTTCCCATGAAGCCCATACCTCGTCCTGACATCACCCACATCAAGGTTAGGCTCGAATACGTCCGTATCTACTTCTATTGGAACCGCAATCACATCCTGATACTTGAGCTTGGCTTGTTCGACTAACTTGTCCCTGATTACCTCGCTCTCTATCATCACCTTCCTGACGCGCTTTACCAGCCGGTTCTCCAGCAAAAGTGCCACCCTATCCAACAGGCTTAATCGCTTCTTCGTTCTGCGATTTCCATGTGAGGTATAGAACAGCCGCTTCTTCATGCGGGGCCCTATTAGTGATAACACTAGGCCGGCGACAGAGACATGCACGTGTACGACATCGAAATCAGCCTTTGCCAGGTATTTTCTCACACTTAGGGCAAAGAAGACCTGGTTCAGGACAAAGCTGATGGTGAAGTTGAACCTGGGGAACCTTCTGGCTCTTAACCTTACTACTTTAACACCCTCAATATGCTCAACATCAGGGTCAGCCGATGTATACTTTCTGTCCAGGATAGTTACGCCGTGACCCAGTTTTGACATTTGCAGAGAGAGCTCTAAGAGAGGAGCTTCTATCCCCCCACCCTTCTCCACCGGTATTCTCAGCTCTCCCGACGACACTTGAATAATATTCATCGGAAATTCTCAGAAGCTTTTTTCTTCGTGGCGCGAATGTCAGCACAGACCACTGGTAGTCCAATCAGGGGTATTTGTGGTATCCAGCCGGGTATCCTTATACCAAGATAAGATAGCAGGCACATCTCATCAACAGCAAAACCCGCAGATACAAGCTCCTTTTCTATTTCTCGTATTGAGTAACTAAGCAGATGGCCGAGGTATTGCCACCTTCGTCTCGTCGCCATAAAATGAACGGCACGCCTTGGAAGGCGACCATCGTCTATCGGCAATCCCATAACCAGTGTACCTTCGTCCTTTAAGGCGCCATACATCTTCCTCAGCAAAATGCGAGCGTCCGGCAACGCAAGATGTTCAACGAAGTGGTAGCAGAGAATTTTATCAAAATGGCCTTCAAAGTCCATGTTAAGAGCACTCGCACATATAAACTCTAGTCTCTCTTTGCCTTTATACCTCTCTTTTGCTTGGTTAATAGCATACCTCGAAATGTCAATCCCGGTAACTGAGGAACCATGCTCAGAAACGACCTCAGCGAGACGTCCCAGGCCACAACCGACATCTAAAATCTTTTCGGCGGGCTTTGGGGCGAGGTACTCCAGAAGACAGTGCAGGTCTTTCAGTCCCTCAATAGAAACATTCCCTGCTCCTTCCGGAGACTGGAAGTATCCTTTATCGTAAGTTACCACCAGTGCTTCCTCAAAGAACTTTTACTCTGCACATATACGGCACAGTGCCTGCCTGCTTTTCTGTTCTTTGACCACCATAAAGCGCCACGGTTGACGTTTGCTCCCTTAAGGCGCAAGTCTGGCCGCTTCCGAGTATTTGCTCTATCATTTCGTCAGGCACATCATCAAGAGCGAATTTGCGTATACTACGCCAGTCCTCTATGGCTCCCCATACTGTAAGCATGCCTCCATCCCACATTCTTTTAGCCTTTGCCGTATAAAGTCTGAGTATACCATCTGAAGTTAAGCTAAACCAGCACGGCAGTCTGGTGAGAATGCACAAGAATCTGGAGCATATCAGCAAGTACGGTAAAAACTGGTTTGACAGACCTATTGCCCTTGTCTGAAGCGGTTGTTTAGTTGCTGAAGGAATCTCTCAACATCAGGGGACAGTCGGGTTTCTTCTTGCTCCCCAACTCGGGTGTCATAATTGGACTCCAGCTGATTTAGAACAATTCGGTATCTCGGTTCCTGTCGCATGATTTGCTCTGCAAGCTGGTTCACCTGCTTATCCTGTTCTTTCGCTTTATTAGCATAAGCTTCAGGTATGATGAAACCGTAGAAAGAGCGGAGGATTTCCACTGGCCGTACAACACCCCGGTAGTCCTCTTCAAAGCTAAGGTAGTTGGGGATATGCACTACCAGGCTCATTCACACAGTCTACAGCGTCAGCGGTAAACCACACAGACTCTATTTCAGGCAAGTGAAGAGAAGCTATTGAAGAGAAGAATTTTACCTAATTTCCCTTTTTGTTCTATGTTATCATGCGCATTGCACGAGACGTCAGTTTGCGCAATGCCTTCCTGTAATCGTCCTTGCTCTGTGCTTATTATCGCTTCGTGTTGCTATTTGCCAACTCTGTGAGTGAGCTACTTATTGTCATCTTGTCAGTCACGATGCCCAGGGAGAAATAGACGTGGCGTGCCCTAACCCATTGGAGTCATTCTCCCTGCTGCCTTCGCCCAGCGGCCACCTCCAGCTAACTGGTGAATTTCATCAAGAGTTTGGGCTACCACTTCTCGCTGGTAGTTACTGTCACCAAAGGCATTGTCGTTCGCCCAGACTCGTTTGAAATAAAGGTGCATATCGTGGTCCCAGGTAAAGCCTATGCCCCCGTGCATCTGGATCCCCTCGGCGACGACTTTCTTACAGGTATCACCGCAGAAGCTCTTAGCCATGGCCACAGCTGTGGCGGCATCGGGGTCGCTTTCTTTGATAGTTTCAGCCGCCCATTCCATCAGTGACCGGGAATATTCAAGCCCAATCACCAGGTCAGCCGCTCTGTGCTGGAGTGCCTGGAAACTACCGATGGGGACACCGAATGCTATTCTCTCTTTCAAATAGTCGACGGTCATCTCTAACACCTTCTCGCCTGCCCCTACCATCTCGGCACACAGTGCTGCTGTCGTGTTAAGCGCAATCTGCTTCATAATAGGCCAGCCCTGATGTACTTCGCCAAGAATATTATTGGATGGTACCGGCACATTCAGGAAGACTACTTCATACTGTTTCCTCGTTTCATCCATAAGCTTCAGCGGGGTCGACATTGTACCCCATACTTCCTTGGTATCCAGCAAGAAGAGTGTAATTCCTTCTTCAGGGTTTTCAGTACGCTTGGTGCGGGCAGCGATGAGTATGTAGTCAGCCACCTTGGCATCGGGAACAAATAGCTTGGTGCCGTTTATAACATATTGACCACCCCTGTAGTCGGCCCTGACGTTTATACTATCAGCCCACCAGTCACCATCTTCCTCCAGCGCGGCAAGTGTGCAAACCGCCTCGCCGCTGGCTATCTTGGGCAGGATTTCATTCTTTTGCTCCTCAGTGCCATAAGCGAGAACGGGCATACCAACGAGAAGCAAAGTGGAAATGAAGGGACTGGGTAGTACTGTCCGTCCCATCTCCTCAAGCAGGATGGTCAGGTCTCTGAAGTTCATCCCTGCACCTCCATATGCCTCGGGAAGCACCAATCCCAGCCATCCCACTTCTGCCATCTTTTTCCATAACTCTGGGTCAAATCCTGTCTCATCTTCCATCAGTTCTCTGACATGCGTCATCGGGCATTCATTGGCCAGAAAGTCCCGGGCCATGGTCTTGAGCATTTCCTGTTCTTCATTAAGGCCATATTCTATCGCCATCTCCGGTGCTCCTTTTCATTAATCTTAATACTGTAATAGTCGGGTACATGTTAGGCGTGAACTATCCCCTGGTTCTGGGTAGCCCGAGTATCCTCTCGGCAATGATGCCGCGGTTAATTTCCGTGGTGCCCGTCTCTATGGTGTTGCCCCGCGTCCTGAGAAAGGTGTATACCCAGCTACCATCGTCCAGTACTCGTGGGTCACCCCTCATGAACTGGATGTTGGCACCCATGATTTCCGCCACCATATTCGCCTGGCGCTGGTTTTTCTCACGCGAAAATACACTGCCTATGGACTGTTCGTTTCCAGTAAGCTGTCTTTTCATTGCCTTAACGCGCATACGTTCGCGACTGTGTTTCATGGCCTCATTTTCGATAGCGAATTGAGCTATTCTCTGCCTGAACAGAGGGTCATCCCAGACTATCTTGCCCCGTCGTTTCGTATTCTTGGCCAGCTCGACGTAAATGTCTACGCCCCCCAGTGTCGTCGCTTCGATACGCCTGCTGGGCGCGACAAACTGAATACCGCCGCCTCTCTCTGCCTCAAGAGTAGCCATAGCCACATACCAGCCCTGGCCTTCTTCCCCCACCATGTTCTCATGAGGAATCCGCACGTTGTCGAAAAACGTTTCGCTAAATTCGGCATCACCGGTCATCTGCTTTAACGGCCTTACCTCAAACCCCGGGCTCGTACAGTCAAAGACAAAGTAACTCAGGTTACGATGTCTCGGTGCATTAATGTCTGTCCTCACCGGCACCACGCCCCAGTCAGCAAATTTCGAGCCGCTGGTCCACACACTTTGTCCGTTAACTACCCACTCATCACCATCCCTTACGCCAGTCTTCTGAATATTTGCCAGGTCCGAACCTGCATCGGGCTCAGAGAAGCACTCGCACCAGCTTTCCTCGCCACTCAGTATCTTGGGAATGAAGCGCTTCTTTTGCCACTCCTTCCCATACCGTAGCAGGGTCGGTATTACTATCATCGGGCCTAAAGACGCCGCTGGTGGAGGCGTGCCGGTACGTTGCATTTCCTGGAAGATAACCGCTATCTCCTCTCGGGAGCGCTCGATACCACCGTATTCCGTAGGAATACCGAATCCCGTGTAGCCGGCATCATAAAGCTTTTTTTGCCACTGCTTACCGAGCTCATGTGCCTCCTTGCTGCCTCGCTCCGGTGCTACATAACCGGGTGAACCCCACCCCTCGGGCAGATTTTCCTTCAGCCAGGCCTGAACCTCTTGCCTCAAAGCCTCCAATTTTCCTGGTTCCTCGTCAGCCATATTCATGCTCCTTTCTTAGCATTACTGAAATTAATGAGTCCCAAGCTGAGCAAGCCACCAACAAACAACACGAAATTTCTTTACAGAGCTTTCACACTAATATGATAATTTAGTAGATGCGGAAAGAGATGTCAAATATTTTCTAATATTTTCCATCATATCTAACCCGGGCAATACGCTCTCTTACGAGAACCAGAAAAGCCCCACCAAAGGGGACTCGAACCCAATTATAACAAGATTGGCGGAATCGTAACTGTGATGCAAGGTTAGGGTTTGCAGAGAGGATTAGTGAGAGGACTTCATTAAAATCAAACTGATGATGTCTTCTAGATGGTGGGCGGTAGAGGATTTGAACCTCTGACCTCTGCGATGTCAACGCAACGCTCTAACCAACTGAGCTAACCGCCCATTACCATAATGCTAGCAGACGTCGGGCTAGTTAATCAAGTACATAAAAGAGGGGGCAGTCTCGGCGGGCTACCCCCTCTTGTTGCATCATCACCTATATCTCGTGTCAGCGTTTCTTAAAGAATACGCCAGCTTGACCACCTGTCGCCGTCTACCTCACTGCCATAGGCCCTTTTCGGAGTAACGCCCCTGGCAATGAGGGCTGCGGTGACAGCCTTGATGATATCGCCGATGATAAAGGGTGCCGCCCCTATCCCGAGGAGAGCAGTGAATGACACCGGCGAACCTTCGACGAGGTCGAGCCAGAGGTGAAGCTGGAGGAGGCCCGGAACATAAATCAGAAAGAAGTTGGCAAATAGCATCAACCCCAGCATACTGAGAAAGCTACGGGACCTGACATATCTGTCCGTAAAATAGCCCAGAAAGAGCGACGCCAAGATGAAACCTATCAGATATCCGCCGGTGGGGCCTGCGAGATGACTAATTCCGCCGGCAGTGAACGCCGACATCCCGGCAGTTGGTGCAAACCAGGGGACACCGGCAGCACCCAGACCGACGTATATCGCCATGCTGATACCCCCCCACCATCTCCCCATAAGCACACCTGCCAGCAGCACAGCAAACGTTTGCCCGGTGATAGGTACCGGCCAACCAAACCTCAACTGGGCAATCAGACCGGTCAGTCCGGCAAGGCCGAGTGCCAGCGCCAGCTTCATCGGCAGGCTGAGCTCGTACCTCCATCGAAAGGCGTCATATTTGGCCTGGTCAATTCGCGCAGCTACCTGCATACGTACCTCCTATTTGCGATTTCCTAATTTTCGCCATCGCATACTTTAGCACACGCAGAGAGGACAATCAACGCTATCCGGCTCTAAAAAACCTAACGGGTCGGTTTTTCTTTGCCGATGATGGCAATCTCCAGGTTTCTGTTGCAGTGCGGGCAAACTATATTGAGGGTAATCGGCTGGCTCATGACACGCTCAGCCACAGCCGTCACCATTGAGTCAATATTATCGAGACGCGTATCCAGCATGTCGAGATGTTTCTTGAGACGCTCAACATCCTGCACTATCTCTTCAGTCACTGCTGGAGCTATGTTTTTATCGGCCAAGGCCACACCCTCCACAAACTATTACTCTATTAAATATCCAAAAAACTTACCGGATACAATAGCATACCACACACCGTCCCATTCAATCTACCACTTACCGCGACTTTAGACCGAACTCAGACACACAGATTCAAGCTTCGGGAAGTACTCGTCAGCAAATAACCCGACTATTCACCGCTTCAGACGGGCATGCTCTCTGAGCTACGAGCCTTTCCGCCGTCTCCGTCGCCGTTTTCGCTTCGGCACGAGCAGTACCGGAATGCCAGCCTTTCGAGTTACCTCATCGGCAACACTCCCCAGTATCGCCCGCTTCAGGCCACCTTTGCCACTGGTCATCATCACAATCAGGTCAACATTCTTTTCGTCAGAATATTGGACAATTGACTCACCTGGTTCGCCAAGTTTGATGTGATAAGACGCCTCTATACCCTGTTTGGTAGTTGCTCTTAATTTCCGCTGGAGGTACTTTCTGGCACGCATTATGTTGACACGGTCCTGAATTCGCGCCGATTGCACTGCTATCCTGGCGGCAGTCGGGTCTACCCCTATTTCTGTAGCCGTTGAGCCGGGGATAACGGTGGCCGGTGGTACCACCCGAATAATAACCAACTCCGATTGATAACGCTTGGCGATGTCACTTGCGTAAGAAAGCGCTTGACTGCTAAATCTTGAGCCGTCCAAGGGTACCAGGATACGTTTGAACATCGTCTTTACCCTCCTTAACCGGTCTATTGCAGTAGGCCCCTACCTTCCCATCCAGCAATATCCTAAACCGCCTGTGCGCACGTCTTTAACATCAATAAACGGCGATTTCAATTATATGGGAGAGCGAAAGTCGTGTCAAAAAGCCTTTACGCTCCAGAGTCTTGATTTACCTCATTTGGATAGAATATACTGTGAAAACAATAAGGAGGTACGACGATGCCTGAAGAAGCAATTGGGAAAGTGAGCGACTTCTTCGCCAGGCCGGTAGTAGCCGGTATTGAGCTGACTGGAAAATTGAAGATTGGCGATAAGCTCCACATCCAGGGACACACCACCGACCTCGAACTGACAGTCGACTCAATGCAAATCAATAACGTCAACGTGCAAGAAGCCAAAGCCGGGGACTCTGTTGGTATTAAGGTCCCGGACCGGGTGAGGCGGGGAGACGCTGTATACAAGGTTGCTGATTAAAGCCTAACTAATGCTCTTAAGCAAGTTTACCATCTCGATGGCATCTACGGCAGCATCAAAACCCTTGTTGCCGGCCTTGGTTCCGGCACGCTCAATTGCCTGCTCCAGAGTGTCGGCGGTAATCATTCCGTAGGCAATCGGCAGTCCCGTCTCCAGGCTTGCCCTGGCAATACCCTTGGTAACCTCGGCAGCAATGTACTCAAAATGAGGTGTTGCTCCACGAATCACTGCCCCGAGGCAAATAACTGCATCATACCGCTTCGTCTGGGCCAGTTTCTGGGCTACCAGTGGTATCTCAAATGAACCAGGCACCCAGGCAATATCTATGTCCCCCTCACTGACACCGTGACGAAGCAGCGCATCCCGTGCTCCCTCAAGCAGTTTATTGGTAATAAACTCATTGAAACGCGAAGCCACCACCCCGAACTTCAGGCCCTTTCCCAGTAGCATCCCTTCAAAAAGACTCACTGTTTCCTCCTTTTTATCGGACTGACCGGCCCTCGCGGTATCGTCCAATTCGACCGGAACAAACCGGGCAGGGGACGAGTTTGCCCTCAAATCTATTCAGATTCACCTTCCGGCAGGTGCAGCAGGTGTCCCAATTTCTGCTGCTTCGTTTCCAGGTAATGCAAATTGTACGGATTCGGTGCACAGATAATGGGTACTGTTTCCACTATCTTCAGACCATAACCTTCCAGTCCAGCCCGTTTCTTGGGGTTGTTGGTCAACAAACGAATATTCTTCAATCCCAGGTCTACCAGTATTTGCATCCCTATGCCATAGTCCCGCCTGTCGGCAGGGAAACCTAAAGCCTCATTAGCCTCCACAGTATCGAGACCATTATCCTGAAGTTCATAAGCCCGTATCTTGTTATGGAAGCCGATTCCCCGCCCCTCCTGCCTCATATAGAGTACAACACCCTGCCCTTGTTCAGCAATCATCTGCATGGCCATCTGTAATTGCTCACCACAATCGCAACGAAGACTGCCGAAGACATCCCCGGTGAGACACTCGCTGTGGACTCGTACCAGCACAGGTTCTTCTGTATTTATATCACCCATCACGAGAGCAAGGTGCTCGTCTGGGTCAACATCACTCCTGTAAGCAATCGCCTTGAACTTACCGAAGCGTGTCGGCAGACCTGCCTCAGCCACCTTATGCACCAGTTTCTCGTGACGACGTCGGTAGGCAATCAGGTCGGCCACACTGACTATCTTCAACCCGAACTTATCCGCAATTACCTCGAGTTGGGGCATGCGCGCCATTGTCCCATCATCATTCATAATCTCGCAGACAACGCCAGCCGGATAGAGACCGGCCAGTCTGGCGATGTCAACAATCGCTTCAGTCTGTCCCGCCCGAACCAGCACTCCACCGTCGCGGGCACGCAGCGGGAAGGTATGCCCCGGCTGAACAAGGTCTTCAGGTTTGGTATCCGGGTCAACAATGGCCCTGACCGTTTCAGCACGGTCGGCAGCGGATATACCGGTACTGGTGCGGTGCTTGGCCTCTACGGATACAGTGAAAGCCGTCCCATATTTGGCGGTATTATTCTGCACCATCATCGGGATATTAAGTTCATCCAGACGCTTGCCGATAACGGGCATACAAATAAGACCACGGCCATGTTTCGCCATGAAATTTATTGCCTCAGGAGTGACTTTCTCTGCCGCCATGGCCAGGTCACCCTCGTTCTCCCGGTCTTCGTCATCCACAATAATGATAAACTTACCGGCTTTTATATCTTCGATAGCCTCAGGAATAGTTGATAGTCCCATACTCACCCCCATATCAAAGAACGTGAATTACCCAACCAGAAATCCATGCTCCCGCAGGAAATCTTCGGTGATGCCTGAAGTTTCTGGCTGATTGAGCACCTCCACGTATTTAGCAATAATATCCGCTTCAAGATTTACCAGGTCACCCGCACGCCGCTCACCAATTGTCGTATTGCGGCGGGTATATTCGACAATTGACACACTGAAAGAAGCCACCCCTCTGTTTACCACCGTCAGGCTCAGCCCGTCGACAGCGATAAAGCCCTTTTCTACCACATAGCGCATAACCTCTGGAGGAGCTTCGAACTCCACCATCAGGGTATCACCTTCCCACCACACTGAGGCTACTCTCCCCACACCATCAACATGCCCCTGGACCAGATGACCACCGAGGCGCCTGCCAAAAGCCAGAGCCCGCTCCAGGTTGACACCATCCCCGACCTTTAGCTGTCCGAGATTGGACCGTTTTGCTGTCTCTGGCATTATGTCAACAGAGAATAAAGCAGTATCAAACCGGGTCACCGTCAGGCAGGCACCGTTGACATTGATACTGTCACCCACCTGCATGTCTTCAAGCACCCGGACCGCCCTTATTTTGAGCTTCCCCGGCTGGGTGTAGCCGACCCGGCCCACCTCTTCGCCTATTCCAGTGAACAACCATCAACCTCCGACATACCCGCTGACCATCACGTCACCGTTACACTCCATGGCGGTAACACGCTCCAGACGGATTGAGTCAGCGATTCTATCGACACCTCTACCCCGGACCGCTGTTTCTGCCTCGCTTCCACCAACAATTACCGGAGCAACAAAGGCAATAACCTTATCAATAAGCTTATGGTCAAACATGTAGCCGAGAAGCGTGCCTCCACCCTCAACGAGAACACTGGTTATTTCGCGCTGCCCGAGCACCTTGAGCAGTTGCTTCAGGTCTACCAGCCTCTCATCCAAAGGTAACTCCACCACATCAGCATTTATACTTTTATAACCCTCGATAATCTCAGGCTTAACCCCCTGCCCCAGGGCCAAGAGCGCCCGTCCTGGCTCGCCGAACACCTGTGCGGTCACCGGTGTGCGCCCGTTAGTATCAACAATGACCCGTAATGGCTGTTTTTTAATCACGCCACCACGCTCACCACATCGGCACGTAAGCTGCGGGTCATCGGTGAGGACAGTATTTACCCCAACCATTACAGCATCAGTAATATGCCTCAGAGAATGGACGTACCTCCTCGACTCCTGATTACTTATCCACTTGGAATCTCCGCTCCGCGTGGCGATTTTCCCGTCCAGACTCATCGCAAACTTGGCAGTGACGAACGGTATACCGGTGGTGACGTATTTTATATAAGCCTCGTTAATCTCCCTGGCTTCCTCCTCGTGCTCACCTACGAACGTGCTGATGCCCTGCTGTCGCAGTTCCTCCTCTCCTTTACCCGAGACCAGAGGATTTGGGTCAAGCATTGCCATGTGTACCTCAGCAATACCGGCATCAACTATTGCTCCTGTGCACGGTGGCGTACGCCCATAGTGACAACACGGCTCCAGAGTAACATACATTACGCTGCCCCGGGCGGCGCTGCCTGCATGCCCCAGAGCGACAATTTCAGCGTGCGCAGAGCCAGGAGGTTGCGTGTAACCCTGACCCACAACCTCCCCCCCTTTGACCACAACAGCACCAACCGCAGGGTTAGGGCTAACCTGCCCTAAAGATAGTCCCGCCAGGGAGAGTGCCTGCTCCATATAATCCATCTTGCTGCCATTCTAGCACCACGCCGAGAACAAGTGCAACAATAACCAGACGGGCCACAATAGTACCAGAAAAGGATTACCAATTTCACCAGACTAGAAGAACCACCATAAAGCGAGTATAATTGAGATTAAGGTTGAGTCTGAGATAGGAGCCTATCATCACACGCATGAAAAAAACCATCCGTGACTTCCTCATCATGATTGCAATCGCGGTAGTAGTCTTTTTGGGACTACGGCTCACATTGCAAACGTATGTCATTTTAGGCCCCAGTATGGAGCCAAACTTCTACACAAATCAGCGACTGCTGGTAAACAAGCTTGTGTACAACTTCCACGAACCCCAAAGGGGAGACGTCATCATCTTTCGCCCACCGTATGAAGATCGTGATAGCTTCATCAAACGCGTAATCGGTCTTCCCGGTGAGCGTGTCGAGATAAGGCAGGGCCAGGTCTATATTCACCAGCCTGACGGCACCATCCTGGAACTTGACGAGCCCTACATTGAGGACCCGGCCAGAAGTCCGTATTTCGGCGAAATTATACCCGAAGGTGAATATTTTGTCCTTGGTGATAACCGAAATAATACCGACGACTCGCGCAACGGTTGGATGGTGCCAGCCGAAGATATCATCGGTAAGGCGTGGTTATCAATCTGGCCACCAGACATGTGGGGACTGGCAGCCAACTACCCCTTCACGGAGCAGGTCGCCAATGCTGCCGGCAACTAGGCTAGCCCACCAGACTGTTCCCTGAATGTTAGCCGGTTAAGCTTTAGAATTAAGGGGGTCTGATGACGAGCAGCATTGAGGAAATGTTCATAGAAACAGGTGCCGTGTTGAAAGGGCACTTCCTGCTTACATCTGGGCGGCATTCGCCGGTCTACTGGGAGAAATTCCGTATTCTGCAGCACCCGGACTACGTTACCCGTCTCTGCAGTATGATTGCGGACCATTTTCGTGGGCAGCGCATTGACCTGGTCGCCGGTCCGACCACCGGAGGTATCATCCTCGCTTTTGAGGTTGCCAGACAGCTCGGCACACGCGCCATCTACGCCGAGAGGGCAGAGGCCGGGGGAAGGACTTTCCGGCGCGGCCAGACTATCAATCCCGGCGAGCGAGTCCTGGTCGTTGACGACGTCCTCACTGCCGGCGGCTCAATACGAGACGTCATCGCCGCCGTTACCGCCCTGCAGGGCAACGTTATCGGTGTAGGTGTTCTCGTGGGGCGCTCCGAAAAGAGCATCGACTTCAGAGCACCCCTGTTCAGCTGTCTGCGTACTGTTGCCGAGACCTACTTGCCAGATGACTGTCCCCTGTGTGCGGCCCAGGTACCGCTGGAAAAACCCGGCGGCGGCCAGACATAGCACGGCAAACGACCTATGATTAAAAACAAACGGCACCTCCAAATCAAGGTGCCGTTCTTTATCTTTCAGGAACCAGTCGGGTTTACGTACCTTTGTTGAACTCGTTCCACCACTCAGGAACCCAGAAGCCAGGTCTTTCCTCCCACAGACCGAGTGGCTGACCCTTGGGCCGCTCCGGAGCCGGCCAGTCCTCAAGTAGCATGGCAATCTTCTCTTTATGATAGTCAGTATCGCCCATGTAAAGCTGGAGGGTCTTGCCGCGCCGCGAGTAAAGCGGGAGAACGCCATCGAATACCGTTGAGCCTACGCCGGAGTGGACCTGGTGAGCGCACCAGCAGGCATGCTCATAGGCATCACTGCTCCAGGCTTTGGCCACAGACACTTCCATGTCGCAGGGCTCATTCTCGGCCAGCTTCCAGGCAGCCAGATAGGTCGACCACTGGCACCCGTTGACATCCCGCAGCAGGAAGACACAGTGCTCCTGGATGTACTGGTTGATGCCGATTGGCATATCGAACTGAATCCTGGTTTTGGCATAGTCTACCGATAGCTCCAGTAGCCGCTGTCCGGCCCCCAGCATCTGGGCACAGAGCATGACGGTCGCTACCTTCATCGACTTGTCCAGTGGCGCCCAGCCACCATTCACCTCGCCGACAATACTGGACTTCGGTACCTTTACCTTGTCCAGTACGACCTCACATTGTTTGTCGCCAGCAATGGTTATCAGCGGTGTGATACTGACTCCCGGACTCTTCACATCCACCAGGAACAGGGTGATACCATCCTCGGGTTTACCACCTGACTTCGTTCTGGCTGCTACCAGTATTGTATCAGCACAAAGAGCATCATGCACAAAAAGCTTTACGCCGTTAATAACATAACTATCACCATCAGCGGTGGCGGCTACGTTCACACCCGCAGCGTCCCAGGTGCTCTTCATATCCCAGGCGGATTCTGGCTCTGTCAAGGCCAGGGCGATTATCCTTTCCCCTCCGGCTATGGCCGGCAGGATTTCTGCCTTCTGCTCCTCACTGCCAGCCTCAAGAATCGTCATTCCGCCGAGGACAACCGTAGAAAGGTGGGGGCATGGCATCATTGCCCGGCCAATCTCTTCATAGAGGACTGCCAGGTCAATCACGTTCATGCCAGCGCCACCGTATTGCTCGGGATAGGTGAGCCCGAGCCACCCCAGGTCGGCAATTTTCTTCCATAGCTCGGGAGAGTAGCCCAGGTCGCCATCCTCTACTTCCCTGACAAGTTTTTCGGTACACTCCGTCCCGAGGAAATCCCGAGCGGACGTCCGCAGCATTTCTTGCTCTTCAGTAAAAGTAAAATCCATATTATTTCTCCTTCGAGTCGATATAGTCCAATCTCAATAGTTGGACTATACCCCCACTCCTTCCAGCGCCGCTCTGATTTCCTTATTAAACTTGGCTGGAACCCTGGGCAGGCCAAGCCCTCTGCCAGCAAGAACAATCTTCTGGACCTCGATGGTGCCACCCGGATGCGTAGTTCGCGATGACAACCATTGCTGAGCAGCACGGCCACTATACTTGGAATACTTCGAGCCGGAGCGTAACTGGCCGTAGAGTCCCATAGCATCAATAAGCTGTTTGGCCCTATCAGCGGATACTACTTTAGCATGAAGGCCTCCGGCTTCTGGAGGCGGTGAGCCCAGCTTGTCTCTCTGGCTGAAATGCCAGGCAGCAAACCATCCCTGAAGCCAGGAAAGCTCCATCTCGATAGCACGGTCAGCCAGCAGACTGCGCACGGCAGGGTCCTTGAGTAAGGGCTGGCCATTCCGCTTCTCGTTCCGGCAGAACTCAATAAGCTCCTCTAAATTCCTTCTGGCGCCGGCAGCAGCACCGGTAGTGCTCCTCTCGAACTCGAAGGTCACCATTGCATGGTAGAAGCCACGGTTCAGCTCACCCAGTAGACGGTCTTTCGGTACCTTCACATTATCAAAGAATATCTCCGTGGTGAAGATACCCAGTGTGGGTAAGGCGCGGAAGCTTACACCGGGGCTGTGCGCATCGACCAGGAACAGGCTGATACCCCTGTGCTTCGGTATGACATCCTGCGTCCGTGCCAGTGTGTAGAGATAATCTGCCGGACCGGGGGAGGTGATGAAGGTTTTTTGGCCATTGAGAACGTAGTGGTCGCCCTCCTCAACACACCTCAGAGATACATTTGCCTCGTCAGAACCGGCATCCGGTTCGGTGAAGCACTGGTACCATATCGCTTCTCCCTTAGCAATACCGGGAAGGAATCTCTTCTTTTGCTCCTCGGTGCCGAAGACATGCAACGGAGGCCCGCAGATTCGCTGTCCCATACGGCCCGGCCAGCTTGCACCCCAGTAAGAGCTCTCTTCATTAACGATACCCTGCTCCATGTCACTCAGACCAAGACCGCCGCTCTCCTTGGACCAGCCGGGGGTCAGATAGCGCTTTTCTCCAGCCTTGTGCTGCACGTCCATCCAGAATTTAAACTCCTCCATAGTGGTCCCTGTCCCAGTACCACGCTGCTCATAATCAGAGGGTAGATTCTCAGCGAAGAAGTCATGGACCTCTTGCCTGAGCTTCTCCTGCTCTTCCGTAAAACGAAAATCCATGTGCATTCCTCCTTGTTATAACTCAATGACGATTCCAGAATACGACCCCATACTACGTATCTTGTATCTCTCCTGCCCCCTTCTGAAGAAGATTCCGCTAAAAATCATAGCAAACCGATTAATGAAACGTCAATATTGCACTTGCAAAGTTCATACTTTTACCGTATAAATAGAGTATCGCACCGGACATCAGCTGTAGCATTGCTCCTCAGTTTTACGCTCTTTGCGAGTATAGTCCCAGCTATGCTATCGGCGGGGCCTGCGGTATAATTTTGGTGGCATCTGCTTCGTCGCACGAATAACCACCTGGAGGACAGGAGAACCATGAAGTCAGGAGTGTTGGCCAGGTACAAGGAGTTGCTCCCGGTAACACCAAGTACACCATTATTCACCCTGGGAGAAGGAGATACTCCCCTGGTCAGGTGCCACCGGCTTGAAGAGGAGATTGGTTGTGGGGAGTTATACTTCAAGCTTGAAGGGTGCAATCCCACCGGCTCTTTCAAGGACCGGGGCATGGTTGTTGCTGTAGCCAAGGCGCTTGAGGCCGGCAGCAAGTCGATAATCTGCGCCTCAACCGGCAACACCAGCGCCTCAGCCGCTGCTTACGCTGCCTATTGTGGGCTTGAGGCAGTTATTATCGTGCCCGAAGGGAAAATCTCTCTCGGCAAGCTGGCCCAGGCCATCGTCTATGGTGCCAGGATAATTACTATCGACGGGAACTTCGACCAGGCCCTACAGATAGTACGATGGCTAACCGACAAGCACCCGGTTACTCTGGTCAATTCCCTTAACCCCAACCGTATTGAAGGACAGAAAACAGCTGCCTTCGAGATTATTGATGTCCTCGGAGACGCTCCCGACTACCTCTTCATCCCGGTGGGTAACGCCGGTAACATCACCGCCTATTGGAAAGGTTTTGTCCAGCATCACCAAATCGGTAAATCATCACAGAAGCCCAAGATGATGGGTTTCCAGGCCGAAGGGGCAGCCCCGATTGTCCGTGGTCACGTTATCGAGGAACCTCAGACTATCGCCACGGCAATTCGCATTGGTAATCCGGCGAGCTGGCAGCGAGCCACGGCTGCTCGTGACGAGTCCGGTGGCACTATCGATATGGTAACTGATGAGGAGATTATGACAGCCTACCATCTCCTGTCAAGCAAGGGAGGAATCTTCGGCGAACCAGCCTCGGCGGCCTCCCTGGCCGGACTGATTAAGCTCTCCCGCAACGGAATGGACTTCTCACAGAAAACCATAGTCTGCATCGTCACCGGCACCGGACTGAAAGACGCCGACGCTGCTCTGAAGGACGCAGGTTCTTTCACCAGATTACCGGCCAACCCGGAGGCCGTTGAACAATCTCTGGGTCTAGCCTGAGCCAAGCTTTATTGGGTTGTGTGCCAAATGAAGGAGGATAGAATTGATTAACGAGGCAGAGATTAGAAAGGCAACGACCGCTATCATCAAGGCTATCGGCGAGGACCCTGAGAGAGAAGGCCTGGTCGATACACCGAGACGTGTCGCTGAGATGTACTCCGAGCTCTTTTCCGGGCTCAGCATGGACCCTGCGGAAGAACTCAATGTCGGCTATGAACTGGGCCACCGTGAAATGGTCATCGTCAAGGATATTCCATTCTACTCCATGTGTGAACACCACCTCCTACCCTTCTATGGGGTGGTACACATTGGCTATGTCCCTGATATAAGCGGGCGTGTGGTCGGCCTCAGTAAACTGGCCAGAGTGGTGGAGATTCTCGCCAGACGACCCCAGATTCAGGAGAGAATGACAACGCAGATAGCCGATGCTATCAGCAAGGGGATTGAACCACAGGGCGTTGCTGTGGTTGTTCAGGCAGAACACATGTGTATGGTGATGCGGGGTGTTAAGAAACCGGGCAGTAACATTATCACCTCAGCCATCCGGGGAATGTTCCGCCGTAGACCCGCCAGCCGGGCGGAGTTCTTTTCACTGATACAAAATAATAAGTAATCGCCCTTAATACAGACTGACACTGAAAAGTCACCTGCTACCGGGGCTGAATATGATAGCCCAAGGCAGGTGACTTTATACTGACTGGAATGTTATTCTTCTGCGTTTAGTCCGAAGATGGAATAGCCTTGGGCTGTTGAAGCTCTACTGGCTGGCCACAACAGGTGACTTCGCCCTCTCCGGCTTTAACGCAAAGTATCTCAGTGCCACAAACTGAGCATCGATACCGTTTACCTAATTGGCTTGCCATCGTATAATTGTCTCCTTTGCTCGCTCCACGGTACCTATTTCTTCTGCTCCATGGGCTGTCCGCAACAATGGATTTCACCATTGCCTGCTTTGGTAACGATAAACTCGCTACCGCACTTGGTACACTGGTACCTCTTACCTATCTGGTTAGCCATCCTATATTACCCTCTCACCGAAGATTATTTCCCGTTTACATTATAAGCCGAGCCTCATTTCAGAGTCAAGGGAACCTACTCACCCATGATTTGCAGAACAGCCTGGCGGGACCGCGGCCGGTTATCGAAGTCCACCAGGATTATCTGCTGCCAGGTGCCCAGAGTCAGCCTGCCATCAGTAAACGGTACCACCAGCGAAGGCCCCAGCATGGAGGCGCGGACGTGAGAATACCCATTACCATCTCCCCAGCGGCGGTCGTGGTCATAACGAACATTTCGAGGTACAATCCTGTCCCACAGATGCTGGAGGTCAGAAACCAAGCCGGACTCGTACTCAATAGTGGTGACTCCAGCAGTAGAGCCAGGCACGAACACGGTGACTGTTCCACTGTTAACACCCGACTCAGCGACCTGTTTTGCCACCTTGTCGGTTATGTCAACTATGTCGCACTCACCCCCGGTCTGAAAATTGATACTACTGGTAACTATCATATTGACCCCCTGTTTGCGTATAAACCAACCGCAATCAGTGATGGAATAGCCTCGTTTTTGAGAAAATCATCACCATTCCGTAATCATCACAGGCTTTGATGGTATCAGCATCACGCAGGGCACCGCCCGGTTCGATTACATACTTCACGCCGCTCTGGTGGGCACGGTCGATGCAGTCACGAAAAGGGAAAAAGGCATCCGAGCTCAGGGCAACGCCGGTAAACC